>Ga0307509_10007910_pt1 | contig 13728 bp, 13 predicted proteins | sample 10_EM_MG_FD_202245 | JGI IMG/M metagenome (GOLD analysis project Ga0307509, IMG submission 202245) | Populus trichocarpa ectomycorrhiza microbial communities from riparian zone in the Pacific Northwest, United States - 10_EM | ecosystem: Host-associated > Plants > Roots > Unclassified | place...
CCTACAGGACGGCGTTTATTAGACGAGACGGACGCCGTCCCCGCCGTCCTTACCCACACCGCCCGGGACGGACGGGACTATTGGACGCCAGGGCCCTGGCGTCCGGACGGGACGGTTGGGAACACTGTTTACCTCCCTTTTTCGAACCTGAGGTTACCACGACTACCCTGTGATAGTACTGATTGAGAGAAGCCAGCCTGTGCCCTGACTCCCCTCACTTGTCCTGCTGAAATTTGAATTCTGGTGAAACGCTTGATTCCATATTCCACAGATACAGATAACTATTTGGGGCCTATACTGCAATCGTTGACCTGTTAAGCTATTGCTCAAGAGTAGTAGTTGCTGTACATAGAACCTTTTCGGCTAGTATTCAAGGGAGGCACTATACCGGACAAGAAAAAATCAAGAAGAGGTCAGGAATACCGCACTCAGCGACACCAGGCGCCCCCACAGTCTATAGCACCCCCTGGACTACAGTGCTAGGTTTCGCGGGAATGTGTCTCATGCTGTTGGGTAAGAGTCTCCATCATTAGGGGGAAGACTGCCGTGTGAGAGGGTGTGATGGTAGATCCCTGCAGTCCTCAACGGATTGCTAAGTGCTGGAGCGCATAGTGTGTTACGCCTTAAAAGTGTTGGCAATCACAGGCGCTGTCCTAGAGACAATGCCCACACACCAACCTGGTAGAACATGCGAGAAGGATGTCAGAGGATGAACTGGGATCCGGAACACGGTGAACATGGGAAGTGGGGGGCCGAAGGTACACAAAAACAGGGAAGTAAAGAAGGGTATGAGGGGAAGCGTGACGGTGGGATAAAGCGCCCAAGAAACTCCCGGAGGCTTTGGCTCCGATTTCCCTACTGAGAGATCGCCCGGCGCGGCGGTTAGAATTGTTGAATATCCAGGTCACCGGATTACAAATACGTCATTGATATACTCATCTCATCTCTCGGTACGCTTCTCCTTCAAACGGTTCACATTTCCCTTTAGAATTCGGTCAAAAATATGCGCCAAGGCTGTTTGCTCTTATAACTCTCAACTATAAGTTACGTGGGATACCAAAATATCATTCAGTGCGGAGAGATTGCCGGCGAATTTCAAAACATTGTAGGGAGCGATGTCGAGGGAATTGGTTACCTCAGTGGCACAGGGATTCAGCCAATTTTGCCAATGTACAAAACATCCATGGCAAGTTCACAGACTAACTATGCGTATCGTGAGATTAGATGGTTGATTTCCTCCACACTAAGCGAAATCTATACGGCCAACTGTGCCCCCTTCGTTGCAGTAAGAGTCATGAGTGAACCGCATTTCCTGTATCTAAAGAAAGCACTCTATGTACAGATGATCTATTGTGTAGGGAGGAAGACAGGAGAATGAGAAAGGGTAAGAAAAAGAGCGATAGGCACGCATTTACGGCAATAGGAAAGTTGAATACGATGGAGAGTAACGGTTGTAAATTGAGCCTTCTCATAACAATACAACCATCCCCCCCCCCCCACCCGTCCTTTGAGTGCTTTGTGGGGAGAAATTCTTAAATCTTCACTAGCTAAGTTAGGACCCTTTTCGCTAACAAGTGGTGATGTCGAAGGACAACTTCGATGAGCGAACTGCTCTCAGGGGGAAGGAATGAAGGTGGTTTCCTTAAGGGGGTGTGTGGTGGGCAAGGGGTCAAATTGTGTTATGGGTTAACGCCTGGTGAAATTGTAGCTGGGCTATCACCTTCTTATGACCAAACCGAGTTGCAACCATGGGTGGTGTTTGGGCCTCCTTATCGTCCCTATTGGGGTTATCCTCTTCGCTAGAGGGGTATTTGCTCCGCCACCCCACACTCATACTTAGGCACATAAGCGAGCGGTGTTATGCCGCATCTTGCTTGTCTGGATTAACCTCCTGTCGCTCGAGTAGTATTTTTCCCTCCTCCTCCTGCCCAGCCCTAACGGCATGCTAGAGCGGCGGTCTGCCGTGAATATCGGACTTGGACGGGTTGTCATTTTCCCGCTCGAGTAGTAGCAGCCTCACCACCCCCTCATACCCATATATGGAGGCATAGGTGAGTGATGGCCCAAATTGTCTGGCTTGTCGGGGTTGCCGTCTTTTTGCATGGGTAATATTTTCACCACCCCCTCATGTCCCTTTTCAATAGCCAATGAAGGTGCAATACACCCAAAACAATCTTCTTCGCTGAGATCATAACATCCCATCTCCATCAAAACAGCGATAATTTTGACAATTCCAAAGAACGGTGCACAGTGCATTCCACTCCACCGGGGACTCGCATAAAAATCCTGCAGACAATTTCCGACTTTGTCCACAAACACTTCCGCCGATATGCGGCCATCATATTCATAAACAGCTGCAGGGCAAGTGACATGGTGCGATCCGAGGGTTCCTTTTTCGCATGAACGCCCCCGTAAAGAGAAAAATAAGGCAGAAAAAGGTTGTCGTCGATGAGGGAATAGAGATCGTCCCAGGTTTCTGCTGAAAGGGCCTTGACCTGTTGGGAATTCACAACTCACATATGTCAAGCATATCTTGGCCATTTCTAAGTGAGGCCTAGTGAAAATATCGGCATTAGCGGAATGATACTCTCGCAGAGTAAAATGGACCAGCCGCACCGTTGATGCCTCCTTATCTACAATAATAAGCCCCTGACGGCAACTTATCTGTATCATTATCGAAGGCATATCTTGAACATCGAAGTTTGTGGAGCCGGGCTCGATAGCTAAGGAGTGGCAGATCTCACCCGGCTTGAACGACCCTTCCGCATGCCAGATCCACATTAAAGCTCCCATTCCGAGCCCACATTATCGCCATCCTGAGCCTTTATTTGTTCAATCGTCGCACCCATGCATCCTCTAACCCCAATCCATTTATCATCTTGTTAAGTCTTTCTGGCTTTCGGTTCAGCGTCGATCCTTGCAAGATTGATTCTATGTTAAAGGAAGCGAATAGAAACCTAAATATATATTATTAGCCGATAATGTGAGATTGGATTCTCAAGGCCCTGGAAGCTACCCACGTCGCTGATGTATTTGCGGGAATCTCCAGAATGTCTTTCTCCAAACTCTCATCCTTGTCCTCCGGTGTTTCGCCCTCGCTGAGTTTAAAACGAAGGAACTGGGCAACATCGCCTCCGATAGGACCAACTTATACACTAGCCAATCTTCCAAGGAGTCGCGTTTCGATCTGTTGGCGAATATGGGGTCTTCGAGCCAAAAATATTTGCGCTCCCGGAGACCTCTCAAGAATTTCCTTCACCGTATCAAAAAATCCGAAATCGCTGCAGAGGTGTACATTCGTCGAGAGCGTCAATAACCATCTAGGTGCATTGTGGCGACGTGATTAGTTGCAGCATCTTCACAATATCATCAAATTGCGGCCCGCGCCCAATAACGGCCTCTGGCTTCTCTCGCAATGCCCGCCATATATACTCTAGAATCCTTCCCGTTCCGCTGACCATCTGCTTCAATATCGAACCCGACATACTGGCCGCCGTCTGCTCCTTTCGCGCCGCAAAGTCGAAGTAAAAGCACGTCACAGCCGTGTTTTGTGATTTGATCTGATCTCACAATTTGTCCACTATCAGGGAACTATCCTCATAGCTCATTAGCACGGGTTCACTTCTCTCCCCCGAGAGTAATCCTTCTTACCTAATAAATGCCTTCGCAACACTTGGATTTCCATAGCAAAAGAGAACTGCCTTATCCCCTTCACCATCCCCGCCGAATCTACACCATCTCTTAAATTCCTCGGTCTCCATGAGCCATTCTCCAACATTCTCCACACGACTTTCCTGAATGTCGCAATGCCGTAAACCGGGATCGAGTGGTGATAGCCAAGCCAGCAGTTGAGCCCGATTGTCGGCGATAGATAGTTATTCCACACATTACCGTAAGAACTCGAATAATCGGACCAGGCGTTAGGAAGTTGCACTTGCCTCTCTAGGTAAGGTCTAGTGTTTTTTCTTTCGTCGTCTCTCTCAGATGGTAGATTTTTGGTGTGTTTTTCCCACCTTTTCCAGAGGAGGAAATTTCAGACTTGATAGCACATTGTCCAATTATTCGAGTTCTTAAGGTACTAGTAGCGGTGGTGGTTCCCTTATACGAGTTCGTAGTGTTTTGGCAGTTTACGCTATTATTGAGGGTATTTTGAGACATCTTCGATGCTGTATTGGTTTCTTTGTTGAAGCGAAGGGGTTGTTGGGGATGGTCGGTTAATGATATTCCTAGGAGGTGAAGAGAATCGCGGTAGAATCAAAGATCGGCGGGGATCTGTCACAAGCGCCTCTGCTTCCGCTGCTAGTAGCTGCCAAGCACATTCCCATTGTTCCCTGCCAAACTTGTGAAGTCAATACTATTCCTGCGGCTACATTGGCAAAGCAGGATAAGTTAAGGTGTCATATGTGGGAGTTTCTAAGTCCAGGGTTATCATACATGTCCTACACAGGCACTCAAGTACTCCGGTGTAAGGGTATTTGGCGACCGGTATCACAAACACACTCCCACCCTATAGCTCGCGCAAACACAGTAAAATTGCCTGTGTCACCAACCCCCACTTCTCTCTCGATCCAAAAATCGTCACTCGATATCACTCGAATTTCCTCTCCTGCTTGGGCTACGTACAAATTCCGCGCCGCGCAACCCCCTAGTGCTCACCAGGGAAAAAAGAAAGAAAGAAAGAAATCTGCCCCCGATCCCTACCTACTCGAGTATTAAACTAGGACGCCGCCCGTTGCCATGAGCTTCAGTATGGGCGAAGGGTGTTTCTAAACCTTCCTCGCGTGGGTGTCGAAATCTGGGCTGAAATGGCTCCCTTTTGATCATAATAAAAATCAGATTGAAGACTAGAAAGGTGAGGCCTCCCTCATTGATCGGTAGTTTACCTGGCCCGTCCTGATCTCCTTAATCCATGTTCGAGATTAGTTGATTAACAGTGCGCTGTGGGCCAATGCAGTCATGGATGTGCTCGCAATATCATGTGGCACGAGGATAGCACAAGAGTGTCATCCGTCTATTCTCTAGCGATTTTGCTATCTAAAGGTCATATTCTACAACCACGATTGTAATATACTGAAGCATGGCTTGCTGAATTCTCTATCCGGCTGCCTTACATGATGTCTCCTCTCTCCAGTCAAGCCGAGATTGTAACCTGCTCTGTGTCTTTAGCAAGGTAACAAGTGCAGTAACTTCATAGTCCTCAAAATCTCTGGTTCTGATAATAACTGCATCTTGAAACCATTCCTCTTCATTACCATGACTGCATTTGCACACCTTGGCATAGAGTTGGCCGACACAGGCCATAACATCCTTGGCATCAACCTTGCGGACCTGCACTTCCCTTTCAAGCACAGCAGTAAATTCTGGCATCCGTGCCAGCTTGGCTAGTACATCTGGTATCTTGGCGGTGGGTGGTACCTTTTCCTGCATTTTAGCAATAAAAACTATCCGTTCTGTGATAGAGTGTCAGCAATTGCATAGCTACAAATTAATCTTGCATACCTATGGCCCAACGAATATTATACTTTTTCTCCAACTCTATTCTTATTTTTTTTCTCGATAAAAGCCGCCACTTTGGAACATCAGAACAGGTGAAAGGAGGCTCGAGCAGGAGTTAACCCACAAGGAGAAACTGGTTGCGATCATATAATCGTCTATTGAATTTATCATTCTCTGCCACCTGCTCTGCTTGCTTCTTAAAGTATTCCGTGTTCTCCTTCTTCAAGTCCGATATTTTGTTCCTAAACTGGCAAATCATTCTGGATTTCTCCCAGCGATGGAGTTTTTCAGACTTAGCCTTCTTACAGAGAAGGTGTTCTTGTAAAGCAGCACACAGCTTCTCATGACGTTTGAGGCACTTAGCATCAAGTTTCTTGTAAGCTGAGCTGAACCCAAATGCTGTGGTGGGAACTCTATAGCTTCGCTGTTGCACAATATTAGCTGCTGACTTAAGAAAGGTATAATGGTACAAACGGTGTGGATGAGATGGGAAGATCTCGTAGTATAAAGCGCCACCCTCAAGCTGCTGCGCAACTTACAAAACAGCGACATTATCGTGGACATTTTCATTGTACGAGAAATTGTCTACACAGGTGGATCATTGAGAGTTTGTTGAGGTGTGATATGGAGGAAGACGGAGATCAGGGTGTGTGAATATCATGAATTGCTAGTTAATGCTAAGATCTGTGGGGCACGTAGGTCTTTCCTTGGAATAAACCCAGCCTCCTAATTCACGCTTGGACTATTCTCCGTTGCCACCAAGATCGAGTGGCCTTCATTATTTCTTAGTAAAATCATCGAAGTATGATATAACCACAAAATTATCCTCCTATCCTCACATTCAACATGGCACATGTCCATGCGATTTCACATATGTCTCCCCTCCGGTTTGCCCATCCCCCTTGTAACAAAGAAAATTCCAAAACTCCTACCGCTGATAGCCTCCGAGCATCTCACTCTTCCTGCTTACCCGGATTCTTTGCGGCTCATGCATCGATCCAAAACTAATGCCCATTCCCCCAGCCGAACAGATTTCCCGAAGGCCAAAGCATTCCAAAGCACAAACTGGGTTCACAGAAACTTTCCGGACGACAAAGCTACTGCCATTAGCGCAGCATCCCCCAGCTTCAACCAAACAATAAGTGAAACTCTTGCTTACCCTTCCCCCCAATCAATGTTAAGGAGCAAGTTACTCACAGAACCCCTATATCATCCTTTACCCTTTCGGTCTTCGATCTCTTCAACACCATCATCGTGCCACACTTAGTCATGCCTGATATTTTCTATTGCTTAATCGCTTTGTTTTACCTCTCACTTATTTGTTCGACCCAGACCTCTGCATCAAAATCCCCGCCGTTGAGGTGAGATGCACGCTTCCCCTAGGCCTCGGTTGGGCCAGCTTCACTCACGCCGGCAACATCCGCCACAATGCCACCAGTTATCCCACAATTCCCCCTACCATTCCACCCACGAACCTTGCACCGCCGAGGACCAGTGGCTACCTCTGGCAGACATCCCTATCGCCGGAAGTGGAAATACTTTGTCTTCTACGGCGCTAATGGTCAGGAATCAGTTGCAGTTCCACTTCATTGCTTACGTGGCGTGGACCCATGGGTGCATGGATCTTGGCATCCCATTGTTGATGTAGACTAGATTCGGCATCAACTCTCATTAGTGCAAGACAATAAAGGTTATGAGGAAATAGAATAGCGATAGACACGGTGTGCGTCCAGGTGAGAGTGGAAGTGAAAGTGGGAGGGCAAGTGAGAGGGGTATCCTTTGTTAGCCATCTGATTTCTCCATTTATTTATTTCACTGAGGTGGTGGACCTTGGGCCCCACAATCCTAGCCTGACTTCCATTTTTACAAGAAGAAATTGCTAGTTCTAAGAGAGACTTGACTTGAGCATGCAGGGACACTATGTAAAAGGTTCATAGAGGCACAGGTGGCGGTGATCGGTGCTTTGTGTGATCTATTTCGCATCTGAGGGTCTTTTTTTTCTTCGATGGTTGCACTGTGGAAAAACTCATGCACTTTTGTCCTCCGCTGTACCTAACCGTCTGGTTTTGGGATTTTGGTGGGGAAACTAGACGGTTGCGTCTCAACCAACATCCTACACAGGAGGACAAAAGTGCATAAGTTTTTCAGCAGTGCAACCAGCGAAAGAATGTTGAATATCACCGGCAATCACTCCGCACAGAAGATTCTTGCCTTATACATTTCCTATCCTGTCGCTCATTAGTTTTAGTTTCCTTTGTTAATCATTTTGAATCAAGGAGGAAGAACGGAGATACCTAGTTTGTATAGGGTCGGAGAAGATTCGCATGTATGTCCGGAAGTTTGGAAGGTACTGCGAGGGGGATGCACGGAATACTCAGCGGTAAGGACACCGGAACTCCGTTGTTTACTGTCATTCCCGGAATGATTCCCGCAGGTTGGGAGTTCACGAATGCTCTTTGTATTTTCTTATATAAACCTTCTCTTCTCGCTTAGATAGAAACGACAAGCAAGCGGGATACGAATCTTAAGAATATACAGCAGTTTCCTCCTTGACTTCTTTGTCCTTCTTCATCTGTCCAGCCCCTCCATCTTTATCTTTCCAGCCCATTCGCCTCGTATCCAGATCTCATAACAAAAAAAAAAAAGTTCTTCACATCTAAAATAAAGCACACAAACCACCCATCACCAGTACCACGCCTCTATGAACCCCTTACATAGTCTCACTGAATGCTTGAATCAAGTCTCTCTTAGAACTAGCTATTTCTTCTGGTAAAAATGGGAGTTGAGCTAGAATTATGGAGCCCAAGGTCCACCACAGACATCAGTTGATGGGTCAGCCGGGCAACTTAACTTGCTCTCTGAAATAGACTTGCTTTGCGGTGCTAGACTAGCACGAATAACCACCATTTCTTGCCCTAGAAGAGTACATTTACAGAAGGTAATCTAAAACCTCTTCCTTATCAGTATTCTTTCTTTGGTGTATGCGAGTATGATGTAGTACTGGCATTATATCGGGATTTGAGCTTGCGGGTGTTGATGTGATCATTTTCTTTGGCCCTGGTTGCATTGTACAAAAGCTCATGCACTTTTGTCCTCCGCTGTATTTCGATAGACATGGCAAACTTGTTTACACAATTTTCAACCTTCCTATATTCTGGCGGCTAGCCGGTGAAAGCAAGAGGCAGCTGAAACAAGTCGGATTGAAAGCGCAGTCTATCAACACCACCACCCTGCCAGGCTCGCAATTGCAAGAATAACAACCAATTAGACTGATTTTCCATAAACAATCAGTGATTCACTCTCATAATCCAGGGTAATTTTAAAAACAGAAATCCCATTTTGTGTTGGTGAGGAGGCATTTTCAGATGGTCCAATATCTCGGTTGCAGAGTGCTGTCGAGAATTATGAGATACATGGTTGCACACTTGACGGTAGTTAACCCAGTAAACTACTGTAGACAGTACAATAGATAAACATATACCCATACATTCTCCCTGCACCCCTGCCACCGCTTAGCCTACATTTGAAGTTGGCAACGTCTCCGGTTGCTAGACGGCCCTGTGTAGGTAAACATAGCCTAAGTAGATGTCGGAGGATATTCAGGATCAAGAGCCTTTTTATAAATTCAAGTTTGTATTCATATAAGGTATATCAGTATATTGAGCAAGAATAAAGACCAAAATTCTTTACGAAATTAAGCATAATTTCATGAAACAGCACTTCCCCATCCATCAACCCTACTATGATGCAAACTAATATATATAGTATAATCAAATATGCTACGATATTGAATAATATATGCTGTAGTAGAAAATATTGTTAATTGATGAAGAGGAAATTCTTTTGGTGGGGAAAATCCGGAGTGACTGGGAGGGTTGAGTTTCAATCAATATTTAGTGCGCTGTTAATATTGTTTAAGGAAACTGCTAGGTTGTGCGAAAATTGTATGAGCTGGGGAGAGTGGTGCAGTGACTTTAATTGTGTTGAATATTCACGAAGGTTCCAAATATCGGGCATTGATGAAACCGAGATGGCTGATGGATGAGAGGATTTCGTTTGATGAGAGTTGTACGATGGGAAATAAATGTAAGAGGAAGACCATAGTATGTTTGACTTAGGGGTTAGATGAGGCAGATATGTTTGGGATCTTTTAGGGAGCGACACTAGGGATGGCCGGAGGTTTAGGATTAAGGTTTACAAGGAAATGAAACAAGTAGGTGTCGCACTATGAGGGTTAGGAAACGGAAGACGGTGTCAGCACATAAACAGATCATGGATAATGAGGGAAACGGTGTAAGAGAACGAAACAGGGAAATCGGTAGTTAGGGAAAATGAGTTTCGAGAATTTTGGATGTGAGCATGAAAAGGAGAAACGAAGAGAGACGAGCAATAATATTGTGGATAACGAGCTTCTTCTGTAGAAGTCGAGCTTGTGTATATATAGGACACCTCCGGCGACATAGAAACAATAAGGACCAATACACTCTCTACTAATCATAGCCTATTTTTGAGAAATTGAACTAGATCATTTGTGTGGGAAATCAGCACTGTGCTGCGATAGATTTAGGGGTCCTTGCTAAAATAGCCCTGAAGCATCACTTGTCTTTGTTCATAAATACTAATTCATCAAATTCCCAACTTACCATTTAAGTAAATAATAATTTCCCGCTTAACCACTCTCTCTTCAATGCTCCGCTTTTGGATCACATCTACTATATTTAAGGCCCCGCCTTGCACAAGGAGCTTCCGACTTCCTACAGTATGTGTTCATATTTTCATTCATCATTGTCCTAAGATGACAACTAATGATAAGCCCCAGTTACATAACGGCGCAGCCTCTAGTAGGATTAAGCACAGCCCTGCCTTGGAGGAACTGGAAGCCAGATGGGCAAGATACACTAAGGAGCATGTTTCCAGATTGCTGAAGGACTTTGACAATAGCCAGGCAGAATCGCTCAAATACTATGGGGAAAGGGAGGCATCAATCCGCTTCCGCCTGACCAGATTAGTCAAGCGACATGAGAACAAAAGATATCGTTGGTCCCGTGACACCTACCAGCTGGAGATACAAGAGGCTAGAGCAAAAGCTCAGAAATTTATCCAGAAAAATAGCTACCTTGTTGTATGATCTACTCTACCTCTACAATCTACCCAGTTTTCTAATCCTTCTAATAGGATGAAATTGTTGAAGAAAAAACCAAGATAATGAAAATGGAAGGAGGCTATAATATCTGTGGAGCCCTAGGTATAAAAGAACAATCTATATCTATTAAGTTACTAACACACTGTCATAGAACGCATTGTCCTCATAGCTAAGTTGGAGGACAAGATCCCCCAAAGATGCACGGAATATACAGGACTAGTTCCTTTGGCACGGAGGGACGAATTCACTTCCATTCTTGTGAAGGAAGTGCAACTGCGCAAGCTTACTGCCCACGAAGTCATAGCTTGTGTTGATGACCTCTTCTCCAAGGTTTACAAATGCACCCGTGGCAATGACGACCTTAGGGGGGGTATTGTTGTCAGAGCTGATCAATTTACCGACAACGAATGTGCTGCACTTGTTATTTTCCTAAAGCTCCAAAGTCAGTGGCAAAACCCACTTGACTGGAGAGAGGAAACTTCATGTAAGGAGGGAGAATAGAGTATGCAGTTGGTTGTATTTATAGTCTGAGCATTTTTCTCGCACTGTAAATAGTTTACCTCATTAAAATCAGAGTAAGTCTTTTGTGATTACATGTTATTGTACATAGTGAACCTAAATACCGAGTCCCTTCAAAGGTTTGGCTATGATCAGTCTAGAGCACCTTGGGGTTGCTATCCCCCCCACGCGGCGAGAGGGCAGTGTTCCCAATGGGCCAGGTAGGCCAGGCTTCGGTAAAGCCGGGCCTGGCATATGGCGTATAATGATTCCCTGAAATCTAGCCCCCGAGCCTACATGCCTGGCTAGGCTGGCTTATAGGCCATAGAGGCTTTTTCCCGGTCTTTATATAGCATCAGCGGACTGACTCATAGCTCAGTCACGCTATTTCAACAGCAAATATACACGGTGAATATTTTCTAATACTCGATGCAAACGAGTGCCAAGATTCCGGATACTAATAAAAACGTCTAGTACACACTGCCGTTATCGTTCAAAACAACCAACAATTGTGTGTAGCAAGAGACTCGAGTCGGCTCGTGGACCCCTGTTCGAGCCGGCAAGAGACTCGAGCAGGCTCGAGTCCGCTGGGCTCGTGCACAACACTAGTCAGGTGCTCGGGGAAGGATGAGAAGTGAGAGGTAAAAGGTACAGGAAAGCGGGGAAGTAAAGAGGGGAAAGAAGAGTAAAGTAATGGCGCGAGAATGGTGTGATTATGTTCAGAGACTCCCGGAAGAGTTGATATCGATTCACGTATTTAAAGGGTCCCCTCCGACCACAATCTCGAGTAGAGTAGGTCACAAAATAACAAGTCTGTCTTTGATATATTCGTTCCATCTTCTATACGCTTCCCATGCATACAGTGCACACATTTCGCCTATCGGTTTTTCACATTTATTGAATAGTGGAATCAACTCCAGAGCCTCTGGGTGTCTTGTCAATATAATCACGATACCACACTTGCTCTTGTCCTTGCTTTATCACTCATTCCGCTTCCTTGCTTCCCCGGTTTTGTGTACATTCGACCGCTTACTTCTTATCCTCCACCCAGCCCCAGACTCGAGTGAATAGTCGGGCATTCTCTTGGCATGCTCTCACTGATGGGTGTGTAGGCATTGTGTCCAGAAGAGTGCCGGAGATGGATATCAGTTTGCGTTGTAATAGGCAATACGCTCCTGGACTTAGGGATCCGTAGAAGATTGTAGGAACCTACTGTTACACCTCCTCAAACATCCATCTTTCCCTCATGCGGGTGACTCCTACTCTACCGCTTGAGACACATTCCCGTAAGGCCGTTCGCTAGACCCCAGCCTGTGCCTAGAGCGCTCACAGGATGCTCGGGGTCAGTAGGGTGCTCTATTCTGACATTTTTTCCCAATTCTTCTCATAATCTGTACCACTCTTATACCGGAGCAGCTAGGCCCTCCACATCCAATTAGCATGGTTCTTGAGCAATAGCTAAAGTGATTAGAAGATGCCGGTATAGGTTACAAATAGACACTTGTATGTGCTGGATATGGAACCACGTGTTATACCAGAATTATAGGTTCTGTGTAATGGGGAGAACAGTTCTGGAAAAGGGTGACTTTCCTAACTGATCGGTACTATCCCTGGCCCGTCCTGATCGCCTTAATCCAAGTTTGAGATTAGTAGATTAACAGTGCGCTGTGCGCCAATGTAGTAATAGATGTGCTCGCAATATCATATGGCAGGAGGGTAGCAGAAGGGTGTCTTGAGTCTATTCTCTAGCGATGTTGCTATCTAAAGGTCATATTTTACAACCACGATTTTTATAAAATGAAGCATGGCTAGCTGAATCATCTATCCAGCTACCTTACATGATGTATCCTCTCTCCAGTTAAGTGGTAGTTGTAACTCGCTTTGTGTCTTTAAAAAGATAACAAGTGAAGTGACTTCATAGTCTTCATATTCTCTAGCTCTGAGAATAACTGCATTTTCAAACCATTCTTCATCATTACCATGAGTGTATTTGCACACCTTGGCATAGAGGTGGCCAACACAGGCCATAACATCCTTGGAATCAACATTGCATGCCACCACTTCCTTTTCAGGAACAGCAGTAAATTGTGGCATCTGTGCCAGCTTGGCTAGTACGTCCAGTATCTTGGCGGTTGCTGGTATCTCATCCTGCATTTTAGCAATAAAAACCATTCGTTCTGTGATCGAGTGTTAGTAACTCAATCGAGACAAATTAGTCTTGCATACCTATCGCCCAACGAATACCATACTTTTTCTCCAACTGAATGCTTTCTTCTTTTTCGCATAAAAGCACCCCCTGTTGGAACATCAGAACAGGTGAAAGAATGCTAGAGCAGGAGTGATCCTACAAGAAGATACTGGTTGCGATCATATAATCGTCAATTGAACTTATCATTCATTGCCCACTGCACTGCTCGCTTCTTCATGTATTCCGAGTTGACCTTGTTGAAGTCTGATATTTTGCTCCTAAACTGGCAAATCATTCTGGATTTCTCCCAGCGATGGAGTTTTTCAGACTTAGCCTTCTTACAGAGAAGGTGTTCTTGTAAAGCAGCACACAGCTTCTCATGACGTTTGAGGCACTTAGCATC
>Ga0307509_10007911_pt1 | contig 13728 bp, 16 predicted proteins | sample 10_EM_MG_FD_202245 | JGI IMG/M metagenome (GOLD analysis project Ga0307509, IMG submission 202245) | Populus trichocarpa ectomycorrhiza microbial communities from riparian zone in the Pacific Northwest, United States - 10_EM | ecosystem: Host-associated > Plants > Roots > Unclassified | place...
CCGATTGTAAAGAAAGGCAATGCCAACGAGGTCGAACACATGCATGTCATGACGGCGGCTCACAGAGCGATGGTGATGATGATGTCGTTGTTGTTGGTCATCATCGAGAGGGGAGATGTCTGCCCGGGGGATGCCCTGCCAAAAAGTTGTGAGCTGCTTTGCCGGATCGATTGCGAAAGTCGTGTTCGCCGACGAGGCGTGTGCCGCTGTTGCGCATCGTGTCGATGTCGAGGTTCCGCATGGAGAAAAAGTACTTGTAGTGTTGCGCACGGCACACTAAGCGCGCAGAGAAGGAGGGTGCGACAGGCACCCAGGCGTAGATGCGGACCGAGGGCGGGAGGATGGCGTCAAGCATGTGGAGGTATCGGATGTCCATAGTCGTCGTCGACAAAGCTTTAGCTTCTTCTCCTGTTGGTGGTGCGGGCATGTCGAGCAAGGCCTGTGGGCATCTGAGCCAGATGTACCACCCTACGCTGCTAGGTCCCCAGAAGTGATGAGTTGTTGGGAAGGACACACACAAAGGCGGGGAGGGGAGAAAAAGGTGGGAATGTGTACAGCAGGTGTGCTTGAGGGCGGTCTCGAGTTGGTAAAGTAGCTCGCGCGGGTGGTGTAGAACGACGGTGACTATGGAGAGAGGTCAGGTCGGAAGAAAGAAAGAAAGAAAGAAAGCGAGCCACTCACTCGCTGGAGATGGCAGAGAGTGGCTGCATGGGTTTCAGGGGGTTGTGATTGGGTTGGCTTACTGTTAGCTTCTTGTGGTGTGCTAGCAACAATAAAACGACATGGAGTGTGCGTGGCGCCGCTGTAGGGCCAGAGGGGAACTGCTGGACTGGTCAGGGCACCGGAAGAAAGCGAGTCAGTGCAGGACGCTCATGAGCTTGCACTGGAGAAGGCGGGATGGGGTACAAAAAAAAGGGAGCATTGAGGGGATGGGCGTGAGGAGCAAACAGACGACTTACAGCAGCATACAATCGGAGCTAGCCCAGCAGATCTGGGACAACACCTGGGCCCTACGGTTGTGTGTGTGTGAAGGGGCAGGATGTGCGGCACATCGGTTCCGGATTCCACAGATAACAAGGGTCCAGAACGTGATTTCCAATAAATTTGGTTAGATACGATTAGTTTTCCTTCTAATCGGGTCAAATAAATATATATCATATTTATGGCATTCGATGTGGTTAGCTCCGGTACAGTGGTACTGGCGTGAGATGCCGTCTCACGAAATGGGCGTCCTGCACCCTAGCGTAGTTGGGACACAGTATGAAAATGTGCTTGTTAAACATTCAATAAAGCATAGTTTTACTCGCACGGTCTGTCGACGTATATGACGAGAGTGCTCAAAATGATTGGGCGATCTGCTGATACAGACGGCGTCTTGATAAAGCAACATAACGGCCACAGACTCGGAGTCTTCATAAGCATTGGCATGTCTTATCAGGAAGAATTATTATTATCATGCCAACGAAGGACCTAAGCACCGCGTACATCTCCATTAAACCTCCTGAAAGCGGTGTGAGAGTCGCAGGAGGCTGGCGCATGTCGGGCTGGAAATGGTAGATAACGGACGGACACCAGCCGAGGTTTGACGTATTAGACATAAAAATGCACGAAGGCAGAGACAGGAACACGGAGGACGCATAACATACAAAGTACCATTCGGCGACTAACAAGAAACACAAGACGGATAAGGTAATGAACACTTGTTTCTGTACCAGGCGGACATGGGTGCCGTATCTACGAGACGAGGTTCGAAACCGGATAAACGAACGCAGAGGAAGGGACTTTGGGAAAGGAAGCTCAATCACTTAAGTAAGCGAGGACCCTCAGACTAGGTCAAACCTGAAGGAAAGAGAAGAAAACAAAAAGAACCAAAAATGGATTATGCATAGTAATTCGTGTCGTCCTGGGGAGAGTACGATCCTAGGTAGCAATGGGGAAGGGGGGGTAAGTGTCAGCGCCAGGCTTTCAGAGAAAAGGGAACGACGAGCTGTTGGTGCTTGGACAGGAAAGTCATGACGAGGTGGGGTAGGCATGGGCTCTGTGGCCTTTTAGAAAAACATCGGAAGTTCGGGCCTATGATCGTACCCATCTACGAACGCGATAACATCCCGGCCCACTGTCTCTCCATCCCCATCTCGAGCATCACTTCCCCATCCTCAGCGGCTTAGTCCAAGTGGACGGAGGCGTTCTCTGCGGCCTAGCCCAAGAGTCCGCTACCCGAACTCAACCCACCACGTCCTATTCGAATGCTCTCACCTCTCTTCACCTCGCCGTCGGATCTTCGGACCCTTCCCATTTGACGCTTATGTCTTTGGGACGTTTGATGGTGGTTTCAAATTAGGCGAATTCCAACGCGCCACCAATTCTCTCCTTCGCCCTCTGCCCCCCCGACCAGACCCTCCTTGATTGGTAAGTGCTGAGTCGACAGCATGGCCCTGTCCCTTATAGTCCTTCAAACCTTTTCATTTCGCGCCTTCTACTTACCGCCTTCTATATCTTAAACACTTCTCCTTTTACCTACGATGAATACCGTCTCATGCATGTATATTATCTCTCGTAGTAAGTCTGATGGCCTACGGCTAAGGACTATAAAATTGAATTCAAAAAAAAAAAAAAAAAAAACATCCCGGCCGCGCAGGCCTTTGCTTGCTTCCAGTATTTCTGTGGTGAATATCTTGGCATGCTCGGATATGATATGAACCTTGATGTTATTGGGGCGAGACCATCGAAACATACAGAATGGGCATCGGCGTCGGACCATGCGTTTGTCTACCATGTGTCGTTTGAGCTCCTGAATCCTTTTGAAGACCCTCCCACAGTGTAGGCAAACAGACTGCAGCTTACCACCGCCCATTGCATGATGTGTCCAGTTATAGTTATATATGGCGGATTGGAGAGCGAAATCCCCTACATCTCCGTGGAGTTGGGTCTATTACGATACGACGTTAGTGTACACTCAAATGACGGTAGTAAAGTCTCGGTGGTACTTGCCTCGTCAGGTGAAAAATTTGGTTGTAGCTCCATCCGGAGAGAAACAAGCCAAGCGTCGACTCAGATAGCGTGGGCGTAGGATCGGCGCCCCGAATTTTTGTATGATATGAGGGAGCCAGAAGATGGTGTGCGGGTTTTCTAACGCGACGATACTAGTATATATACCCCACCTTTGGGTTGAGGTGGCACGACAGCGGCAGAGGAACCTCATGATGCATGACGTGATCCACGACGATCGAGAGAGTTGAAGTGAAAATTGCAAGAGACGGCAAGAGGCCCAACAGTAGAGAACGGGACGAAATCAGGTCACAGGGCCAACTATATTCAGTAAAAGAGCATATAAAAACGAGCGCTCTGTTGTAGAAGGCGCAGGTGCAGAGGGTGAGGCAGCTGGGACCCGGGAGATTGGAAGAACTTGCGGGTCACCTGTGGGCATGTGGGTGGTTGTGTTGATTATAGAGTCACTTGGGAAGACGGCATCTGCCAGTGGTGTTCTCGGTGAAGGTCACCCGGGCCGGTGGAGCGAGCGGGAGAATATTGCGGTTTTGATTATGTAATCATCATCATCATCGCGGGCAGAGATTGAGGGGCAAAATTGTGACCCCGAACTCACGGTTTCCGAACGAACGCGCAGCACTGGTAAGCGAAGCCAGAGTACGATCATCCTCATCATCTAGATCCAAAAATCGACCCAAATTTACACTACAGACAGCACACTGCTCGTCTCCTCACTACCCTTGGTCCCTGGGCGAGGGGCAAAGGCAAGGACGACTGAGCGCTGAGCGCTGAGCCCTGGAACTCACGGTTTCCGAACGAACGCGCAGCACTGGTAAGCGAAGCCAGAGTACGACCATCCTCATCATCTAGATCCAAAAATCAACCCAAATTTACACTACAGACAGCACACTGCTCGTCTCCTCACTACCCTTAGTCCCTCTCCCACTGGCAAGCCCGATCCTGCTGTATGATGGATGGATCACTTGGACTCGAGATTCACACGCATTGGGGTGTCAATCATCACGTGTTGTACTCTAACTGGCTCCGTCATGGGTCATGCAATGCGCCAACTCCTGGCTGGCCACTTGTCATTTTGATTGATAGTACTGTTGCACGACGCCACGGTGCGTGTTCCGCTCCACCCGCTTTTCACGTCCTTCTTCCAGCCGATTGTGACACCTCGGAGGCTCTTATCCTTTTATAGACAAGTCATAATAAATGACTCTGCTCCCGAGCTCCACTGCCGTATTGCACTGCCCGTTTTCCAAGTTCTGAAGCCCGAAATGGGCGATCATGGCTGTATCGCATTAGGCTCCCTACCGGGCGTTGTTTGCGGTCGCACCAATTGCACCGTATCCCCGCGTCCACGCCTTGGGCGAGACTGGCATCTAAACCCCAATTCTGCCATGCTTCTTCCGTTGGCCAAATATTCTAGACCTTTTTTCCTTGTCCGTCGGACTCATGCGGCGACTCATGAGAAATCAGATTTCTTTTTCCGTTGTACGGGTCCCTCGAGGGCTGTGTGCCCAATACAGTACACCCCTTTTCAAATACTGTCCCTCTTCTCCCAGTCGCGACTGTCCGTTGGTTGCACATGCACAGATTGACGTCATGTTTTCTCGCGCAACAACCCATCATTTTCGAACAGGACTAGATGCTAGATTATAGAAAAAATTCTGCCGTGCTACAAGAATCGTGGTAATAAATTATTGGGTGCGATCTATGTGAATACGGAATGTCCCGTCTGTCCGCGGTGCAACTAGTGATACATACTGGTCTATCCATCTATTAGATACAATCAAGGAAGGGATGTTGCTCCACGCTGTCTCCGTGTCAGGGTCGGATGGAACAGTGTGGGCTTCATTACTTTTATCCCGCCAGCTGAACGTGGTCGATACTGGTGTTGTTAAATTAAGTTCAGATAGGGTCAGATAGGCAAAGTACACTGCCACACATATGGGAGCGTGATTGTAGATGGTTGGGCGTCATCCACTTGGATCACGACGACCTGCACTGATCGTAGAGTAAAATGACTCTCCCACACACAAAGCGCCACGGCTCTGCATTTGGATGGATGAGTTGAGGTAAGAACGCGTGAATGAAAATGACCTCGCGTCTGATCAAAAGGAGAAAGACTGGGACGTTTCCATCACATTTAGGTGAGGGGTTGTGTAATACTGCATGGTGCGGCGGCGGTGCGGGGCAAGAAATGAAATCGTTTGCCGAAAGCGAAAAGGGTTGCCGGAGGGGCGTAGTGAGAAATTTCCGGGAGAAAAAGAAGCAGGCACCGTAAACCAGACATTTACACGTAATCACAACGCGCGAACCGACAATGCCACGCGGATCCCTCACAAGGCATGTGTGGTCGGGGATGTACGGCGCGAGGCTTCCGTCGAAAAGTGCTATTGGATCGAGGTGGGTAAGAGGGGAAACACTGCATACCTTCGCGGCAGGAAGGGGACCACTGAGGTCGAGCGCATGGTCAGAGCATAAGTGGAGTTCTCATAGGGCGATCGCGCATGAAAGACGAAGCATGATCGTAAATGGTAGAAGGGGGCCATCGTCCCTAGTGGGCAAAGTGAAACGAAAATAAACGAAAGGGTGGTGTTGGCTGTGGGTAAAGACGACGAGGCAATATAGGAACGCGCCACGCCCTCATTCCATTTCCGACTTTTACTTGTCAAACAACCTTTTTCCGCCCGCCCCTCGTCTCGTCACACCCCGAACGAGATCCTTCGAGGTTTTGATCGAACGGCAATAATTTGCGAGGCAAAACTCGTTCTAAATACAACCAAATGCGGCAGTAAAACACCGACCAGCCACAGGGCGACTGGCTCTGACTCGGATTTGTTGCCCTGACAGTGATAGTGTTTTCTGAATACACGTGTGGGTGCGACGCGTTACTGGGCACAAATATGCTTTCATTTCTTTTTTGTTGTCGACTTGCACGCGTGCCGTGCTGCCCCGAGGCCGGGGATGCAAGTGGTAGAAAGATCCGAGGGACGACGGTTCGGCAGGACCCATGGTGGGTGTACCTTGCCCCGAAGTCAGCCACTGACCTGTTCCCAAAGCACACATGTTCTTTTCGTTTTCCCGCCCCTTCCATTCTGCGCCGTGCCATTGGCCCCAACAATACCAGCTCGTACTAGTACATCCTCTGCCATCTAGTATTTGCATTTCTTTTGCTGTGCACTGTCGTTGGGCACTTCATCTCGCTTGCCTGGGTCCGCCACCCCTTGCATCCTTCGCTTGTATCGCCCCACTCGGGGCACCTACGTATTTTGTTTGGTCACTCTCCCTCTATCGTCATGGATCACCTCATGCATCATGGGGTTCCTCTGCCGCCTCTGTGCCATCTCAATCCAGGTGGGAATATATTTGTATCGTCGCGATAGAAGACCCCACACCATCATTCTCACTCTCTCATAACATATAGCGACTCAGGACACCGATTTTGCACCCACGCTATCTGTCTCTCCCGATGGAACTACAATCAGATTTTCTACCTAACGAGGCAAGCACCATCGAGACTTTACTATCGTCATCTAAACGTACACTAACGTCGTATCATACTAGACCCAATTCCACGGAAATGTAGGGCATTTCGCTCTCCAATCTGCCACATATAACTGGACACATCCTGCAATGGGCGGTGCCAACGCGCAGTCTGTCTGCGTACTCTGTGCTAGTGTCTTCAGAAGGATTCAGGAGCTCAAACGACACATCAGAGACAAACACATGGTCCGACGTCAATGTCCATTCTGTACCTTTCGATGGTCTCGTCCCAATAACATCAAGGTTCATATCATATCCGTGCATGCCGAGAGGTTCACCGCAGAAATACTGGAAGCAATTAAGGGCCTGCGCGGGCGGCAGGTTATCGCGTTCGTAGATGGGTACGACTATGGGCCCGAACTTCCGATGTCATTCTGAAAGGCCACAGCACACATGCCTATGGCACCTCGTCACGACTTTCGTGTCCGAGCACCAGGAGCTCGTTGTTCCTTTTTTCCGAGAGCCTCGTGCCAACACTTCCCCCCATGCTTCCTATGATCGTACTCTCCCCACGATGACACGAATTACTATGCGTAACCCCTTTGGTTTCTTTTGGTTTCTTCTTTTTCCTTCAGGTTTGACCTGGTCTGAGAATCCTCGCTTACTAAAATAATTGAGCTTCCTTTCCTAAAGTTTCTTCCTCTGTGTTCGCTATATCCAGTTTCGAGCCTCGTCTCATAGATACGGCACACATGTCTGTCTGGTACAGAAACGAGGGTTCTTTACGTTATCTGTCTTGTGTTTCTTGTTAGTTGTCGAATAGTACTTTGTATGTTAGACGCGCCCCTCCGTGTTCTTGTCTCTGCCTTCGTGCATTTTCATGTCTAATACGTCAAACCTCCGCTAGTGTCCGTCCGTTATCTACCATTTCCAGCCCCAGAGATGCGCCAGCCCCCTGCGACTCTCACACCAATTTCACAACAGTCCATGCAGCAGTTTTGTAATGTAGCCCACAGATTCCACAACATCGCATAATAATGTCCCCCCTATGATTGCAAGCAATCTAGGAGTGCACATATTATAATGCACCCTCTCCCTCTCCAAGCAGCACCATTATAATGTGCTCACCACTCAATTCTGCTACATTATAATCTGGCACCCCCCCTCTCTCAGAAACCCGGAGCCGGCAAGCAGCTGCCCTTCTGCGCGTGCCCCTCCTGCAGTACCCTCCGATGACGCGCGTTCGTCACTGGCCGCTGTCACCAACAGCGAGCACGCTCCCCCCCTGTTCCCCCCATTTACATCGAATATATATTATATCATTTGTATTAATCAGTACAGTATGCATATAACAACAAATAAGTAGAGTAATAACTCGCCCTCCACCCCGAAGTGGCAGTGGCGACGGATTCTCATCTGATCCCTTCCGCATGGCACCACTAGCATTCCTATGCCTCTGGAACCTCCGGCCGCACGATATCGCTATCCCATGGGCTGTGTCCGTCGCTACGTGGCACCTCGGTGGTGGCCACAGTGGCGGTGGCGGTGGTAATGGCGATGGCGATAATGGCAGCAGCGATGCAAGAGGTCACATTGCTGAGGCAGGGCAGTGCAATGATGGTGTGTGATAGCAACGAAGTGGGGGTGTACACGGCCGACAACGCCGGCGCCGACGCAACAGCTGAATAGCTCGCCTGCACTTGGGCTGAGCTGCGGGGCGAATGGGGGTGCGAGCCTTGGTGGGCTTGTTAAAAAGCCTGGAGGAAGGAGGGGGAGCATGATCGGCAGTGTCCAATGCACCTGTGTCCCATACTTCTCTCAGGCTTCCTCGCACGGTTGTGAATGCCGACACGGATGCGAAGGAAGTCGAACCTCCGGGGCATTGACATGCACGGATGAGGGGGAGCGCTGCACTTTCCATGGCCGAGGGCGCTGCCGGCGTCGGATCTGCTGGCGGGGCTGATAAAGCCACTGTTGCAGCACCCGAGGCGTTGGGGCCCAGGGCGTATGGCGGAGTAGGGGGGGCAGGTGCAAAAGGCCACCGCATGGCGAAGCCTGGCATGGGGTCGACGCACCGCTGCGAGAGGGCGAGTGAGCGCTCGTTGAGTCGGAAAGAATGCGACCAAGGGGCGCTGACGAGATGGGGCCCGCAGGAGGAGGGACCTGTCAGGACACGGAAAGAGTGCGACCGAGTGAAGGGGACTCACCTCTGGAGACCGCAGAGGAAGGGATACGTCGCGACAAGCAACCTTGCGAGGAGCACCGACGCATTAGAAAGAAAGTGGCCGAGCGAGGGGTACATGGCACAGCATCGAAGACCGCAGAGGGAGGAACACATCAGGACATGGAAAGAAAGTGAATGAACAAGGGGCACTCACCGTTTAGAGACCACAGAAGGAGGGACACATTGTAGCAAATGGCGCGCTGAGCGGATCGATAAGATCATATACCCAGCACCCTACATTCCTTAGCTTTGACAGATGTCTACTAGCTCACTCGTTTAGTCTTGGACCCCAGAACCTTAACCATTCGTTATATACCGTAGGTAGTTTGTTGTTGTACCCTCAGTTCCTGCGTTTACCACGCCGTTCTGAGGTGAGCATCAGTTGTCCCCAATACACAATTAGTTCCCGCGTTTACCACACCGTTCTAAGGCCAACGCGTGCCCAGAACTCATTATCTTAGACTTGTTCTTTGCTACAGGTTATGGGCCTGCCCTGGCCCTTTAGAACCAACTGTCATTGCTGCAATGTGTCCTATTACATTCACCATGTCTTTCCCAGTACTCCCCGACACCATCCCATGTCTCAAAGAAGAAGCCTCTAACTGGGCTACCTTTGCCGTGCATTTCCGAGAGACCATGCAGGCCATACACCACTGGGGCCACTTCGATGGAACCAACACATGTCCAGTTCCAAAGGATGCAGCCCACCCCACGAACACGGAAAGCGAAGCCATTAAGGAGTGGAAGCGCGAAGACGTCATGGTCCAAGGCCTCCTGTCCCTGAGGCTCCCGGATCGGATCTTCATTCAATTGATCGACCACAAAATGGCGAAGGGGCGGTGGGACCGACTTATTGAAGAGTTCGGTCAGCCGGGATACGAAACCACCAGCAAGGATGAAGGACTCACTGGAGGATCCCCAGCCACAGCAGAGGGGAGCAGCCAAAGAAGGTGGAGGCGCAGAGAAAAATGCCGCCCTGCAGATGCCACTGACACTGCCGATATTGAGGGGGAGGGTTGTTCGCTGGCCAAGGAAGGGGACACTCACGCGCAAATCGTCAGCGCGGAGGCGGTCCTGTCCCAGCAGCACACACAAGGCCCAGACCCCAAGGTACCCGCGCAAACACTCAGTGCGGAACCAGAGGCGATATTGGGCGAGCCTGGAGCCATCGAAGAAGGCGCTCACGCACACGATGACCATGCGGAGCCGGACCTAAAAGTGGGGCAGCCAGGTGACCTGAACACGAACACCCCCAAAGGAGTTGCTCATGGCAAGCCGGACTCAACGCCAGGGGAAGAAATCATTTCGAACACGCCTGTGCATCTCGAAGGCACAGGGCCAGAAGTCTTGATGGAGGAGGAAGTCGATCGCCCGCTCGAGGTGGAGGAGGATGGGACCACTGGGAAAACTGTCAGTGTCGAGGGGGACATTGGTCCTTGCGTCGAACTGCGAGAGCCTGGGGTCAGCTGCCTTGCCACGCAAGAGAACACCAGATCACTCACCTTGCCATCACCACCACTACCCACCACCCCGGAGGCTGCTAGCATGCAGCGCTCACTGGCCATTGACATAGAGACACCGGCCATCCCAGTACCAGACCATGGCACGGACTTGGAGCCGCAGCCGCACAACACACCGCCACCACCAAATGAGGGCGCGGAACCTTCCACTCACCAGCCACCCAAGCAGATCCGAGCCCCCACCGAAGTTGAAGGGCCGCTCCCGGGCGAGGAATCGCAGTGCGCAATGGGCCAGAGGGGCCCGACATCGGCGCGGAAACATGAGGGCAAGACGCCCATCGGAGAGGCGCACGGCCGCCCTCCTGACCTCCCCAACCTGCAAAGGCCGTGTTCCATTGATTGGGAGCCAGTGTTCGTCATCCCGAAGGCCCGTGTCCGCATGCATAAGGCGCGGAGGCCCGTCCTCGGCGAGGGTGCTTGTACATGCCCCAATCCATGGCCCGACCTGGGCGCCATCACCGTCGATCCGGATATCTATTTCGGGTCAGCATCATAGCTCGAGGGGGAGCAAAACATCAACTTACCATCTGTGGGGAGCGAGCTGCATGCTGCCCCATCAGCCCCTCAACACCTTCCATTTTCACCCTCACCCCCCGTTCCGTTGCCACTCAACACCCTCACACGCAAGAATTCGCCGCGTGGAGAAGGCGCGGCCATCGAGCGGCGCACCACCGAAGACCGTAGCCGTCCTGAACCCTTGGAGCCACCCGATGAAGACCTGCAGGAATCAGGGGGAGCGTCAACACCGGGCGACTCACCTTTCCTCCCTGGAGATCATGGCAGCCCCAGAGACCTCAACAGTCTTGGGCCTGCATGCACGGTCACAGAAGCGGACGCGAAGGAAGTCGAACCCTCGTGCGTTGATGCACACAAACGAGGGGGAGCGCCGTTGCTCGTGGGTGCTGCACCACCCCTGGCCGAAGGAGCCGCCGGCGTCGGACCCGCTGGCGAGGCTGAGAGAGCCGTGGCTGCTAGGCCCGAGGCGTTGGCACCCCCGACGCAAGGGAAAGCCAGTCACGAAGTCCAGACCCCCTCGCACGAAGGCAAGGGAGAACCTGATGCGCTGCCACCAGAGGGCAAGCGCAAACTTGATGCGTCACTGCAAGGATGCCCAAACAACAGCAAATGCAGGAGTGGGTGTGAGGCACTGCCGCGAGAGGGCATGCACGAAGCAGACGAGCCACCACCTGAGGCGCTGCCACAGAAGGGCAAGCGCAACCCAGAGGCGCTGTCACGCAAGCGCGAACTCGAATGCCCCAAGGCGCTACCACCAGACGGTGCACGTGAACGCGGCACAATGCCGCAAGGCAACCCAAATGAGGGTGCTCTAGTTGCCTGGGATCCAGGAGGGAGGCTGCCGACTGGAAAGCGAGCCCCCAATCCGAAAGGGCCTGTTGAGGCCAAGAAGAACATCGCACAGGGCATCGACGCCCACAACAAAACGACGCAGCGGGCATCGTCGCCTGCCACAAGAAAAATCCCGGATGTGCAAAACAAAATCGAATCAGTCTGCCAGCACCACCGTGAGGAGCCAACCACGCACTTTTATCCCTATTCCATCACTCCGAGCTCCTGCTGTCGAGGAGTCCACCCACTTTCGTTTCGAGGCCCATCGAGAGGGCACGGCGTCGTCCTGGGTGGTGCAGAGCAGAGACATTGCAACAAGGACAAGGCAACGCGGCCATTCGGGTGCCGTCACACTCGCGTCACACGCCGTCACACGCGTCCCCGCGCCATGCACACTCTGGTGTGCACCAGCAGAGAAGTTCAACGCGCGGCCACAGCTGCTGAATACAATCCTTGCGCGCCCCCATCTTTGTTTGGAGACATTTCGCTGCAGTGCCCAGACTGTCTGCGAAATGAGGGGGAGTGTAGCAAATGGCGCGCTGAGCGGATCGATAAGATCATATACCCAGCACCCTACATTCCTTAGCTTTGACAGATGTCTACTAGCTCACTCGTTTAGTCTTGGACCCCAGAACCTTAACCATTCGTTATATACCGTAGGTAGTTTGTTGTTGTACCCTCAGTTCCCGTGTTTACCACGCCGTTCTGAGGTGAGCATCAGTTGTCCCCAATACACAATTAGTTCCCGCGTTTACCACGCCATTCTGAGGCCAACGCGTGCCCAGAACTCATTATCTTAGACTCGTTCTTTGCTACACACATCAGGGCACGAAAGAAAGCGACTGAGTGATGACCGCAGAGTGAGAGTCTTGTTGATGGGTGCAGATAGGTGTGCGTTCTGTACGGTGGAGTGTGTACACCCGTTCACGCGCAACCGCAACAAACCCACTAAACTCTTAAACCCCAACCTTAACCACAGCATCCGAACCCTCATGAGTGCTCAGTCGCTTTCTTTCTATGTCTTGACAAGGCGATTATCTCCAGTATCTTAACACCAAAGCATTTGGCATGCCCTCCCTCTACAGTCTCCAGGGGGTCCTCGCTCGGCCACTTTCTTCCCGTGTCCTCACTTCCCCCTCTGCCGTCTCCAGAAGGTGAGTTCCCCTCACTCTATCGCTTCCTATGTCTTGACAAGTCCTTCCCTCTGCGATCTCTACCTCATGCCCCTTGTGAGGTCGCTTTCATTCCGTGTCCTGGCGTGACCCTCCTCTGCGGTCTCCAGAGGGTGAGTCCTCAATCTGTCGGTTTCTTTCCGTGTCCTGACAAGTCAGTCCTCAGCTCGCGGGTGGCCCTCACTTGGTCGCTTTCTTTCCGGCTCATCAAGCGCTTGCTCGCCCTCTCATGGCAGTGTCTCAGCTCTATGCCAGGCTTCGCTTTGCGGCGGCATTTCGCGCCAGCTCCCTGCCCCGCCATACGCCTTGCGCTCCAACGCTCCGGGTGTTGCAGCAGTGGCTTCTCAGCCCCGCCAGCAGACCCGGCGCCGGCGGTGCCCTTGGCCATGACAAGTGCAGTGCCCACAGCCGGCAGCGCTCCTCCTTGTCTGTGTGTCAACGCTTGAGGGCTTGACTTTCCCCACATCGTATCGGCGTTCACAACCGTGCCAGCAAGCCCGAGAGGGTCAGGAGATACAGGAGACACAGGTGCGTTGGCCGCTGCTGACCATGCTCCCCCTCCTTCCTCTAGACTTTTATTGAGCCCAGCAAGACTCGCGCTCCCATTTCCCCCACAGTGCAGCCCAAGTACAGGCGAACTGTTTGGCGGTTGCGCCGGTGCCAGCATTGTCAGCCGCGTGCGCCCTCGCTTCGTCGCCATCACACACCGTCATCCTATTGCGCCCTGCCCCAGCAATGCGACCTCTCACGTCGCTGTCGCCACTGCTGCCATTATCGCCATCGCCACTGCCACCGCTGCCACCACTGTGGCCACCACCACAGAGGCGCCACGCAGCGACGGACGCAGCCCACAGGACAGCGACATCACGCTGCCGGAGGTTCCGGAGGCATAGGAATGCCAAGCGGTGCCATGTGGAAGGGATCGGATGAGAACCGCCACTGCCACTTTGGGGTGGATGCATTACTGTACTTATTCGTTGTT
>Ga0307509_10007912_pt1 | contig 13726 bp, 15 predicted proteins | sample 10_EM_MG_FD_202245 | JGI IMG/M metagenome (GOLD analysis project Ga0307509, IMG submission 202245) | Populus trichocarpa ectomycorrhiza microbial communities from riparian zone in the Pacific Northwest, United States - 10_EM | ecosystem: Host-associated > Plants > Roots > Unclassified | place...
ATTGTTAAAGAATTTATCCGCATCAAAATCGCCGAGGTCGTAATTGGCACGAGCCATCAAATTATAATATTCAATAAGCGAGCTATCCGCAAGGAATCGACTGTTTATGAAATGAAGCGAATCGAAGGTCTCTTTGAACAGCCCAGAAGAAATCAGGGTGAATGCCGTTTTTAATTTGGCATATTCACGCTTATAGGGATCCTTCATTAGAACCGCTAATCGTGATAAACGTTGAGAGTAGCTTATTGCCGAATCATAAATGAATACTTTGTATTCATGGTAGAGTTGATTGGTAAGGTTGAAAATCTTGTTAAGCGAATCCTGGGGGGTGGTTGATAGTTGTGATTTAATGCTTTTGATCCTCTCTTCCTTTGCTTTCGCAAAGGTTTCCTTCACGAGCATCACGTTCTTTAATTCAAGGAGTAAGCTATCGGATTGGGCCGTAACCAGACAAGGGTAGAGCACCAATAAAAAGAAAAGCCAACACAGTCGCTTCATATCAACAAGGAGGAAAAGGTAAAGTCCAAAATCTAAGTGAATTTAATAACAAGAACAAACGATTGATCTTGAGGTTAACGAAGATAAAATATTGGCGTGATCTTCAATCTGCTATTTCTTTTCTAAATTGGCCGAAATATTTAAAAATGATATGGCTCAAGGTTTACTAATTGATATGGATGGGGTTGTCTATGCGGGGGACTCGTTAATTCCTGGTGCCGATCTACTTATTAATCGCTTATTGAAGGAGAACGTTCCTTTCATGTTTATGACCAACAACAGTCAGCGCACACAAATCGATGCGGTGCGCAAACTTGGACGGATGGGAATAAAAGTGAGTGAAGAACACGTTTATACCAGTGCGATGGCAACTGCAAAATTTCTATCGACTCAGATACCGGGAGGAACGGCTTATGTATTAGGTGAAGGTGGTTTGCTTTCTTCGTTGCATAATAATGGAATCTCACTCGTCAATACAGATCCTGATTTTGTCGTGTTGGGTGAAGGAAGAAACTTCACGTTAGAAATGGTGCAGCGTGCTGTGGATATGATTTTAGCAGGTGCAAAATTTGTGATCACCAATCGTGATCCATCCCCTAAGAAAAAAGGATGGGACAATCTGGGCATCGCGGCAACCAGTGCGATGATCGAAGAAGCTACCGGCGTCAAGGCATTTGTTGTGGGCAAACCAAGTCCCGTAATGATGCGCTCAGCACGAAAAGCATTAGGCTTGGAGACTGCCGAGACAACGATCATTGGCGATACCATGGCGACCGACATTCGCGGTGGCGTGCAAATGGGTTATAAAACTATTCTGGTGTTGACGGGTATGACAAGGCGAGAAGACCTCCCGCGTTTTGCATTCAAACCTGATCTGGTTGTTGAATCAGCAGGCGAAATTAAGTTTCCGTTGCCTTGGTGGTAACTTTGATTTGTTGATCGCTATTTGTTGATCGCCACTTTTTGAATGGCACTCGATTTTACTTGAGTCAGGAAAATAAGTCCAATTACGAAATAAGAAGCCAGTGCCAACGTGCTGTTGCGCATACTTCCGGTAATGTGTTCTATCAAACCGTAGCTGAACGTTCCAAAAACAATTGACAAATTCTGTGTGACATCGTAGAAGCTAAAATAGCTGGCGTGGTTAATTGAGTTTTTTGGAATCAATTTGGAGTAGGTAGCTCGCGACAAAGCTTGTATCCCTCCCATCACAATCCCAACAGCAAAAGCAATAGCATAAAATTGATACTCATTATAAACAAAGTAAGCACCGAAGCAGATCACAATCCAAATGCAGATCATGGTGATAAGTGCAAATCGGTTTCCTTTTTGTTTTGAGAACCGGGCAAACAAGTTTGCTCCCACTGCCGCCACTAGCTGAATAAGCAATACCGTACCGATTAGTTTTTCATCCGGGAGTTTTAATTCTTTGGCGCCAAACGTAGCTGCCAGGTACATCACCGTTTGCACACCCATGTTGTAAAAGAAATACGAGAGGATGTAAAATTTTATGTCGTGGCTTTCTTTGAGGCTGTGCCACACTTTCACAATCTCATAATAGCCTTTCAATAATTTCTGCTTGCCGGGCTGAAGATGAAAAGGATTATCCGGCAACCGCGCGAATGGAATCTGCGCAAAGCCAATCCACCACAAACCCACTAATAAAAATGAAAATCGCGTGGCGATACCTGCATTGGGAAAACCAAATGTGGTTGGACTAAGAATGAATATCATCGCGATGATCATCATGATCACACTGCCATAATAGCCGTAGGAATAACCACGCGCGCTGGTCTTATCAAACATATCTTCGCTGGCGATTTCGGGAAGAAAGGCATCATAAAAAACAAAACTTCCGGAGTAACCAACACATGACATGACTACACAAAATATTCCCCAATTCAGCGTATCTCTGGTAAAGAAATATAAGCCCATGCACGCCACGCCACCGGTGTAGCAAAATAACTTCATAAAAAATTTCTTGTTGCCCGTATAATCGGCCATACCCGAAAGTAACGGCAACAAGGGCGCGATGATCAGAAAAGCAAAGGAGATCGAATACGAATACAAAACTGAATTTACTACTTCAAAGCCGAGAAAATTTACTTTATCGTTACCATCGGCTGTAGTAGTTACCGCCTGATAATACACCGGAAAAATAGCGGACGTGATCACTAAAGAATAAACTGAATTGGCCCAGTCATACATGCACCAGGCTTTGATCGTTCGGGGATTGTTGAGCGTCACTTCGGTCATGCTATTTTGATTGTCTATTGTTGATTCTTGATATATTCATTTCTTATTACACTTGCTAATTTATGATCGCCCGAATGATTCCAACCGGGTGGCATAATTAAATAAAGTATTTTATTCTTTAAACCCGGCGCACTGACTATGTCTTTCAATAAATAATAAAATTCTCCAAAATAAACATCAAGGAAATTTTTCGGATTAATCGTACGCGTGATTCCGTATTCAATGGCAATGTGCTTTTGTTCTGGCTGGTAGGTTTTAAAGACTCTGTCCCAAACATTCAATAGGTTACAGAAGTTGGTGTCCATGTACAGTGGGTTTCGTGCGTGATGCACGCGATGGTGTGAAGGAGTAAGAATAAGTTTGCCTAGAAACCCAAAGCGTGTGTCCTTCATAAAATTTTCACCCACGTGAATAAACCCTCCCCAAGTGCCATCGATAAACATGATCATGAACAACATTACCGGGCTCACACCAAATAAAATACAAATGGTTGTGCGGATGAAATCGGCATAAGGGGCCTCCAAAATAAAATGTGCATACGTGACTGATAAATTCATCTGCTCCGGTGCATGATGCGTGGAGTGCAAACACCAAAATAACCTAACCTTATGAGCTAGGTAATGATAAATGAAGTGCGAAAACTCCCACACAATGTATCCATAGATAAACCAATGCCAGGTAAGCGAAGTGCTAACCAACGCCATGGGTGAAAACAAACCAATGCAAAAAGCGGTTACACCCAGCGAAATATAACGACCCGCAATGCGGTTAAATACATAGATGAAAAAAGGAATTTTGTATTCAGCAGCATGGAATTTTTTGTGAGCAAAGGCCATGATCATCTCAAGCACCACAATAAATGGAATGAGCGGCGACACCGCTGTGGTGATTCCGTTCCACGTTCGCAGCGAGGTATAGTTACCGGATTTGATCAGATCAATCAATCCATTAATAGAGAAGAAACCGAGGACTTCGTCTTTTAACAATTCAAGTAATTCCACACAATTGCTTGTTTAAATCACTCGGCAATATATTCTAAAATGAACAAGTATGGAATAATTCAGTTCTTGCTTGGAGGGTTGAGGATTCAAAATAGATTATGAGAAGATGGAATTATGAGAGATGGAAAGAATTCAATGGTAACCTGCCTAAAACCATGATTCAGTCCTGCTAAAACTTTAAACACTCCATTTGATTGACTGAATGATGATTAGTAAAATTAAGTTGAGCCGTATCAAAATTTAGCTATTTTTGCGCTCTTAAAATTCCGGAGAGGTGTCAGAGTGGCCGATCGAGCACGCTTGGAAAGCGTGTTTACCGCAAGGTAACGAGGGTTCGAATCCCTCCCTCTCCGCTTCTTCCTCCGTAGCTTTCAGCGAAGGAAGGCTTTTGTCTTCAGGTCTTTCGACCGGATGCCAATTTCGGCGTTTATATCACAGCGAATGCAAATGGGTTTTGTTAATTTTGATTCAAAATTTTCAATGAAAAATATTTCCCGCTCATGTCTATTCTTTGCTTTATCAATTTTAATCCCATCGAAAATTCACGCTCAAAAGCGCAGTGATCTTAGCTGCGAGGATGTTGGCAAAATAACATCATATGCTCTAACTGAATTTCGTGAGATTTTAGGGGAGTTAGAGCTGAAGGACTCCAGCTGCAATTACTACTATTCAAAAGTCAATTTCGGAATTGACAGCACCACTACTCTCCAATCTTGTAAAGGAGACATGGGTAAATTCACATTACATTTCGACATCTACATCGGTAATGACGATATACAGGCAAGTATCGAGTTTAAAACTTTAGAAGATCGATTGGAAAAATGTTTGCCGAAAGCGAAAGCTAAGGAACTTAAGCCCAATGGCGGATACAAAAGGATTGTACAGTTCTCCGATAACAATATGAGGTTGGTCATTTACCATGACGAGATCAAAAATAAAGATGAGCTTCAACCTCTGGTTACAGTTCTAGTTATTAGTCTGCTATAACTTTTTTTCTATTATTTCGTACCAAACGATACCATTTAAACGCCAAAGCGTAGATGAAATATTATTGTGCAGTTGTTGTTAGACGTTGTGATTAGCTTTGGTGAATGAAAAGATTAATTGTTGACATGGACGATGTGCTGGCCGATGCTACCGGCAAGATGATCGATCTGTACGAAAAAGAATTTGGTGTACGCGTTACACGCGAATCCATGAACCACAAGGAGGATCGTGAAAAGTTTCCCGATAACCACGATGCGGTTTATCGTTTTGTGTTCCAAAAAGATTTCTTCAGAACGATGGATGTGAATGAGCACAGCCAGGAAGTGATGAAAAAACTGAACGAAAAATACGAAGTGTTCATTGTCTCTTCTGCGATGGAATTCCCCAACTCTCTTTCTGAAAAATTAGAATGGCTTAATGAACATTTCCCTTTTCTTCACTGGAAACAATTTGTCTTCTGCGGGCGCAAAAGCATTGTGCATGGCGACTTCATGATTGACGACCTACCACACAATTTAGAAACCTTCAACGGAGAGAAGCTGCTTTACACCGCACCACACAATATGCAGTTCAATCATTTCAAAAGAGTGAATGGCTGGAAAGAAGTGGGCGAGGTTTTGTTGGGTTGAGATTTTTTTAAAATCCTGCTCAATTTGTGCGTGTTTTGTAACGCGCACCTGTTCCTAATCAAAAATAAAATAGCACTCGTTTCAAACGAGCGCCAGCAGAGGCATTTACTTTAAAAAAATACTTAATGATTCTGAAAAAATTAAACAGGATGCAGCTGCAAAGTAATCATGCTGTAACTATTTAATGATTTTTCAGTGCGGTCAGGTCTTTCGACCTGACGCAGTTTCAAGTTACTCCAAGGTCAGGTTGTAAAACCTCACTACACATTATCCAGTACCTCATAAAAACAAAAAGACCAACAACCCGTCTGGTCGTTGGTCTTTTTTGATAGGTGTTTGTTTGTTTGAACTTTAATCTAAAGCAAATCTCGTTTCAATTAGCTAAACTTACAACGGGGTTTTTCCCGTGTTCACTCCGTATTTTTCCCGGTATCTAAAGACTGCATAATTTACCAGCAGTCCGAAAATGGTTGATTAGTACCTCAATTAGATTTTGCAGTTCAACAAGGGTTGGTTCCTTGCTATTTTTCCTTTTTAAGTTAGCGATGGATTCGTCAAATGCTTCATCCCATTCAGGCAGAGAAATTATCTCGAGATCATTCATAACTGTTTTTCGTTTGTGTGTCCACAAATTAACCGGGATGGCAATTACCTTACAACGAGGTTTTCCCCGCATTATCACCGTATTTTTCCCCGTAGTAAAAGTGATTAACACCGCCTGGGTTATTTAATCTGACTTAAATCAATCACGAAGTAGTTGTTTATTAGAAGTAGCTTTAACGAAAACACGTTCTGTTCGTTTACCAACTTAGAAACAGATGAATTAAATGTAATGTACCAAGCAAGAGAAATAAATGAGCTGATCGAATGGATGAAAGACAGTGTAACCGAAGAGAACAAAAACACATTAATACCAAAGCTTCTGAAGGAAGCTGTAGAAGTTTGGTGGCATTATAAGGAGTCAAAACTTAAATTGAATTTGACCGAAATCGATCTTCAATTGCATCTTAAAATGATGAAAAGGCTTTGGGATTTAGCAGAACAATATAACGTAGCTGAGAAAGTTCCCTTCCCCAACTCTTAATGAAAAAGCCAGCAACCCCGTCTGGATTACTGGCTTTAGTTGGCTTAATTGTGACAATCAAGCAACAAAGTAAGACCAAATGTGAACGCATTCCACTCGTTCTCATAATCTTAATGAATTGTTGATTTTGAGAAAATACTTGTGATCGAAATGTGTTCTAATCTTGTAGCGTTAAGAGATCAAGGTTTTCTTTCACACAAATGGACCCGTAAGCCCGATGTTTTCTTCATCGGGTTTTACTTTTTCGGTGTTTCACCTAAAGCTTTTGTCTTAAATAACTGACCGCACGAAAACGCATGATCAGTACTTCGATGAGGTTATGTAATTCAGTAAGAGTTGGTTCTTTGCAGTTCTCTTTTTTAAATTGTTCAACGCATTCTTCAAAGGCATTGTCCCATTCGGGCAGAGCCATAATCTCCAGATCATCCATAGACAGATTTGATTTGTGTACTTCAAATTAACGTTGAAGCTCATTACTCCACAACGGGGATTTCCCCGGAGTACTACCGTATTTTCCCCGTAGAAATACAGTCTAGTGTAAAAAATAAAGCCAGCAACCCCGTCTGGATCACTGGCTTTCGGTTGGTTTATTTGTGAGAATAATCCGTAGCAAAGCAACACCTATACTAGAACTCAATCAACGGGGTTTTCCCCATATTAACACCGTATTTTTCCCGGTGCTGCTTTTGGATCTATTTTTTTATGGAACAAAAAACATCCAGCTGCTTCTTAACAGGGTTTAACTCTCGTTTATATACCTCCAGGAAGCACGGGGCTTTGGGGCTGGGTTGAGGTTCATTACTAATGGACTGAATCTCAAGGGCGTTTTCAGGAATAATGGTCAGCACATCACCTTTCACGGGTTGAAACCCCAACTCTGTATACTGTTCGCTAATCGTCAGCAAGAAAATCGGATTATCGGGCGCATTAATGACAACATTAATTTTTAACTTATTCTCCATGGTCTCAGTTTAAATGGTTGTCGCAAATCTCCACTGAACTGATAGGAATATCAACGGGAAAAAACCCGGTATCCCTACGGTATTTTCCTCGGTATTGAGAACAAACGGGGTGAAACTCTCTGAAAAAATAAAAACCGGTAACCCCGCCTGGGTTAACCGGCTTTTCGATAGTTGGTTATTTGTGAGAATAATCCGTAACAAAGCAACGCCAATCCCTATCCCTAATCAACGGGGTTTTCCACGTATCAACAGCGTATTTTCCCCATCTTTTAACGATGGACAAACCAGGAAATAACTTGATTAGCGCGGTTGCATTCGGACCTTGTGCGGCACCTACTCCAAACAATTAGTCAAATGTTTGCCCTTTCAGTAATCGCAGGTGTTTTGTTGATTTATATCTTGTTTAGAGATATTCGTATCAATGCGAAATACTAGTCAGCTGTAAAAGTGGATCGAACGATAACTTCTTGAATATTTTTTCTACTCCGTCAATTCGCCTACAATCGATTTTCCGATTTTAAGTTTTACCTCTTTTGATCCGTATTCTCCCAACAACACCATCAGCTTCGTGAGTGCTGCTTCGGTGGTCATGTCTCCACCACTGAGTACGCCAATCTCTTGTAGTACTTTGCTGGTCTCGTATTTTCCCTGCACCACCATGCCACCCGGACATTGTGATATGTTGAGTACGATCAAGCCTTTGCTGATCGCTTCTTTCAAAAGATCGATGAACCATTTTGTTGTTGGAGCGTTGCCAGAGCCGTAAGTTTCCAACACGATCGCTTTCAATCCAGCGATGTTGATTACAGCCTTTACAGTCGCTTCTGTGATACCCGGGAATAATTTCAAAATCGCGAGGGAGGTATCCAGTTTATCAAGTAGCAGCAATGTTTCATTTGATCGTGATTGATGGATCGCAGACTCATTGTATTCAATCTTCACTCCTGCTTTCGCCAAAGGCGGATAGTTCTCTGATTGAAAAGCATCGAAGTGCATGCTCTCCGTTTTCTTGCTGCGGTTGCCGCGTATCAGTTCATCGCCAAAGTAAATACAAACTTCGGGTACCACAGCTTTGCCATTCGTCTTAGCGGCTGCAATCTCCAATGACGTAATTAAATTCTCACGCGCATCCGAGCGTGGTTCGCTGATGGGCAATTGTGCACCTGTTAAGATTACGGGTTTAGTCAAACCACTCAACATAAAACTCAAAGCCGATGCTGTAAAAGCCATTGTATCAGTGCCATGCAACACCACAAACCCATCGTTGGCCTCATAATTTTCGAAAATAATTTTGGCAATGGTTTGCCAATGTTCCGGACTAATATTGGATGAGTCGATCGGATTATTAAAAGAGATCACCGTGAGTTCGAGCGATAAATTGCGTAGCGTTGGCAAATGCTCAAGGATCAAGGCGAAGTCAAATGGCACCAGCACACCGTGCCTATCGTGTGCCATACCAAATGTACCGCCCGTGTAGATGAGTATCACCTTCGATTTTGGCTTGTCGGGTGTAGCGGTGTTGATCTGTATTTGTTTGTAGTCCATCAGCTTTAAATTCCAAATTACGAATTACGGATTAAGGTTTTGAACTGGTTTGTTCTTGAATACCGAATATTTTTAACGCATTCTCTGAGGTGATCTTTTGCAGTTCGGATAACTTCATCTTCTTCAGCTCGCAAATTTTCTGTGCAATTAAGGTTAAGTAAGATGGTTCATTTCTCTTTCCGCGATGAGGAACAGGCGCCAAGTAGGGACTATCTGTTTCCAGCACAATTCGATGGGCATCCAGATCAGGGAGCACTTTGTCAAGACCGCCATTCTTGAATGTAACCACTCCTCCGATACCCAAATAAAAATTCATCTCGATAATTTTTTTAGCTTGCTCAAGCGAGCCAGAGAAGCAGTGAAAAATCCCGGTAAGGTTTCCATTTGCGAAGGGCTCTAATAAAGCAATCGTTTCATCAATCGATTCGCGGCAATGAATAACCAAAGGCAACTGATGTTTCTTCGCCCACTGCACCTGCACCTTAAACGCCTCTTGTTGCTCCTTCCAAAACGATTTGTCCCAATACAAATCGGTGCCCATCTCTCCCACGGCCACAAACTTTCGCTTGTTGAGCCAATCTTCTACCAGGTAAAGTTCCTTTTCAAAATCCTTTTTCACGGAGCAGGGATGAAGCCCCATCATAGAATAACACCGGTTCTGGTTTTTTAACTCCACTTCCATCATTGCATCGATAGAAGTATGATCAATGTTAGGCATGAGTATTTTTCTCACGTTGTTTTCTTCGCAGCGCAAAAGCATATCACTGGCATCCGAGCCAAATTCTTCCGAATAAATATGGGCGTGAGTATCAATCCAGAAATCAGGCATTAGGAATTAGATTTTAGTAAATTATCAATCGCATCCGCGAGCAAGTTAGACGAGAGAGGATAACCGTCAAAGCCTTTATATTTTTTTGATTCGGCAAGAGCCATAGCAAGATCAAACTCATTTTGATTTTGATAAAATGCAGTTCCATTTGCTTTTAACTGTTCAGCCAGGTACTCTTGTTCTGTTTGGCCCGGAGTAGGAATAAAGATTGCTTTCTTTTCAAGTTTACACAGGTCCATGATCGTGGTGTAGCCCGATCTGCTGATCACACATTGAGAGGATTCTATTGCTTTATTCAATTCAACTGCAGGTAAATGATTGATTTCATTTTCATAGGCTTCGTTTATAATCTCCGGTTTTCCTTTCACGAGGAAATAACTTTTACAATCAATCCTTTTTATCTCCTCTTTAATCTTCCTTTCAAAAATTGAGCGCTGCGGCTCAGGGCCAGAGATCAGAAAAAGAAGTTCCCGTTTTATCGGAATGATTTGCTTTTGAAATCTCGATGACATTCCAATAAACTTTGTCTTTGGGAGGATTGGCTGTGTCATTTTCCCTGTCACTCCAGTTGGAAAATCGGGCACCCAGCATTCGTTAAATTTTTTAATCTGTTGATGATTACCGTAGTTGATAATTCCCTCAATCCACTTCCACGAAGATGACATCAAACTATAGATTTGATGTGTGATTAGAACTGAAGGAACAGCGGAAGACCAACACCCGTAACGGTTATCTGAAATCAATAAATCAATATTTTCGTTCTTAACAATTCGTTCGATTTGTCGATGCTCTCTTTGAATCGCCCACAAAAACTTGGGTATTTGAAGAAGGATTATCATCATAAATGAAATCCGATCTGAATAGGTTGCTCTGTAGGAAACTAGCTCATGAAACTTGAGCTTTGGAAATTCCTGCTTCAACAAAACCAATGCGTTTCCGCTGCTGGCGATTTGCACTTCACATCCCCGATGTAAAAATTCATTAATGATAGGAATACTGCGAGTGGCATGGCCCAACCCCCAATCTAATGGCGCAATTAATATTTTCTTTGAAGCCGGAAGTATCAAGTATCAAGTATCAAGTAACGACTTAAATTTATATCCGAGATTCGTGAAATGCTCTAAAAATTTTGGTAGTACGTAGATCATGTTTCTTTCTGCCTTCAGGCTGTCGTGAAAAACAATAATAGATCCAGGACGTGTCGCATTGATTGTGCCCTTCAAACATTGTTCAGGCGAAATGGTCTTTGAGTAATCATGCGTGAGCACATCCCACATTACAATTTGGTATTGGCTTTTAAGTGCCTTGATTTGGGAGTTTGTGATTCTTCCGTACGGTGGACGGAAAAGCGTGATGGGTTGTAAGCTATGAGTTGTAAGCTGTACGTTGCACTTATCTATATTTTCCAAATAACGTTGATTAGAGGTGCTCCATCCTTTCAAGTGATTGAACGTGTGATTGCCAATACCATGACCTTCTGCCAAAACTTTTTCGAAGATTAATGGATGCTTTCGCACATTGTCGCCAATGCAAAAGAAAATCGCCTTTGCTTTGTATTTTTTTAACTGGTCAACTACAAATTCCGTCGGACCAGGAACGGGGCCATCATCGAAAGTCAGATAAAGTGTTTTCTCCTCAACAGCAACACGCCACAACAAAGAAGGAAAGAGTTTAGGTAAAAAAAACGGTGTGCGGTAGAGATTCAAGATTGATTCTAATATTGAAAGATTAAAATTTAGAAGATTGCATTAGGCAAATTTAAGGTTTCTTGCCTATCGAATTTTCAAATGTTTCAATTTTCCAATAAATCACTCCACCCGGCAGGAAAGCATGGTGATATCATCGCGATAGGCGTTACGGCCTTTAAACCCGTCAAGGTTAATGATGATGTCATTGTGAATGGTCTTCAGATCTTTCTTGTAATTATCTCTTAAATAAGAGAGCAACGATTCAACACCAAACTCTTCATCGTTCTCGTTTGCCGTTTCAGTAAGTCCATCGGTGTACGCAAAAAGTGTGAAGCTATCTATGTTGGTGATGAAGCCTTCGTTGATAAATGGAAGTGGATGCATGGCGCCCAAAACAGTCGAGCCTTCTTCCAACAATCGAATGCCAGTATGATCGCAGAGGACTGGGGGATTGTGGCCTGCATTCACATAGACCATAGTTTTTAATCTCAAATCATAAATGGCACCAAAAAAAGTAATGAACTTCTCTCCCTTTGCACTATCCAGGATCTGATAATTCAAAGCCTCAACAATCTCAGTAAGGTTAGGTGTTTGCCGTAACAACGTGTGCAATGAAGCTTGAAAGTTACTCATCATCAAGGCTGCAGGAATTCCTTTACCACTCACGTCAGCAACACAAATTAAAAATTGGTTGGCATTGATGGGAATATAGTCATAGTAATCGCCACCAACTCGGTCGTGGGGCAAATAGCTCGCTTCAACTTTTAATCGTTCGGTGTTGGGCAGCTTGTCCGGAAACAAGAATCGCTGAACATCGCTGGCAATTTCAAGTTCTTTTCGAAACGCCTCCTGTTCTAATTGCTGACGTAACAACTTCTTGTTCTCGATCGCTACTACAATGATATTGCTCAGGGCCTGGATGAATCGGATGTCTTCATCATTATGATTAGCCGTATTCTCAAAGCCGCCAACGAAAATCAAGGCGAGCGTATCCGATTTTTGAGCCACTGGGATAACCAAATCAAATTCATCAAACTCACATTCTGGGAACTCCGTCATCCGATGAATATTCCGTATCATTTTTACACGCTCATCCAACTTGGTCTTCTGATAATTGTTTTGAGTACCAAAACTCACCTTGCATGACCAGACTTTATCAAAAACGAAAAGCGTCAGTTTCTTAATGTGAAGATTAGATCGAAGGGTGAAGTTGAAGATCTTATACAAAGACTCCTCCGACAAATTGCTGTTGATCGCCTGCGTAATCTCAAGCAACGCACTCAGTTCGAGTTCTTTACGTTCAATTTGTTTTTTGTAGTCTGTCTCCGTTTCGACCTTCATGAATCAAAATTATCAAATTCGAGCTAAGTAATTTTCAATTCCTCAAAGTATCTTTCGATCCTTCCATTGATAACTTATCCATGGCGCAAGCAATCCGACAAAAATAACGTAGAATGGGTAGAAAAATTGTAAGCCCAAAAACGGAATTAGCTTGAAATTAATTTTCATCAATCGAAATACGGGTATCAAAAAGAGTATGTCTGCCATGATCTTCAGAAGGAAGAGGACAAAGGCTGTCTTTGGATCATACTGATAAAAGGTTCCTAAGAAAATGATCCAGGACGCTTCAATCAAGAAAATAAAAACTGCCAGAAGTTTGGCGCTCGCTGAAGGATTTCCCTTCCATTTACTCGCCCACCGAATTCGTTGGTGCAAAAAATGTTTTAGTGTTGCTTGTGGTTTTGTCAACACGATTGAATTTGCTAGTTGAATTGAATTTGGAAATCGGTTAAGAATTTTTCTCATAAGAAATTCATCATCACCCGAAGCAATATGTTCATTGCCTTCGTAGCCATTTACTTGTTGAAAAACATCTCTTCGAAATGACAGGTTAGCTCCATTGCACATCATTGGATTGTTCAGTCCAAGGGTTGCTACACCTGTGCCGATCACACTGGCAAATTCTATCGCCTGCCAACGTGAAAAGAATTTATCTTCATCAGCAATCGCTACCATTCCTGCGGCCATATTAATTTGGTTGTCCTGGAAAGCTGAATTAATAGTTGTTAACCAGTCAGCAGGCAATAAACAATCCGCATCGGTGGTAACAATTATCCCGCCCTTGGCATGCTTAATTCCGCGAGTCAAGGCAGCTTTCTTCCCATTTTCATCTTTGCCAAGTGAAAACGTAGTCAGGTTTTGCAAGCGTTCTTTACATTTTTCAACTGAATCATCCGTTGAGTGGTC
>Ga0307509_10007913_pt1 | contig 13725 bp, 10 predicted proteins | sample 10_EM_MG_FD_202245 | JGI IMG/M metagenome (GOLD analysis project Ga0307509, IMG submission 202245) | Populus trichocarpa ectomycorrhiza microbial communities from riparian zone in the Pacific Northwest, United States - 10_EM | ecosystem: Host-associated > Plants > Roots > Unclassified | place...
TAAAATATTTATATTTTCTTAATATTTAATACATAAATTCAAATATATATTAATTGTGAAATTGATATTTTTAGTAATTATGGTAAATAATTTGTATGTTGTTTCAACACACGTGTTGAAACGATGAGTTTTGTTGTGTGTACAAACAATGCTGTGTCAAACTCACTCATTGTTATAACACATGATTTGGCCCAAAACATGTTTTGAAATCAAGAATTTTACAAACAACGGCCTGCCAAACAGCCCCTAAGGTGTGATAGTGGTGGTAAGGTGTATGAATACAGAAAGGGAGCGAAAGGTATCAGAACAAGCTGGGCTCTTGTATAAGTAGAGCCAATATACAAACCAGTCAGGTGGGTCTGATAAGCAACAACTGGTTTGATGCAAGCACTAAAGATTTCTGATCAGGTGACTGTTATATTCATGGGCAGCACTTGTATAACACTATAGGGCATCTTTTGGAGCTAGGTGTTCTTTGGTTCTGAATGTTAGGGTAAGTCTCCAATTAGAAGATTTATTCTCAACATGAACAAACGTGGCAAAATTCAAATTGAAGCAGGAATCATAATATTATTATATAGATATTTTAACTAATAGTAATTTAGGAAGGGTTTAAGGTATTCTTGCTGTTGTCCACAAATATACTTAGAAAGTGTACTACCTTCACTTTCCTCTTTACCTTTGTTAACTGAATTCAATGATTATTCCTGATATGATATCTGAGCAGGTAGAGAGTGTTATAGTCCACTTGAGTGAGCCCCAGCTGAAATGCCTAAACTTAAATCAGAACCTCTCACATGGTTTGCCTGAGTGAATTGTAGAAGCTATACTACCTACTGGTTGTTTTCCTTACTATACAAAATCTATCAGTCAGCATTTTTGAGTTAGAAGCCTGTTTTGGTGAACTGTGATGCCTACTATTGTAATAATCTGCAATATTCTTTTGGCCCTATTATGATTAAGTATAGAGATCCACCTGAGATTCCCAGCCATGAGTAGCTCATTCAGCAGCTTTATATAGTTTTATGCTAGCAGTATGGTTGTGCACAATAGTCAGTATTTGTCTACTTTTGGATGGGATAACAACAAGGTCATCTAGGCAAGGATGGTTCTGGTTCAATTGCTGTTGAAAAGTATTCCCATCTTGTAGGATACTCGAAGAGTACCTCTACAATAATAATCATATTCTTATGTCAATGAGGAAATGAGAGAGGGATGCAAGTATGAGATGAAGTAAGACCATTCATTTGCAATTTAGAAACCTGGGAGGAAGAATCTGGAAACTAGATTTTATTGCACATACTTTGTTCATTCACATGTTCTGGTTCAATTCTTTATTTGAATAAAAATCAAACTAACGGTAAAATTCTGTAGATAGTTAAAAGACAAATTCCATATCCTGATCCTTCTTGGATCACCATATACATCTTTGTGCTTTCCCCATACTCTTCTTCCTCTGTACACTGCCATAATAACTAAGAAATACAATAGCAGAAAAAATCTGTTGTTGAACATTCTCTAGTATCCATTATGTTCATTCTATGTTCATATTTTCTAAACTCTCCTTCCCTATCCTGTAACAAAACCAAGCATATTCATTCAACATATTCTTCTTTCCCCCTTTACTCTTAACTTGTTTGAGTACTAGCATTTATTGTATTACACAATTTTGATTGTCTGTAGTTGCCAGCTATCCACTTATCTTTGTCAAAAGACAAGATAGTGTGTCCACTGTTATCTTCATCTTATCTTAGAAGCATAGAAGCAACTGGAAGTGCAGGGTATAGTGTTAGAGTGTAAGCATTGGTGGTTGGAAGGAAAATCTTTAGCTCGCCCATTACTTATTAGGTAATCAACTTACATAAGGTTACTGATGACAAACAATGCATGAGATGATACAATACATTGCCTAAGATGGATAAGATACGGTTTCGTCAGCCAGGATTTCAATACAACACTTTTTCAAAATATATATATACTTCTCTCACCTCTGCAGTAAACAACAAATTCAGTTTCCTAGTGTTTCTCCTCTCACTTTGAAATTTCTCTTCTCCTTTTTGTGGGTTTCTCTGTAATATCTGCTTTTAAGCCAATCACCATGTTATCAGTTATCTTGATGCAGGCAATATATGCCTTTAACAAGATCACAGAGTGTTACAAATAGCATCCACAATCATCCTATAATGCTGGTGCTAGTAGTGGACGCTATCCAACAGAGCAGCCTCTTCAGATACTGGATCAATTGATTCTTCTTCTTGTTATGGAAGCTCAATGAGATATTTCAGCAGTTTCCTGGGGGAATATGAAAAACAAGCAAATCTCGCTTGGTTCTTTGAAAAATTCATCTTTTACTGATCTTGAGTCATTATACATTAATGAACTCCTAACTATGGCTACTGACCCCACCTCAATCTTAGCGCAAAAAACCTGAGGTTTTTTCAGTCTGGTATTACAAAAATGTCCAAGGAAGTTTAGCAGTCGGTTACATGATATTTTCTAGGGTTTAAGAAGATTGAGAGAAGAGCAAAATTTCGTATTCGGGGGTTAGAGAGAGAGGTAACTGAGAGCCATGCGACTCATACCAGTTACAATTATTATATACATTAATTAGTTTGGGAAGAGCTTTTCCTGCTTACCTTCTCTCTACCATTGTTTCCAAAACAATGGTTTCAAGTTGAAAGTCTCCTGTGAGCTATAGCATATGGCTCAATGTGCCAGTATTGGGTACATAAACGTCTAGTTCAAGTTTACCACAGTATGGTTATTTCTTACTGGATTGCCAGTGATTTGGAAATATATAAGCTCCTCGATTCAATTCTGCTGCCTCTTATCGGTAAGCTCAGTAATTACTATATGGCCATCACAGTAAAAGTTGATAACATAATCTATTTGGCCCAAAATGCATATTGTGGAATCAGGATGGATGATGTAGTATGTCTGCTGTTGGATTCTCTTTTGCAGATATGGTGGAACTTGAAGTTGATACTTATAAGGATAATGGTGAATTAGATAGAACTAATAAAATAAGTCATCCAATAACTATTATCAATTCTTGAGTGCATCAAATGGGTATCAATAACTCGGAGGGGAAAGAGGTGGATGTCTGCAAAGCATACCTTGATATTGATCCATCCTGAATTTTCCCACATAAGATGTTATCACTAGTGTCTACTATGAATGCTCACTGACACCAGCCTTGGTAAACCGGCATTTGTGCTTTGGAAAACGGGCAAATATTGTTATTGGTGTATTCAATTTGGGCTGTAGAGTGTGCTGGGAATATGTTGCCATTATCCAATACTAGTACCCATATGTGCAAATTTTTACACCATCCTGTCATGGTAAGATGGCGGCTGGATGGACTCTCCCTGAATGTGCTCCTGTCAGAATTCCAAACCTAAGGTACTGGCATGTTTAAGAGATATTGGATGATGTGGTTGCAAGAAGTGTGAGAGGAGAAAAGCAGATTCCATCTGATATACTTTGGTCAGTGCTTTTTCAGGATACTGGGATTGTTGGAAGGGAGGACGTTCAGTGTTACTGTTCAAACTAAAGGCTTTAACTATTCTTACTAGTATTATGAAGCTGGGGAAAATTAAAGACTTGATTTTGTTCTACCCTATGGCACATGGGTCTTCTGCCCTGGGGTTTGTGGATCTTAGATTGAGAGATGTGATACAGCAATTCGAGTCTGTATGTAGAGTGGGATAAGGAGTGGCTGGGGGGAATGGTGTGTCGTTCTTCCTGTTTTTGTCCTCTAAATTAGTGTCTAATAAGATACTCCCTTCATGAGTTTGTTTTCTGTGCTTCGGCTGCAGTGAAGTGTTTGATTTTGTTAGCATAATGGGATTTGGAACACCTATATGAATATTATCCGTCAAGGGAACAACTATGCAATATTAAACAGTGGGGAGGTTGATAGTGGAGAGTCATGTCTTCAACACTAGCCTCCTCTTGATACGCTTCGGGAAGGGATTTCTGGGGAAGGGATTTCTGGGGAAGAGATTTCTGGGGAAGAGATTTCTGGGGAGAGTAGGGTGATAAAATTAGGGTTGAGTTGGCGGTTGTGGCGGTTGTGACCCCGTGACAAGCTTGACATGGGTAACCTTTGCAACATCTCTGTCCGATACATCACTACACACTTTCACACTCTTATTAACCCTACCGAAAATGAAAGTTAGATTCAATACATGTATTCCCCATAAATATCTGCCCGTTTCTGATCCAAAATTCAATGGTTTTCAAGTCTGCTGTCGACCGTATACTGTCGCGGGAATCTTGTCTCTACTCCAGATGGGGATTCACTATTATCGCGGGTAGGTAATAAGGTCACTTGCTTTAACTTAGCAAGGTATGACTTATGGCTCTTCCCCTACGGGTTATGGAGGTATAATAGAAATTGACACCCAGATCCTTAGCAATAAGTCATTCACTTTTAGCTTCGAACCCCGCAAGAACATTTCCCGGATACCACTCTCGCCTCAGGACACTGCTACTCTCAATTGACGAAGACGGGCAAACAGTCCTCACAGCCATCTCTTGGCGCACCGTTCCACACTACTTCAACTTTAGGTCGGTTGTTCATGATAAGTTTTAGCCAGACGGAAGTCATTTCGCTGTATGTGCTGGGTGGAAAATCGAGGTATGGCGGACGCTGTCAGACCTGGAGGCGAAACGGGATGCACCGTTTATTAGCACAGGGAATAAACGGCACATTGTGATGCAATTAATAATATCACTTGGTCCGGGAACTCTAGGATCTTCTTGACGGCTTCCAAGGAATTGACGGCGAAGGTGTGTTCGTTGAATCTGGTGGAGGGGGTTTGTGCAGAGAGGTCTGGCGTGGCATGGAGATTCGGTTATTGGGGCCTATTTTTCGAAGGATCAGGAGTCGGTATGGCCACAGTGCTGTGAGCACTGTGCCAGAGTGTATCTGCTAATGCATCTGTGGTCACTGCTGGTTGGGTATGTACCGTCAGCAAGGATGGCACATCGTTTGAGTGGAAATGACCCGAATTTTACAAAGGGGATGATGATGATGATGATGATGATGCTGCTGCTGAGGAAATGAAAGACGAGGACGAACCAAAAGGCGAGCGAGAGAGAATATCTCAGACACACTGCCTTTTACAAAACTAGGCCGAAGAAAGGCGTGTTACGTTCCATCAGGACTCGAATCTAGTTGTGGTGGGGTTCTCTTCAGGCATCTTCGGACTATATGAGGCTGGTGTTTAATATGGTACACACTCTAATGTTCGTTTCCGCCTGCGACTCAATCATGAAATATCAAACCGACTCGAGTAGCCTCCTGTATCTCAAGGCACGGAATAGACTTTGTCACAATTATCGAAACCGGTGAGTGGCTTGCATTCGGAGCGTCAAAGCCAGGCCAACTTCTGGTCTAGGAATGGCAATTAAAGGCTTGCATCTTGAAGCAGCAAGGGCGTTTCAAGGCCATGAACTCGTTAACATACTCACTAGACGGCCAACGCGTAATTACCACTGCAGACGGCGGCAGAATCAGGACCTGGAACGCTACATCCAGCTTCTACATAATAACTTCCACAAAGCACACATCCGGTGTGACAGCCCACGAGTTCGCAAAACGGGACAACGCCCCATTCACTACATCGCTAGATGGTAGTGTCCGAGCCTAGGACCTAGTCCGATACTGCAATTTCCGAACCTTCTTAGCGACTAGTAGATTGCGATTCTCTACACTTGCGGTCGACCCAAGTTGTGCAATCGTGTGTGCAGGCAGTTTAGATCGCTTCAACGACATCCACACCTGGAACGTACAAACGGGGCAGCTGCTCGAGGAGCTCTCCGGCTACGAGGGGCCCATGGCATCACTGAGCTTCGCCCCCGACCGCCAATGTATCGCATTTGGAAGCTGGGAAAATAGGGTCCTAGTATGGAGCCTCTTCACAAGAGCCTAGACCAGCGAGCCCCTCCAACTCCAGTCCCAAGTCCTGCGGGTATCCTTCCGCCCAGACTCTCAACAAGTCGCGGTGAACACCCTAGACGGCTAAATCACATTCTGGGACGTGGAGAACGCAGAGAAACCTAGCGGTATCGACGGACGGAAGGATATCTGAGGCCGGCGTTGAGCGATTGACCCAATCACGGCTGCAAACTCTGCCGGTAACAAGTACTTATCAGCGATAAATCTTTCCGCCGACGCAACCTGAATCCTAGCATCCGGGAATGGTGGGTGAATATGTCTCTAAGACATCGCTTCAGGCACACTGGTCCGAAAGTTCGCATCGGTGAACCTCTCCATCGATGATAACGTAATTTACCTAGTAACCGCTCTTGACCGGGATGCGGCTGCCCATGGCAACCACTGGAAAATCAAATGTATATTTTAATATCTGCATAAATAGTAGTGATACCACATTGAAAATCTGTTACAAAGTACTTTTAAATCTGGAGAATCAGAATATGAAGTTTTCAATTAATGATAAAAAATAATGCCCATTGAATACTGACTTTATTGCAAACTAGATTATTTAGCAGATTGCGTACAATTGAAGTCAAGAAAATTGAAACCAACCATGGAAGTAACAGTTTGAGCAAAGAATAAGAGCTTATAGATCATGTATTTGATGTATGAACAGCTTTGGTATTTATTTGTAGCTATTATAGGGGGTATTGTGACTTTAAAAAAGAGTATAGTTAAATATATATGTTATAAAGTGGGGGAGGTGATATCTACTGATAGGGTTTATGTAAAGTTCCAATACTTTGCAATATATGTCAATAAGGTAATCCTAGATACGATAAAAAATTTCAAGGCTGTTAGTTAAGTCTTACTAGTTTTATTCTCTGATGATTGGAAAGTAATTTCAGTAGAAATTCTGCTTTTCAGTCTTGACCATGCAAGCTACACATGTAGGATAAGGCTAAAACCTGTTTGATATACTCTAGTCCTATAGGTAAAGCTATTATATGAGTTTTAGTCTATTTGGGCAATGGGATCAAGATATTTCACACAGCGACTCTAAAGACACACAATTTTACTCATAATTAACAGTATTAGTACATGTATAGGATGAAATCACGAAATTCCAAAGCCGCAACAGACTAAAACTCATATAGGAGCTTTACCTATATGACTAGAGTATATCAAATAGGTTTTAGCCTTATCCTGAATGTGTAGGTTGCATGGTCAAGATTAGAAAGTAGAATTTCTTCTGAAATTACTTTCCAATCATCAGAGAATAAAACTAGTAAGACTTAACTAACAGCCTTGAAATTTTTTATCGTATCTAGGATTACCTTATTGACATATATTGCAAAGTATTGGAACTTTACATAAACCCTATCAGTAGATATCATCTCCTCCACTTTATAACATATATATTTAACTATACTCTTTTTTAAAGTCACAATACCCCCTATAATAGCTACAAATAAATACCAAAGCTGTTCATACATCAAATACATGATCTATAAGCTCTTATTATTTGCTCAAACTGTTACTTCCATGGTTGGTTTCAATTTTCTTGACTTCAATTGTACGCAATCTGCTAAATAATCTAGTTTGGAATAAAGTCAGTATTCAAGAGGCATTATTTTTTATTATTAATTGAAAACTTCATATTCTGATTCTCCAGATTTAAAAGTACTTTATAACAGATTTTCAATGTGGTATCGCTACTATTTATGCAGATATTAGAATATACATTTGATTTTCCAGTAGTTGCTATGGGGAGCTGCATCCCGGTCAAGAGCGGTTTCTAGGTAAATGACGTTACCCATAAATACCACAATTCTGAACTGCCAATGGAATCGGGACCAATAGACCACCTCGATGGCGCCGGCGAAGCCCCTGCCCTGGAAGACCACATCGATAGATCCCTCCCCAGGCCAATACTGATAACGAGAGTGCCTTGAGTGATGAAACTACTTTAGGTATGTGCCAATTTTGCCTTCCGCGGTCAGATCGGTCTCCGTTTGCCGATGACTAAAGCTAACCTCGATGAGACCACCAACCCCTGGCAGGAGGAACTTGGTGACGGAGTAAATCAAATTATCGAACGCAAAAGGTCAAGCCCAGCTGGGAGGAAGAAATCCTTGACGGCTTACATTGGTATCCTATGCGGCAGATATGCAAAGGGCGAAATACATCCCAAAAGGTTGGGACTGTTTGGTGCTTTCGTAAGGAGCCTCGAGGACGGGAAGAGTGAGAAGGAAGCGTTGCTTACTGTGAAAGGCATGTGTCATCCCAGCTGTGAATAAACAACCGCCTCGCATAGCTTTGGGGAATGACCTAAAGCTTAATAATTTGGGTCGGGCTAACTCAGTATTTCCGCAGTATTGGCAAATAATTATTGTGACTGATCCAAAAGACACTTTTTGACAAACCAGCCCCAGATTTCAAGTGTATAATCAGATATCATGCATCCCTCCAACTTAAGAGCTTCCTGATAGACCCCTTAGAAGCTGTAACGTTTTACGGCCGAGCCTCTGTTGGTGAAACAGAGTTGATCATAGTCATTTTTATAGAGATCATCGAGTCCGATGGTAATGTAATCGGCGCAGGTGATGATCTGGGAGTCGCTGCTGCTGAGTTGGAGGAACGGAGCAATCTTGCTACCTAGTTGCATGATGCTAAAGGGGTTACTGCTCGATGTCATCCCGTGCGGGCTAGTTTTTCTCCTGAAATCTTGGTCCTGGTTGCCTCCAGTGTTCCCAACAGGCCAGGCCGGCCAGGCTTTGGTAAAGCCGGGCCCGGCCTGTCCAAATTCTCTCGGATCGAGCCTGGCCCGAGCCTGCAGGCCTGGTTAAGCCTGAGCCTGGCCGGGCCGGGCCCGCCTATAGGCCATATAGGCTTTTTCCCGGCTGCCTGATAGGCCGGCCTGGCCTATATAGCCTAGGCCGGACTATACGGCTTCGGCCGACCCACTCATAGTGAGCGGCTGCTCTGTGTCAACAGCAAAATTCACGGTAAATGTTTCCCAATTACGGAATATGATTAAAAATAAACTAAGTGTTTTGCTTATTAGCAAAAAAAGCACAAAAGAAATACTAGAGGTAGTGAATTAATTAGTTGAATTAATTGTAGAAAAAGAGTTGCTGTTGGTGGATCAACTGTGTGCAGTAGGACTGTGACTATTTCGAAGGCATCGATAAGAGAGGTTGACTGTAAATAGTTTACAAAATAGGGGGGAATGATGGTATGATAGGGTTGTGCTCGTGACCCTGGAGGTAAATTTCTAAGGCTTTATTGTGTTGGTTGAGTATCACTCGTTCTGTGATTAATTAAGAAGAATCATAATAGCCAAAGGTAAAGGAGGAAGAGGGGAGGGGGGGGTGGGGGGTTGAATACCCTTAACGCAATCTGTTCTCGACGCTAATCTCCGGGCCCTATCAGGCCTGATAGGCTTTCGTAGGCCGATCGAATTCGGCCTATATGGGCCTAGGCTGTCTTCGGGAGCGGCCTGCCTTGGCCCCGCCTACGGCCTATAGGCCGGCCTACCATCGGCCTGGCCCGTTGGGAACACTGGTTGCCTCAGACGCGGGTATTGCCTTGATCTACGAAAAGAGCCACCCCAAGGCAGAAGACGATGAGGTTGTCAAAGACCGCTCAAATCAGGCCGTTGGGAAGAACTTTGTCCAAAAATACTAACCGTACTTTATCCATGACGATCTCATTCATACTCTCCGGGCCTCTCTAGCGGATCGAAGCAGTATCTCTCCAAGGCGAGCAAGATACGGTACTCGGTGTTTGTTGATATCCTACATAGCTTTAAGAATCCTACCCTAATCCGAGCCGTTGGATAAGGACAACAGAGTTCGCGACTTGTGAATGGAATTTAGGATCCACAAGAAGGGGTTATTGAGGGTAGAGAGGGGGTGGGAGCCTCATCGCCTTCAACAGTTGAGAAGGATTCTCGCACGGGGCTTCTTAAACCATCGGATTGGAATTCCCGTTGTATTTGGGAGTTTGGGGTATCTTATCATTCATTCCGCTGCTGCAATTAAGCCGAAGCTGACTTGTGGATATACTTTGTTCGTGGAGGGAATATTCCCTATGGTCTCCTGATTTGGTTCTTTTAGGTGGAGGGTTTCCTGATTTTTCCATCTTTCATAGAGGTTCTCATTAATTTTGATCTAGAATAGTAAGTAGTGAGTACCTTGTAATTTAACTACCATCACTGAGGGATTCCTGCATTTCTTATTTCTCCTAATTACTTTGCTTCCTTTGTTTTGTTCGTTTCTTTGAGCTTAACTGGGATTCGGTTTCCCCCAGTCGCTTCCCGATAGCAACCATACAATCTACCGCATTATCTGACGATACTGGATATCACGCTAAGGCTTAGTATTTCCATGTGGCTCAAGTGCGATCGGGTGGGCAGCTTAGAGAATAAAAATGTTGGAAATTTTGAAATAGTCAAGCACTATACCGAAGGCTTAACGGAACGAAAAACGATGGAGAACTACATTGTATCTTAGCGGCTGGAAGGTCGGCTATTCATGCTGCGCAGCAGGAATATATATCCACAGTAGAACAGAAATCCAAGGCAACAATGGAAGACCATAGAAATCCAATGCGCATAGAGTTATCATACATCTATGATTAATTGAGTAGAGAAATAAATTAAAGATTCAAACCGAATAAGTTAGCTCTTACTCTGACGGCATTCTAGTGACACTAGTATGTACTAGAAATTGTAGTACTCAAAAACGTACGATAGAGAGTGCATATCAGAAAGTATCATTATAACAATAGAAAAAAAAGGAAAGCGAGTGACAGTTTATGATGGCTGACATAAATCATTGGTGCAGTGACCATTTGCAGTATCACCACAGCAGGTGGGACGAATTGTGTCTAGTTACCCGGCTATAAACTTATAAAACCAGTATTTTCCCCTCCGACAGGAGACATTTTTTACTGCGAGATCCAACTAACGAATTTCAACATCTCAAACTCCACGTCTCCCACACATATCTCACCCAACAATTCTCGAAATCGCATAACTCTTGGCCAGCTTGGCCTTTATTATAAAGACTCTGTACCAACAACAAATAACAGTCATCTTTCTCGTCCGCTCCACCTCCCGTGATGCAAATCTCAACACTAGTGTTCGTTACGGGGCGGGGCGGGGCGGGTTTTCACTCGCCAGACCCCGCCCTTACACGGGGCCGGGGGGGGTATGTTTCGCGTAATCACCGCCCTGCCCCCGTCAGGGGCCCACCCGGACTCATTTCCTCGACGGGGCCCCGTTTGTTACCGCCTATTTTTAACGGGGACCCGTCTGGGGTATGGGTGGGGCGGGGGCCTGAGCGGGGACAGGGGCAGGGAATGCCGAAAAAGACACCCCGCCCCAGGCCGTTGAGTGGGGCGGGGCGGGGAAAAGGTCCGGGGGCCCGCGTTTTTCGGGGCCCCGTCCGCCCCGTAACGAACTCTACTCAACACCATAAGAACTGATTGTGAGAGTGTCAACTGCGTCTGGTCTCCCCCGCCTGTGGCCACTGCTTGGGGGTTATCACGCTTTCCTCTCTTTCCTCTCTCTGGAGCCACTAGCCTCCCCTCCCTGGAGTTATGGATTCCTTCATGGTTCTGTTCTGTCTTTATTCAGCACACCCACATTGACGTTCCTACCCCTTACCCAGCACTTGATGACGCCCTTCGTGACGCACTTCGCTTAGCGATTTGAACGGTCGGCAACCCTCCCTCCTCCCTCAATACAAAGTCGCTAGTTTCAGGCTATCGGTGAAGTAGTTGCCCTGGTGGCCCAGCTCTCTGGTATTCCCCTCTCTCCTGAGTTGCTCGGTCGGTACAGTTGGCATTTGAAAAATCATCTCCCTGCCTCTGACTTCTGTATTTGCACCTGTCGGTTGTTTGGGGAGCCTTCCTCCTCCTGCTTCCCACGGTTAGATCCGCTTGCACCGTACTGCTACACCCACCTTAGCTGGGATCTTATCTGTCCTACTAGCTGGCACTTCCACTTCTCAGTGGCACTCCTTGCTGGGTGGCTCCCCTCGCCCTCCTCATCCGCTCCAGCAATTGGCTCTACAGTAACAACTACAATCTCAGTTCCGGTGGTCCCTGGTATAGCACTACCTCCTTGGGCTATCCCAATGCCTGGAAAATCGCTGTTCTCTCAGCGGGTTTGCCCGCGGGTTTCCTACCTCGCACTTACAGCCCCATGGCCTAGACTACAGTAGTTTTACTCTTCCTACTCTGTTGGCACTCAGTGCCGGAAGGTAATTTTCTTTTGTTCTATGGGGCCTCCCGAAGGGTTTGTGTCTTGCCCTGGTTTCATTTCTATCTTGTCTTTCCTTATGTGTGTGGAGGAAGGTATTGCTTCATCTTGCTTTCATCTGAGAAGCTGTTCAGTGTCTTTGCTCTGGTCTTGAGAGGTTTGATTTTTCCCATGAGAGTGTGAAGCAGGTTGTCGGATTGCTTATAGGTTTTGTTATCGCCATAGCTAGCGCTGCATGCGGTTTCTTGTACCTTAAATCAACAAATACATGATAAAAAAAGTAAGAAGAAAACCAAACAAACAAATGACACTCAATCTCGAATCACCCCTACAGATCCTGACTAATCAACAAATATCAATGTGCTTGCTTTGCTTCACGTTACAACCAACTAACGGGACAGTGTAGCGGTGTTCTTGCATTGGACTTGTTGGGGTCCACTGGAGCTGATTTGCTCGAAACATGATCCATGCTCCAAAGAAGAAACTGACTATATTGCACAACTATTTGCTATTGCCACCAACTCAGATATTATGTCTGAAGTCAAATATTACAATTTAGTTGACTTGGCAAAAAGATATTATAAACAAAAGATTCTATCTAGGCATGCTCAAGATAGGTGGTTTTTTAACGAATGAGAGTGCTGAAAATAATATTTGTATTCGGGGTATGGACCAACCATATGAGGGAGAGACTCATGAACAACAAACATAGTATCAAACAACTATCAGCAGCTTCGATAGAACTACCATGTTTCCACCTGGCTGTCCACTTCCTTCATTCTTGAAGAACTGGTTACACTTTCTTATAAACTCTGAAACTAAGTTCTAGGTTTAATTATGAGGCTGGCCATGATACCATAGCATGTAAAAATTTAATTTCCGGAGTTCTTGCAGCCAAAGCACAAAATCGCAGAATTCTGGACACCGAACATCTTTACTATCATGGAAAGCTAGGCGAATACAGTTTGGCTATTGTGACACGTCTGCAATGGATTCAAAACTCCAATTCAGATCATCTTTGCGATCTGAACCTCAGAGAGGTACAGTACCCGGACAAAGTCTTTCATCAAATGCCCTTTTTTCACCAAATGTGCCCATCTTTACCACATTTTCTCAGTATACAATGTCTATCAGAATTAGTAAAAACTTGTCCTTGAATTAGAAAACCTATAGCTAACATAAAGAAGGTTACAGGATCCTTAAATATTACCAAGTGATGAACAAATGGTTGTTTAAGTATCATGATATTGGTGGCCATGTACCTTTTCGTATGGAGTCTCATTCAACAATTTAGGTCACATCAGCAAAAAAATCATCTTGCACCCCATTTCTCCGCGCTCACCCTGTGCGCCGGACGTGCCAGGCGCTTATAACGTAAACTCGAGTTCTGGGTGCGTCCGCCCGGGTTCATTCCGTCCGGAAGTGAAAGGGCCGCCTCCAATGCGTCCGGACGCCACAGGCACCGTCTGGATGCATTGGACGCGGCCCTTTTGCGTCCAGACCCCTTAGA
>Ga0307509_10007914_pt1 | contig 13725 bp, 17 predicted proteins | sample 10_EM_MG_FD_202245 | JGI IMG/M metagenome (GOLD analysis project Ga0307509, IMG submission 202245) | Populus trichocarpa ectomycorrhiza microbial communities from riparian zone in the Pacific Northwest, United States - 10_EM | ecosystem: Host-associated > Plants > Roots > Unclassified | place...
CTAATGATATCCGGCTTTCCCACCGAACTGAAGAAACTGCAGTACCTGAAAGACGCCCTAGGGTTCACTCTATTGTACCCGGGTATGGGCCAATTCACTGCGTTCCAGTATGTTCCCAACATTCACTTCGAATCATGAAATCATGACTCACATTGATCCCGAAGGCTACTCCTTGATCTTAACATGTGCGATCATTTCAACTTTTCGGAGGAAGAGTGGGCCGTCGCAGGCCCCGGCGCCAGCGATGGTCTCATGAGGATATTTGGGAAAGAGGTCAGAGGGAGTGAATCCCTTGCGATCACTTGGCTTTGGGAAAACCAACACAACTACTGGAGCCGACTCTCGTACGCTCCGCCCCTTCGTCATCCCACAAACCAAGGCGTCAGTGCGGTAGATATCGAACACGCTCTCTGCGAGTTTGATAAGTACTGCAGGAAGAGATTCCCTAGCACTGCGACACGCAGGACCACGATCAAAGCCCGTTTCGTGCCAAGCCACGAGCCATACGCTGGCAACCTCCCAAAGAAGTGGACTCGGTCGGCGGCGGCAAAGACAATCATGGAGCACCCACCCACGATCCGGAAAAACGGGGAGGTCTACTACGAGGTGTCGCATGTCGTGATGGGCTCCGGGAAATCCAAGTTCTTGGTCCGGTGGCTTGGTTATGAACCAGACGACGATACTTGGGAAGACGCGCAGAACCTCGGTGAATGCGCAGGCCAGATCCTCACTGACTGGCAGAAGAAGTGCCAGGCAATCGAGGAGGGAGTTACGAAAATTGGAAACGGGAAGTTCCCCCCCAAGGACCTCGCTAGCTCGAAATCCAGGCGTCCACAAACCTGACTCTCCCTTTAATCGTCAGGTATGAGCGCCCGACTTTTTCTTGAAGTTCACAGCTAAACCACACAACACAAGGACGCTCGCTGTACCATACCTCTCGCTTAATCCATAGATGTTATTAGTACATACCGCTCACCATACCGACACCGCCGATACCGTAGTAGTCCTCCATTAATGTATCTAATCTGTTGCCCGAGACCTCTCTCCAGAAGACGGAAAGCATATTTGATCGTTTAACTTTGGCTCGTACGGTTCTATCATACATCAACCTCCAGGCCCATTAAGTCTAAGTACTTAAAAAACAGAGAGGGAACCGAGTTGTGTGCAAGTGCAAGATGGCCTGGTAAATATCATGTAGATCGGGGGAGGTATCGACCCCAGGAGAGGTCCTAGTCCACGTGTGTCATAATAACCTTGTCTTCCTTAGGTGTTCCCGAACGACGATGTCCCTCACTGTGAAATGGAATTCGTTAGTGTGGGAAAGTATGAAGGGATATATCAGCCCACCGATTGCAAGGATTCCGGCCGTCGTGCTTGTGTCCTTGGTGAGGTAAGTGGGTTAGTGTCAGTCTGGGAGTTATCAAATGAAACACCTACGGTCACAGAAGTGCAGAACCCATAGAATTTACGAGGGTTGGGTGAATGCTCCCGCAGGATTGCACTGAACTTCCCACGGAAATCTATGTCAAGATCTAAGACGGGTCACGGGTGATACCTGGGCGTTCGGCACGCACACTTCGTTACGGTATCTAAGTCGTTTGAGCGGTCACCAAACGACCGGACGTACTTCGAGAGCCGGATGCCAGACTTCAACTTGGCATCCAACAGATCGCATTTGTTCAGGAACAGCACAAGTTCGACATTCGCCAGAAGCTTATTGCTGGTTACGGATTTCCAGAGGAGAACGCTGTCCTCCTGTGGTAATGGCTGGGAGTGAGTGGATGTAAAAGTTTGTCAAAAAGACTCACCAATCGATTAACGCTTCGATCCTTGGTGATTGTAATCGGTGAGGATACCCCATGCGTATCAGAAGCGGGACTTACCTCCGCCAAAGCCTGGTCGAAGCCGCTAATAGGAGCAAGGAACAATATCGCATTGACTACAGCTCATGTCAGATACCAATTCTCTGGGCCGGCCTGGTGTGAACGGCTTGCCTGAGTCGAAAAACTGGGCCCAGGTCGCTGCAAATGAACGTCAACGGAGGGAAAATAGGTGTGTGGGGTGGGAACGCACGTCTCTGACGTACAGAGGATCAGCCATTTGAATGCGTGTTCAGGTACCAATATTACCGCACCTGTGATCTTGACCCACCGACATCAATAATTCGCCATTCGGTCCCACTTTCCGAACCAGCAGTGGCCTCCAGATGAAATTTATATTCACACACACCCACGGTCTTGAGGCGAGCCCTGAGGACGTCGTCTGCCGGATGTGAAATACTGATGAGAACCCTTGTGGGAATCCGGAACCTTATCGTCCCACTCACCGTCGGTCGGAACATACTTTAGGGACGTCATCCGTTCAAGGTCGTTGAGGTAACTGGACAGGCATGAACACGTGGTGGGACGAAACAAGGCGGGATCACGTACAACCCGGGTAGCTCTTCTAGGCGAACTTTTCGACGCTGGAGGATCGCACGCACGGAGGGGTTTTGCCATAGGGCAATCATATCGTCACAACAGGAATCCAATATACACTGGGTATCGTCAGGTGTCTCCTGGCCAGTGCTGCCAGCGGAGGTGGGACGAGAGGAACGGATGCCACGCAGAAGGGATCCGTGCCACCCCATACCGGGTCGAACGAATATCTCTTGGTCCTTACGGTTTTTGGAGCTGCTGATGATATCAGGCCGGTTTCCTAGATGGGTTGCTTCGGCCTCGTCGGGGGGCACGAGTTTGGCGACTAGTATATCCTCTACGTGTCTGAGAGGCTTTAACCGCTCTTTGATGGCAACCAGCTGGTCAGAAGGTAAGAACTCTTCATCCCCCACATCGCTCTCATCTTCGCTGAGGACCGCGGCACGGTGGACGTCCGATATGGTATCGATAATTGTTCGGATAGAGCGAACGATGTTCAGCTGAATCACGCAACGCCACAGATGCCGCTCTTCGCGGAAAGCCGTGGGGGTATAGAGCCTTTGAAACTCTAGAAGGGGTTGTCAGTCCATCTCGAGGTTAGCAAGGCAACGGGGCCTACGTTTAAGTGTCGTAGATTTCCCTATCATAGGACAGGTGAATCTAGTGGCCGGGAGGGAGGATAAGGAATGTCTCACCGGATTCACTCTGCCCTAGCAGCAGTATGCGGACAACGTCCTTCTTCTTGGCCGCCTGACGCTCTTGTCGGATAGCCTCGTCGATGGCGTCAGACACGCGCTTTGCCTGTTCCTCGGTCTGGAGACGGATCGACCTTTCTTCGTCAGTTTCGTCTATAGGCGGCCGAAGAGCATCATCGAGTGGATCGCGGGCAGGAGTCCCTTTGGGCATTCAAAATGTGCAAGGCGGGTAGGGCACTGGATGGGAGTACGGAGTGAGGTCTGTGGGAGAGAGGAAATTAATGATCATGAGAAGCTTCCCGACCGAGCAGGAATAGGAGCTATGCCCGGAACGGACAATAGAAAACGCCCGACGCCAGGGCAAGCACGGGGTTAGAAAGAAACGTTCTGCCCACAAGGTACGCGCTCCCCGGAATAAAAATGGAGTTGGAAGGATTGACGGGATGACCGAGTGCGCTGGGTGGTGCCTGATCTACAGGGGGTGCATCCACGACGTCGGCCAACGTATAGGCGGTCACGAAGGCTGGAGGGTACGTTGAGGACGTGCTGGGGGAGGTAGGCGGTAGTGAGAGACACTGCTGGTGGTGGGAAAACGTGTGGGACGTTTGATTGGTAGTTTCTCACCTACGCGCTCCCGGTTGGCACTGACCCGGCCCCGATGCCGGAAGGAGAGCAGATATCACTAGGACTGGCACCGAGTTGGCCCCTAGCACAACGCCAGTCTGCAGGATGTCGCACCCGTACTTGACTCGTCCCCTACTCCTCTCCCTCAACGATGAACCCAGACTCCGATTATTCTGACCCCCCCTCCAGCCCAGACCCTTCGCCCCCCCAAACACCACCCAACCTGCATCAGAACACGATAGACCCTGATGCACGCTGGCTCGTCCAAAAGTTTGGTGGAACGAGCATCGGCAAGTTTGCCGTCAAGATCGCGCGCGATATCGTCTCGTCAGTCTCCTAGTTTTCTCATCATTTCACGGTCCTTCGCTAACGCCGCTCGGTAGAAACTATATAGACAACCACAAGGTTGCAGTCGTGTGTTCGGCTCGATCTGGTTCTACCAAAGCTCTGGGAACCACCAACCTCTTACTCAGAGCGTCCTCCGAGGCGCTTCAAAGATCCCAGACTCCGGGGTCGAGTACGACATCTCGCGGCCATGACTGGACTTCACCATTGCATTCTCCAGACGGTTGTAGGTCTCGTTCTCCGTCGCGTCTGATCCTACCGAAGGGTGGGCTGTCCTCGTCTCTGATGACGTCATCATCTATGGCAATGTCTTCCATGCCCCCTCCAAGCGATGAGCCCCCCTTTTTTGCAACCGTCGACATTATACGCTCGGACCACATCATGGCCGCTCGCTCTTCGATCACCAGCCCTAGAATACTTAGAAAACTGGAAGAAGAGATAGAAAAGGATTGCGATGCGCTGCGGTCGTTCCTGATGGCTATTCAGGTTAGTGCATGTTCTCATTTATCGAACTCCCTCATCCATCCCCCTCCAAGGTCATCTGCGAGATGTCTCCGAGGTCAAAAGACACCGTTATCGGGTTCGGTGAGAGGATGGCGTGCAAACTCATGACAGCCGTGTTACGTGACCAGGTCGGTCTTTCCCTCGCGCCACCGTAAAATTGCTCGCTTATCTCCTAAGATAGGGTGTTGACGCCGAGTACGTTTCACTCGATACCGTAGTCCCTAGCACGGAAGAGGATTTCGGCACGCAGGGGCCAACGTTAGACCAGCGGTTCTACGACAAGCTTGCCGTTGCGTTGGCCGAGCGCCTGAAGCACTGTGGTTGTAGAGTGCCCGTTATCACAGGCATGCCCGTCAATTGCTGGGAAATACGCCCTCATTTACGTTCCCCCCAGGCTTCTTTGGTCCGGTGCCTGGATCACTACTTCGCCAAGTAGGGAGAGGTTATACTGACCTCTGTGCCGCGGTATTGGCCGCTGGTCTGGAGGCGTCCGAACTGCAAATATGGAAGGAGGTCGATGGGATCTTCACCGCTGACCCTCGCAAAGTCCTCACGGCGCGGGTGATACCCATCATCTCTCCGGAGGAGGCGGCGGAATTGACCTACTACGGAAGTGAGGTCGTGCACCCATTCACAATGGAACAGGTAACGTTCCGCTCACCGCAACCGCCAACAAATGGCTAACTTTAATCAATCTTACCCGCAGGCCATCCGCAAGAAAATCCCAATCAGGATAAAGAATGTGGAACGTCCGAGAGGCCTGGGAACCGTGATCCATCCGAACTCGGACCTGGACGCCTCTGAGGCGGGGGAAATACTCCTCCCTGAGCCAGTCTCTGCGGACAAGCTCGACTATCTGCAACTGGTCGACCAGGGTCACAAAAAGCTCCCAACGGCTGTTACGATCAAAGAGCGAATCATCGTCCTGAACGTAAACTCGAACAGAAAGAGTGTTTCACACGGGTTCCTCGCTGGTATTTTTGGGATGCTCGACCGCTACGGTGTGGTCGTCGATTTGATTTCCACGAGCGAGGTTCACATCAGTATGGCCATCGAGGACACCCACGAAAAGAAAGTGATGGACGGGTTGGTCAAGGAGCTGGAAAATTATGGCACTGTGAGTCCAAAGACCCCTCTTCTCGCACACCCCGTTGAGGGCTACGAACATCTGAGATTGTCCCGGACCAGGTCACTTTGCACCGAGGGATGGCGATTCTGTCACTTGTGGGGAAGCTGAAAAATATGGTGGGAATTGCTGGACGCATGTTCACCTCACTCGCGCAGGGGAACGTCAACCTGGAGATGATAAGTCAGGGCGCGAGTGAGGTGAATATCTCATGCGTGATCCAGGGTCGGGACGCTGTTAAAGCCCTGAACCTGATCCACCAGAGCTGTCTACAAATCAAGGTCGAGGAGAGGCGCGGCCGAGGTGAGCAAATAACCCATATCCGTATTGATTGGGCGTCGTACTGATTGTTCCGCATGATGCAGTTGGGCCATGGCTATTCTGAGTTATCGGGCCCGAGATTTGCGATTCCGCCCTCGACGGGATGGTCTCGAGACGGCGTATTACATCATCGTCATCATCGTCATCATCATCATTTCTTGCTCTTGGAGCATCAAAAGATCGAGTGGGTTAGAAGCTTGTGAGGTGATACAGTGGGGACGTGTGCAGTAGTACACAAAAAAGAAAATAAGATAAGTCCCAAGTACCCGAGAATGAAGATGTGAGTGAGTAGAGGGTGTGTGGGATGGGGAAAGAGGAGGTGGATGGTGAACCCATTACCGCACAGAGTACGAAAAGTGGGTGATGACTGCCGGGACTGAGGAAGGTGGCGTGTGACTTGATCGGGGTGCATATCGCGTTCGAGATTGACGGATCGGCCTCACGGGTCGACGTACCGTCAGCTTGCTAAAGCGTTCCATGACGTCTCTGGAGAGGAAAACGGTGCCGTTCTCCTCTTCGTATCGAGCCGAGTCATCGTCGATTGGATCGATAACGTGGATGTCGGCTGGATGCATGACTGCGTGGTGGGAGAACCGGAAGATGTTTATGAACTCGTGAGCGAATATGGTCGCGTCTACTGTGGACAATGCGGATGCCGTAGACCCCGGTGTAGACGGTGGGACTATGGAGGTGGAATCGCCATTAGAGAACGACGACTCGAGGATTTGTGGTCCACTGCTGCTCACTTTGGGCCAAACAGATACTCCCGTTGATCTGTGCCAAGGCAAAGCGAGATTTTGAAGACACCGGGGGGGCGAGAGAGGGAAAGATTGTAGCACACTCCATGGCGAGGGGTGGGCAAAGAAGGGGGTGAAGGGAGGAGAGAGGGGTGTTTATATAAAGACCTTGGCTCCCCGCCACTAGCCGCCTGCACTCTCTCCAGGGCCTATCGATCACCTCCGGACGACCCCGTGCTTGAAACAACCGCGGTCAGAGGCGATAAGACCGAGTAAGCGTCCGGAGCCTTTCCTTTTGAACACTCCAGGGGTCAACTGATGGTGATACCAGTCCACTCGAGGCTTTGATCGATCCCTCTAACCAAGCCGGTCTCGTCGGTGTCTCGCTTGTTCCAGTACTCCTCTTTCATGCCTGAACGTGAGCTCAATCTTTCGACTTGGCCTCATTATCTTGGGCTCACCCGACAATCTGCGACAGCACAACCTAACCACAATCAGTATGCTACTGCCGCGAACGTCCCTCTGATCAAGTCGCCAGCCCTGAGGTTTCCCCGACCGGTCCGTCTTCCATGAGGTGATTACGGGAGAGGAAGTCCCTCACATCACAGTCATCCAGGTTGAATTGCCTCCGGATGTACACCCTTTGCCCGAAAGCGTGTCAGCATATGTGAGTCGGGTCTTCGGCATTCATCGGTCACTGGATGCGATTCGACCGCTATTATTATCGCAGTTCGTCTACCCATTCTCTTTGGAGAATCATATCCTCACCCTTGAGTCATCTCGTCGCAAGACCTTTGCTGCGCACGCAACCCGCCGAGAAGCGTATCTCAAGGGTAGGCTAGAAGGCAAAGAAATGCAGAAACGTCATGCACTTCGGAAAATTGCCCCAGGGTTTGAACCCCAAAGCACTCCTCTCGTGCCCACGCGGCTCGCTTCGACTGGGTCACCCATCGTCGGACCTGTTCCGAGCCCCCCACCTATCGGAACGGCTTCCCATGTCCGAACAAAATCTGTGATGGAGGACTTGGTAGATCAGCTTGCGGCCCTGGACTCTACCAGAAGTTGAGGATAATGACCATATCTTATGTATTCCGTGTACAGTCTGTCCTCGTGTAAATTCATAATTTCGAGCATTTCCAAAGTGTGATGCGTGGGCGGGGAACGCCGAACGGGTCCAATCACAAGTACAAGTTGTTCCACATTGACCTCATTCGATGGCGGACGGCTCCTTCAAGGACATCCCTGAGTTCTTCGAAGTCCGCACCCTATCTCTCCAGTCTCCTTCTCTCGACGCTCACAACCCTGCTACAGGTAGAACTAGGGGAGTCAATAGCCGCTAGGACCGAGAGTCTCTGTCCGTATCCGCATCGCGCCCACTTCCGCGTCCCCCAAAACCGCTAACGACTGTCGTTTCCTCTCCAGCATCCTTTCGCGAACTTGGTCCTCCAGATCTGTGCCATGTTGTGAAGACCACGGGACGTAGTGGTCAACGCGATGCAAGTCAACCAAACTTTCCACAACTGTGCAGCGTTCAATAACGGGAGTCCTTATATGAACAGACTGGATCCTATCATTACGTTTCCGGGGTCGATGCGTCTTCATCGGCTTCCCTCGCAGCTTATATCAACTCCTTGACCTACTCGTTCGAAGACACCTCTGCTTGGTTCTCCAAGGGGCCAGCATGGAAAGTTCGCAATGGATGTTACTGGTACGGACCCTCGAGTACCGCATTTCCGAAGCGATTGACGCGGTTTCTTCCAGTTGTTTCAATGCCTTTTCTCGCGTTGATGTTCGTGTGGATGTCAAGATTCCTGGAGGGGTTCACGCCTACGTCATTGATCTCCGTGGTGAACGGTATGTTCTACCCATAGGGTGTGTGATTGAACGCTAACGGGTCTGTAGGCACAATGCGACCCCAGAGATTTGGCAGGAAACCTATCTCTCCGCTATCCTCCGTGCGATCTTATACTCGGACGACCCTACCTATTGGCTTGAATGCTACAGAAAGGTGGACCCTATCACGACCCCGGAGAGCGAACTGAGGTTTTTAAAGGCCACAGAAGAACTCTTCTCTCGAGGTACCCACAGTTGCCAACAGAACAAAGAAAACTTCTCACTATCGCCTTAGGTTGGCAGGTCGGGTCTGATCCAGAGGTTCAGGTCGCGACGGTGGTCTCAAACCATCTGACATCTGCGATTATGAAGTATTTTGGAGATAGCGGCAGGTACCAACATGCGGCGAATCTCTTCGAGAAACTCCTACCCCGCGAACCAGAGGTGGCGTCCTTGCTGGCAAAGAGTTACATTGGAATGTGTAAGTCCACCAAACCGTTATTTCCGATTGCTCCTCATCCTGTGTTCCTCGAAGACGAAGAGGTGAAAGCGATACAGGTCATGAATAGTGCTATGAACGACTCCAACCAGTCGTATACTCTCCTCCACGTCCAATGCGAGTTCTTGCGGTCAAAAGGTAAACATGAGTGGGCACTCAAACTTGCACGCCAAGCTGTCAACTCTGCGCCGAGTGAATTTGTGGTTTGGGAGATGCTCACACAAGTGTATATCGACTTGGGGCAATACGAAAACGTTGGTGGTCTCGTTCACTCTTTAGGTGTTTCAGGAAGGCTGAGATACATCAGGCTCTGTTAACTCTGAATTCGTGTCCCATGTTCACATACAATGGACGTGATGCTCACAGACAACCACCATCGGCGCGCGTTCACCTTCCACCAAAGGGGACGATTGTTGAAATCCTCCCCGAGAGGCAGAAAACGGAAGAGGATCAGGTCACTCCTTTTGCATTTCCTTCTGCTCTGAACTCCGCTAAAGCGGACTCAAGGCTGATCCCGCGTTACTGCGATTGCCTGCACCTGGGCTGAGAGGAACCTGGGCCAGGGCCTACGGACTCCTTACCCGCCTCGTCGCGGGCATCGGCTGGGACGAACTTCTCAAGACTCGGAGTCTCGTTTTCGTGATGGAAGAAGAGTATCGCATGCAGAAGGCCCAGAGTGGCCCTAATCCCCATGGACGCCAAGACTCGACGTCCTCCCAAAGTGTCATCCACGAAGACGGTTCTGTACACCCTAGCCAACAACGAAAAAATTCACAGGCCACGACGTTGGTTTCTAGCACCAACGGTGATGCTGATGATGACGCATCCGTTCGTGCCGTGAAGGAATCACCGTCACAAAGGTCTCGGCAGGGGTCTCTGGCAATATCCGATATTCCGACAATCAGAATCTCGACCGAGTCGGACGGTGAGCGTGAGGCGGCCGTGATGGAAGCTGTGGAGGAACCAGAACAGCGAGGAGAGAGTCAGGAGGAGAGAAAAGACGAGGAGGGTACAGATGACGGCGAGGGCGAAGACTCGGCAAAGGTGAATGGAACGACACCCGTCGTCCACGCCCCTCTCGAAAAGCCCGTTCAGGCTGCTGCCGACAACTCCTCCGGGGCTGAGGACGCGGCACCCGCACCCGCAACGACCGCCGATGCGTTCTCGTTCAGCAACAAGCGGTTGTGCGAGAGATGGCTGGACAACCTTTTCATGGTTTTGTATGAAGTACGTCTGGTGTCATTCGATTCCCACCACAGCGGGCTGAATCGACTCCCAGGATCTGCGAGTTTGGACGATCTTCAGGGCAGAGGTTGCCCATTACAAGACTCAACATATTGCCTACAAGAAGACGGGGATGGAGTGGGAGATCATCGGAGACCTAGGGGTCAGACTCAACCATAAGGAAGAGGCAAAGGAGGCGTATCAGAGATGCCTTGATTCGATGAGGTTCTCCCAGAAGCCGTGGCTCAAGCTCCTGGAAATGTACTCTGAGGAAGGTGATCTTCAAAGGTCGTTGCAGGCTGCCATCCGGGTAGCTGCGTACCAATACGCCGATTACGGTGAAATGACGGTGAGTTTCTGACGACTCTCGATCATGAATGGCCCTTGACCTACTTCGAACCCTCCAGTACCCCACGACCATCGCCCGATGTCTGGTCAAATTGGGCCAAACCCACGGGCACGAAAAGATTTCGTGCACGCTCATCAGTATGGGCCTTCCTGACGACATCCGAAAAACGATGGAGAGTTACCTGCATTACGGGAAGGTCTTCAAAGTCGAGGGTCACGATTTCTAACAAAACTAGAGCGCCGGTTTTAAGTAGTTTATGTTCGCTGGTTACAACAAGCCACTGTGGCTTTGTCCCCTCAATTGACTATCGGTGATTTGTGGCAGCACGGAGTCAGTAGCACGGATCAGTTTCCGACGACCGGCTTCTGCAATTCCGGAAATGCACCCTAGTCTTAACTCCCCCCCGCGGGTTGGCCCCTGTGATCCATGTCACTGTCGCCCCCCGTCTGGAGATATCCTCAGCCCAACACTTCTGCAAGCAAACGTGAGGAGGACCTTATCAACGCCTATGAGGCTGAAGAGGAGAAAATAATAAATATTCTCTCGCGCAAGCTCGAAAAGGTATGAGCATGGTAATCTATCCCGCGAATTCCACTTCCCTGACATCGAACGGACACACTGTGTCTCCGTCTCTCGCCAGCTTCGTGAAGAGAAGATTGAACTCGAGAATGTACTCGAAGCTGAGTCTGAAGCGCAAGTGAACAGGTTGAACCGGGAGATATCTGCTTTGAGGTTGGCTGCCGCCCAAAACGTAACAAATGGGGCGAACGGTGTCAACGGGACAGGGAACAACAACATTCCAACACCGGCTTTGGCCGATGACTTGGCAGAGTTTAGGACTCGGCGGAGGGCAAGTCTGGCTGGCCTGAGTTCCAGCCCAAGTACGGACATCGTGCTCGAAGCGCTACGGCGGGAGAACGAGCAACTTAGGAGCAGAGTCACTGATATGGAACGGGACTATGTCAAGCTGACGAGGCTGAACGAAATCTACAGAGAGGAATTGATTGACCACAGACGGAGGGTGCGCTCCTAAATCTCTCAGCGGTTGTGCGTTTCTCAACGATTCCGGCCACAGATGGGGATGTCGGTCGACAACCTGATTGGGATTTCGAATGTGGAACCCGTCTCTCATTCACGACGCAGGCGGTCAATGTCCAATGCCACATCCGTGTCTCCCACTGTTGGGTTCATACCCGCTCAGGTCCCGCGGCCAATTTACAGCGTACCGATTCCACGGCCTTCATCGCGAATACATAGACCGATGATGGACCATCTGTCGGAGGCGAGCACGCCGTTGTCACACTCCCCTGCGTCGTCTTCGGAATCGCCGTTTCCCCTATCTCCAGTCCCGGCGAGCTTCGCGAGCGTCAATACACAGATAACCTCACCTGGTTCGTCGTCATCGCTCAACTCCAACCCTCCGATAGTCATTGGAACACCACGGTCGAACCTCACCTACCCGATGAACCCACCTCCATCCCTCTCGTCTTCTTTTGGATCGCCGTCAGCATACGCTTCCCCACGACGGGAGCATTCCTCCTCGCCAGTTCAGTCGTTTGGTCGGCAGGACGTGATGAATCGTCGGCCAAGCTTTGATCGTCGCTTAGGCGACAGCAGTTCCACGCTGGCACGTGGTCGGAGCGAAAGTCGGAAAGAAGGGGCGGAGGGGGGTGCACGGGTTGCCGAGACAGGTTCCCTGATACGAAGCCGAGGCGGAAGTTTATCTGGTCCCGGTCCCTCCATGCTCAAGTCGAATGAGACCCCTTCCACCCGCCAGCCCACTCCATGACTCTCTCTAGTACGCGTCCATTATCGCCTCGCTTACCTCTGTAATATTATTCTGTATTTTCACGCGGAACAATGGGGTGATTGTTTGCTGCCGCCCGCGAAGGCGGTGAGTCACGTGAGAACAATCACGCTTCCATCACCGACGTGAGGGGGGCGGTGTCCAAATCGGGACGTGAATTGCGGGTGAGTCATGCTGCGATTTGGGTATAAAACGGTGAGGCTGGCAGGGTAATCCCCTCATCCTCGGTTTGTTTCGTGTCTAGTAAAATGTCATACGGTCACCCCTACCAGTACAACCCCGACCAGTCTTACGCGTCAACGCCGACCACCCCCGCCAGCTTCGTCGCCTGGGACCTTCAAGATCAAGACCCGTCCTTCCAGCCTCCGCAGCAAGACGCGAACCCTCCTCAAGAGCCTCAAGCCTTCAACTCCGGCGTCCCTACCGTTCCCATTCCTCAACGCGTCTCGGCCTCAAGTCAAGGTCTCTTTCGGTTGCGGGACTATGTTCATCAACCATCTGTAGAACCGCCTAGCGTGGGCGAGGATAACATCGACAGGTTGCATAGCGCGTCTGGGGTGTCGCCCCCGCTGCCCGGGCCTCATAGGTCTGCACCTGTTCGAGAAACTCGTGTTGCACACCCTTACAGGAGATCCAGCGGGTCTGAGGGTGTCGCGCAGAGAGTGAGGAGAGGCGTACACGAACCCTCCTCTTCGGGCTCCCAGTTGCGGGTCTCGATCCCAGCTATCATAGGCCCGACCGCAATCACCTTGCCTTGCCCTGGGCAGCAACATACCGCAAGTGTAGGCGTACCGCCAGCCCCTGGGTCAAGGTACGCCCCGCCCTTCCAATGTGATCTTTCTGTCGTCGGGACCGACCTGGCTCCGTTCTTCCCTTCCCTTCCCCCGTCCGTCGTTCTGTCCCTCAACAGCTCCTTGGAATTGCCGTCCGCCCCTCTTTCTTTGCAACCTGCTGTGGTTGAGCGCAATTATGCCATCCGGGCGGATGTCTTCTATGATAAGGATGCCAACCTTATGAAGGCGATGCTGGAGTTACCGGGTTTGAAGAAGGGTGACTTGAAAATTACCTTGTCCAGATGCCCGTACACCTGTGTGAAACAGCTCACGGTTTCCGGCAAGTCAAAGCCCGTGTTTCCAGATGCCGGCCTCGCTGTTAAGGAGCGGAGGTTTGGCAGGTTCTATCGAACCATGGCCGTTCCGAGTGATACTACTGTTCGCCCCCCCCCTCTCCCTCTACTCATTATG
>Ga0307509_10007915_pt1 | contig 13724 bp, 14 predicted proteins | sample 10_EM_MG_FD_202245 | JGI IMG/M metagenome (GOLD analysis project Ga0307509, IMG submission 202245) | Populus trichocarpa ectomycorrhiza microbial communities from riparian zone in the Pacific Northwest, United States - 10_EM | ecosystem: Host-associated > Plants > Roots > Unclassified | place...
CTTCTCGCTGCGTTAATCGTTGGCGCGGCTTCGAGTTGGTCACTAACGTTACACACGGTGATTCCCATGCTGGCACCCTAAGACGGGTAGCCTCTAGTCTAATCTAATCGGGGAGAGAAACAGACAATCTTACTATCTCCGCGCTCGTTACACATCTCGCATCCTCGTATGTCCAACTACCCTAGACCCAAACTGCCAGCAGCGCCTGAACGCGCCTCCTTCCCTTCCCTCTGTAACTCCCTTGACGTCCGGGATGTCATAGTTTGTTGTACTTGTTCAAACAACACGAGGCCGTTTTACCGATGGTGTTCGGCCTCAATGTTCCTTCCCGCAGCTTAGATCATTTTACTCCTTTCTTATGCTCCAAGGGAATTTTTGACACGCATTCACTTCCTGTCATAGCCCCATACTTTTTAATGCCCGTACAGTTGAATCTATCTGTTCGGGGTTCCCGGCCCCATTCTCCGTCAGATTTCCAAAACCTGGACAGGATCAGCGGTGGTTGGCTGCCAACAACGCCCTAAGTCCCCGGCTCTCGTTGACGACGGCCACCGAACCTTCCCGGGACCTTTCACTTGGCGGATTCTCCCACGTAAGAGGAGCATCAGCAAGGGGGAACGGTGATCGGAGGATGGGCGGCAGATAACCTAACTATATAGTCCGCGACCGTCCCGATTCCCGGGCGGCCCGCCAGATCTTGGCGTAAGTTAACGGAAATGGTGCCTGCCAGTTCCCGATACCGACAACTCTGTAGTATGCGAAGCGGCTTGGGGATTTTGGGTCCGTTACACCCGCAGCCGCCGCTCGTCGTGAGAAGCCCCGGGACACGCGATCTATCCAGCCTCTGGCCGTGCCGTGGGCCTCGTGCGTCCGACGAACAGGTGGACGTTATGGTTTCCCAGCGCACAATTGACGAGTGCCCCATTCACGCTAACCCCTTCTTGAAAGTTCGCCGTCGCCCCGGGTCAATTGTTCGCACCACAGCGTTCGTTATGACAGTGACCACCCGGGGCTACCGTAGATGCGAATGGTGAGCGATACGTGGATGTACTTAGATGTGCGCTAAAAGACATTCGGGCGTGCAACAATACAGTCAGAGAGGGGGGATAACAGATCGGAAACAAGGTGTGATGAACAAGAAAGGAAAGCTACCCTGAGATAGAATGTACGGATAGAAAAGTCGTGATTGGTCGTAACATACATAATCCAAGAAAACATGAGGATAGCGGGTACACACAAGGGCGATTGGATGGGTCAGAGCGCGAGGGTCTAAAGTCGTAACTTGCCAACGAGACGTTCCCGCCGTAACAACCGATGTGCTTGCTGGGAAACGCGGGACACGTGTTGTGGCAAGATTTGCGGAGGTACGTGGGCCTGTAAATCATGGGTACCCCGGACACTCCCGAACTGCGACGGGTAGGAGAAAAAACGTGGCCAGATGGACAAAGAAAAAGATGCGAGGCCTATACAACAATGCTATGTGAAAAGCGATGTTCCGTGAACGGGCATCATGAGTATAAAGGCGGGAACAGGGAAGACAACAACGCCGGAATTGGGAAGGGTGGATTGTGCCGGTAAACTCATTGTCCTCCGGGTTGGCCAATGAATCAGTTGTCGAAGGGTTGCTTACGAGGAGAGCTGGTTGCGGAAGAAGGGTGTTCTAATCGGCTCCGCAGGCGTTCAACTTCCCTCTGGAGGCTGTAGAGGAAAGGGGTAATGAAAGGAATGGGTCAGAAAGGAGCCCTCGCCCGTGAGAATAGGGGAGAGGTTCCCTTACCTCAGAGCTTTCTGCTTATAGTCAGCTGCTTCGCGTTCCACCCGGCGCTTGGCCAGTTGGAGGTTGCTCTCGTTCGTTTGCTGTGCGGCGAGGTCAGACCAGAAAATTTAACCTGAACCGTAACATACCAACTCGTCCATCGATTGTCGGATTTTCCGGACACGGTCCTCGTACGACTTCACTTCTTCTTCCAACCTCGATCGCTGCCTCTCGCTCTCTTGGAGTTGCATCGCCACTTCTCGGGTCCCTTTATCCGCTGTCTTGAGCCTCGAGCTATCCTTGGTACTTTGATTTAGTTGGTTCTGCAGTTCTTCGATTCGTGACTCCAGCCGCCTGTTGACGTTCGACGGCCTAGAAGAGTTCAAAGACAGTGTCTTAGTCTCAAGATCCACGATTCGGAGATTTAGCTCTTTGATCTGTTTGTCGAGACTGGCCTGCGGAGAAAATTTTGTTCACTGATTTCCAGCCAGCTGAAATATGTCAGATACGCACATTGAGTTTATCGAGCTCTGAATTCTCAACACGGATCTTTCCAAGCTCCATCTGGCACTCGGACGCGAACGCTTCCGCCTTCTTCATTCTGTCAGATGCCATCTTGGCACGGTCGCGCTGTTCCTCCAAGCTCCTCTCGACGTCCTGCTTCTGCATAATGACCTTCTGCAACTCGGTTCCGGATGTACCAGAATCAGCACCGTCGTGTTTGATGGTATCCAGTTCTGCCTGCAACGCACGTCGAGCCTTCTGGAGAAGAGTCCTATCTGCTTCTGCGTCGTTGAGTACGCTTCGGAGTTCTCGGACTTGTGAATGCAGAGCGACGACCTGAGCCTGTTGTTCGGCTTGCGCTCCAGTAGCAGACTCGTAGGCCTTGTTCAGGTCTCCGATCTTGGTCTCCAGGCGTTCCTTCTCCTTCTTCCAAGCACCGCCGTTAAAGACCTCATCATCGTAACGGAGCTGGAGTTCGTCAACGTGGGAAGAGAGTTTACGCTTCTCTTCTCGGAGGCGGCTCATACTCTCCCGCTGAGATTGTAACTCTATGGCGAGAGGTCAGGGTGAAACCAGCGGTTGGTCGCTTGGACGTACCTTCGCTAAGCTGGGCCAACTCGGCCTGGTACTTCTTGCGAGTCTGATCGGCAGCAAAGTCTCGGTCTGCGAGATCTTGAGCATGTTGCTTACGCTCATCATCCATGCTCTCAGCCAAACGTTGGCGAAGGATCTCGGCGTTAGCGGACTCGCTGCCCTCTTCTTCCAGACGGGCTTCAAGGTCCCGAACACGCCCTTCTGATCCCTTCAAGCGTTCCTCGAGCTCCTTGGCTTCTGACACAATCTCATCTTGTGTCTTTTGCGCATCCGCAAGAGCACGCCTGGCTGTTCAACAAAGTCAGTAATCCTCCAGAATCCCTATGGCGTTCGTGCGAACCAAGTGATTCTGCACGAGCAGATTTGACTCTGGCGATTTCCGCCTCCTCCAGCTTGGCGAGGTATGATTCTGCCTTTGTTTTGTAGCTGTTGACGGCCTCTTGAAGTTCTATCGGGATGGTTAGATGCGGCGATCAAAGTCAGCATCAGCTACCCACCGGAATGAACAGTGGTAGAAGTAGTAGAAGAGACCTCCAGGTCTTGTAACCTGGCCTGTAGCTGACGTTTGGAGCCTTGAGGGATAATCCGGAACTTTAACTCCCTACGTGGGTGGAATAGTGCGGTTACTCACTCGCTTCCTCGTTCTTTGCCATGACCTCGAGTTCGAGACGGTCGCGGAGTTCTGAAACTTCGTTCTCCAGCTGCTTCTTGGATTTCGAGAGCTCCTGGACTTGGCGACGTTGATCTTCAAGTTCCAACTGTCCAGCACGTTGTTGTACGACCTGGGGAAAGGGTTAGCCTGACACGTGTGCTGAATATCCAGCATCGCTTACCAAGGCTTTCCTGGACTCCTCCAGACGAGCATAACTTTCTCGTTCCCCAGCGATCGTGCTTTGGAACCTGTTCCACAAGTCCTTGTCCCCACCGATCTGAGCGGCCTCCGCTGCCCTGCGAGCCTCTCTCTCGTCTTGTAGTAATTCCACGAGTCGCTTGTTCTCACGGGCCGTTTTGACCTTGTATTGCTCCAATGAGTGGATAGATCCGTCGCTCTTGTCGAGTTCCGCATTGAGTTCGTTGAGCGAATTCTCCAAATGTTCCCGAACCCGGTCTGAGGCAGCCATTCGCAGTTCAAGCACTTGCAGTTGCTGTCGTAAAACGGTTGCCTGCTTGTCCGAAATCTTGGACGGCTCAGGTTGGGAATCTCTGCGGCTGCGGGAGGAGCCATTCGTCTGAGGGGAGCGCTTCTGGGGTGTGACGTTCGCTAGTGACCGTACACCAGTGTCTCGGATCTGACCACGGGTTGTGAACTCTCGTTCCATTTCCTCGTCAGCCAGTTGCAGCTCCTTGAGTAATCGGGTACGGAATGACTCGTCCTTGGGTCCGCTCGTCATGATTAGGCGACGAATTTCGGCGTGCTGTCTATCGATTTGGTCCCTGATCCTCGTCGCCGTAGTCTTGGACCACTCCGCATCCTCGAGCTGCGATTCGAGTTGAGAAATCTTGGCTTCGTACTGTCGCTGCACCTTGGCCATTGACGTGCTCTCTGTGGAATCAGCCAGTCGAGCGAGTTCCGTCTCTAGGTTATCCTTCGAACGCTGAATGGCCATCATCTGCTGAGTGACATCGGTGATTTGCCTCTGCGAGTTCTGGAGGTCCGCCTGCAACCGCTTGACACGCATCTCGCCAGCTTCCCTGCTCTTCCGCTCCTTCTCCGCCTCCGCGAGAGCCTGAGTAACCTTCTGCTCCTGCATTCGGATGGCTTTCTCCTTCTTGCTGATCTCAACTCCCTCCTGCTCAGTCTGCCTGGCGTAGTCTTCGATCTCACGGCTCAACCTTCCTTTAGTCTTCTCGAGCGAGGTGATGTAAGCTGCGTTTTTCTGCAACTCAAGCTGCGCGTCGGCAAGTTGTCGATCGGTGACGCGTTTGGCTTCTTCCAGAACGTGTACGTGCTCCACGATGGTCTTGTCCTGCTTGGATTCCAACTGCTTATTCTGCCACTCCAGGTTCTTGATGTCCGTGAGAGCCTTGTTAAGGTCCCGGTCAAGCTTAATGTTGAGATCTTTCAACGCCACAATCTCTCGCTTCCTCGTCGCGCTGAGCCTATCTGATTCGGTACGTTTCGTGGTTTCGGCCTTGAGCTGTTCGCGAACAGACTCCAGATGACGTTCGGAAATGCCTTTCTCCCTCTCGAGTTGGATGAACGTATCCTCGTAGTCGGCGAGTTTCGTGTGGGAGGTTGCGAGTTGACGTTCCAGGACCTGGTGAACCTTCAGTCGGTGGATGTGCATTCAGGCTAAAATTACCAACCTCCTTGTGTCTCTGAACGTCGGCGAGTTGTGAGTCTGTGTCATTCTGGCGTGAACGCACGGATTGTAGGTCGGATTCAAGGGATCGTTTGATCTTTTCTGCTGCGGAGAGACTCGCCGTGACCTCCTTGAGTTTTGACGATGCGCCCCGTTCCCGTTCCAGCAATGAGTTGTATGTCTGCTGCAAAGACTTGTGCTCGCGGACGGTCGTGTCAAGGTCCACCTTGAGTTTGTTCTGCGCTTCTGACGCGGAGGTGCGGGCATCGGCGATGTCGCGTTGAAGTTTGGAAACCTCGGAGCGGAGGCTAACCAGCTCAGCCTCTTTGCGCCTCTCCACCTCCGACCGTTTGGTCTCTTCGCTCGTCTTAGCCTCGAGGAGAGCTCGGAGTTGATCCAATTCCCCCTGAAGCTTCGATTGGACTGTTAGGTCACGTTCCCTGGTTTGCTTTGACTCGTCAATCTCGAGGGAAAGGGTTTCAAGGTCTGCTTCGAGCTCCGTGACGTGCTTCTGTAGGCGGGCGCGTTCGCGCTTGGTATTATCGAGTTCGCTGCGCACACGATCAACCTCGGCTTCCTTATCCTTAATGATCTTCGAATAATCCGTGGCGGTGCGACCGAGTTCTGCCAACTGTTCTCGAGCACGGCGAAAGTCCTCCTCAAGCCCATCCACCTTGTTCTTGTGAAGATCCCTACGTATTTTGTTAGCCGATGTCAGATACATCGAGTTGGATTGTAAGCGGACCTGCTTTGAGATTCGGAGGCAAGCTTCCCTTCGAGTTCCTTCACAGCCCCTTCGGACCGGTCCTTTAGGCGCGCAAGATCGTCTTCTCTCTGACGAACAAGATCCGTGAGATCCTCGCTGAGCTTCTCGAGTTCGACTCGGTCGCGCTCCAAACTGGAGATAAGCGCCTGGGCTTTAGCAAGTTCCTCGTTGAGTTCCACCCCCTGACCCTGCCATTCCTGTTGTTCGCGCTCCAAACGCACGAGGTGTTCAGCAGCTTGATCGAAGGCCTGTTTGAGAGCTTCGTGTTGCTCTTCGCTTTGTTTCTGGAGTTGCAGGGCACGATCGAGTTGGGAGTCCAGAGTGTCGAGATCCGCTTGCAGTGCCAGTACATCTTCTTCCAGCTCGCTCTCCCTCTTCTTGCTCCTTTCCAGTTGAGCGTCCTTGTCCAAGTTCAGGGCCCTCTCTGCGGCAAGGTCCTCGTCCACCTTCCTCTTCTCGTTCTGGAGCCCCATCTTCACCTTCTCCAACTCTTCGCGAACCTGTTGGTCCTTCCCCGCCCTCTCTTTCGCAAGGGCCAATTCAAGTTCCTTCCTCCGTAGCTCGTCGTCGTTCCTCGTGGCAGCCAAAAGAGGGCGGACCTACCAAACCGTCAACGGATGGATATACCCGAAAACAGAATGCCTACTTTGGTGTAGAGTTGCCACCATGGCCAATCCCGAAGATCACCATAAATTCTCGCGTTCCTTTGGATCGTCCGGATAGCGATCGCTCGGTTAAGAATCTTCTTCATTTGCCGTCTCGCGGTCCACATGCGGGCAACGGATTGGAAACGAGAGAATATGTTGAACAGCAAGGCATCCCTCTTCTCCTCCTGTTCGGCCAAAACTCCGGCTTTGAAGAAAATCTTTGAGGTTCCGATTCGGTAGTTTTGTTGATCCAAGCCGAGAGCATCCACCATGCGGAGGCAGGCCATTCGGCCGTCCATGTATCCGGGAGGGAGGACGCCAGGTGTTAGGATCTCGTATCGTTGGCGGAACTCTACGAATGGCAGACGGTTGGGGAAACCAAGACGGGCGATACGGATACCCTCGAGAACGCCGTTACATCGAAGTTGGTCAAGAACTATGGGGACGTCGATACGTCCAGGCTTCTTGTTAGGATTCGGTACAATACAACGCACAAAATGGGGTTGGGTGGCAATGAGCTGTCCCATGAGACTGGAGAGTTGTTCGCGGTGGCGTTGAGCAACGGTCCTAAACGCTCCCTTCTTAATAACCCGCTGCCTTCCGGCGATGGCCCCTACAACAGAGGTCGGGGCGGCCGCAAACTCGGAAAAGAGTGAGGCAACGTAACGCTCCGACGAGCCGGCCAGCACACGTGTGAGGTTGTCGTTGAGAGGATCCTTATTTTTCTCCAGCCATCCGTCCGTTCGATATTCGACCCGCCCGGCGTAGTGATGCACGATGAAGCCTTGTTCAAACCGTGTGGGTGCGTACTTCGTGCGTCCAAGGTGGCCCTCTTCTCCCTCGGGGATATCAGAACCCCACAAGCTATGCAACTTGTTCGTGAACGTGGCGTCTGTAGCCTTCGGCATGATACACTCTTCGTCCAGGCAGCTGAGGATACCAATAGCGTTTCCACTGGCCTCGATAAGATCGATGGTCGGTTGTAGATCCAGTCCAAAGTTAACATAGTCCCAGTGGATGCCTTCCCTTGCGTACTCTTCCTGCTCCAGAACGAACATGTGGTGATTGAAGAACTGTTGGAGCTTCTCATTGGTGTAGTTGATGAGCAGTTGCTCGTACCCGTTCTTATCGAATATCTCGAAGCCAGCAATATCCAGAACTCCAATGAAGGTAGACTTGGATGAGGGGCGGTCCAATGCCCTGTTAATCCTCTCGACCAAAGCCCCGAAGGACTTCTCATACAGAGTCTTGCAAAGGGCAGATAACTCGTCGGTGGCCTGTTGTCGTGTTCTTGCTTGGGTAACCCACTCTCGCCCGGCGAGGACCCTGGGCCGTAAGAGCGCCTTCGTGAACTCTGTAAGCGGTATTCCAAGGAGGTGGCAAACGCGTTCTGCCTGTGATGCATCGGCCAAGAATGCGTCGTCTCCACGGGTAGAAGAGACAACAATATTTCCGATATGAAGAATCGCTCCGACGATACGGAAGAGATCAAACTGCTCGGCAGCCGAGAAACCGACGATATTGAGTGCCGCTTTGAGCGCCCCCCATTCTTCGTGGTCGTCGATCCCATCAACTTCCCGCCGACTCTTGTTGAGGTATTCGTAGTTCTCTACACCTCCATCCAGTAGCAGAGTGTCTGTTTCTGCGTTAGCGAAAGCACGAAGGACTGTGGGTGGAACACACCCTTCAGCGCCCCACCAGCCTCCATCAACTGGTAGAATACATGGAAATTGCGCTCAGCTTCGCTCCTAACCACAACTCTGCTCTTCTCAAGCAGGTACCAGTCAATATTCGCACCGGCGATGCTTCCATCAGGCGAGAAGCTAATACGAATGAACTTTCCGAATCGACTAGAGTTGTTGTTTCTCTGAGTTTGGGCATTGCCGAACGCTTCCAGGATTGGATTTGCCTGGAGAATCTGGCGTTCCAGAAGACCAAGTCGGCCTTTCGAACTGAGGTGGGAGGCCGAGGAAGATGTGCTTATCGACATGTGCTTGCTATGCCTCTTCATGGAAGCAGCGCGAGGCAATCCTATGGTCGGCATCGATGAAAGAGATGGAGATTGAGAATGGCCTGGTGTCGGAGGCGCATGTGTGTCCGTAGCGATTGCAGCAAGGTACGAAATAACCTTCTTCGTGCTCTCAGTTTTACCAGCGCCGGATTCACCGCTACACAGATGTCAGTCGAAATGTTGATTGAGAATCGCGAGTCTACAGACGTAATAAGGATACTCTGGTTTTCGCGTTCGTCGCCCATATTCACCCAAGCCCTCTCCGCAATAGCAAATATGTGTGGCGGGTTTTCGTCCTTCCGTTTTCCACGATATTGGTGTATTATTGCGTCCGAGTAGAGTGGAAGGGCCTGGTACGGATTGATCGCAACTAAGAACAGGCCAGAATATGTCTGCTTCTTCGTGAGTAGAGGCTCAAAGAGGCAAGGCTCCTTGGACTAACGTAGATAGCACCAGAGCCATATCGTAGGCGAAGATTGTGAACCACGCTGGCTTCATTCAGAAACGAAAGGTCGGCAATATCGTCCACTCTGTCGAACTTTGGGGGATTCTTCTTAGATAAACTGTATCCTGGTAATCGCCGAATCTGGTTCCTGAGGTCAAAGCCGGTAGAAACTGATTATAAAAAAAGCATACGCCACGTCCATTATCGAGCACGACCTCGACCATATCATCCTTGTCGCTTTTGACCCATCCTGAGAGGTACCCTTCTATATCATCGGGTACCCAGACCCATGTCTTTTCGGTGGATTCGAGCTGGGCCATGAGGTCGCTCATGGTATCTGTGTTCTGGGATTGTTGTAGCGCGGACATGATAGAATGTCCAGGGCGAATTGGGTTCCCAACCAAGCCACGGAACTGGACCGGCGTAGGGAATCGAGTCCAATAATTGTATCGCGTTCAAAGCACTGAGTAGTGGTGCTTGAAGGCGACCACGAGGTGGAATCAGGGTATACTGAACCAGGCCAGTCTCCGCCAGGTTCAACCAAAGAGGCAGACGCGAATGCTGTGACACGTGACACCACGGCAATGACCGCTGGAAATGCGTACATTGGACGTCAAATAAGTAGGTACTCGGGAGAAATACAGAAGGTTTATAAGATACGCTAGCCGGTGTATGCGGAGTGGTCGCTGACGACTAGTATTTCCGCTTGCCAGGAGCTGAACTTGCCTATCTCGTCCTTGTAACTGAAGAGGCGCGTCAAGCGGAGGTTCTCAAACCTAATCCCATTCTCTTGGTCGTTCCCGATCTTCCAGCGGGGATCGGGGTGGGGGAAGCGCAAGTGCGAGTGATTCTAAACGAAGGATCGTCAAATGTCCGGTGGATTTATTCACACGGGAGAGGCATACGGTCATAAAAGCTCGAAAATGTTCAGCTACCGCCACGGCGAGCATTCCCCGGGTAACGGATCCACACTGACGGCCACTTTCTTCACGGAAGTTGGTGGGGATGGAAGCGATCCAGGAGATATACCCATAACCAGGCCACTACAAATCGCGGATTAGTGGTGAGTCGGCACCAGCAGGCTATACACTCACAAGGATAGAGAACTGTATTTCGTCATAATCGCAACCGAACCCTTGGAAGACTCGGTCTTCAGGCGCGGTCACGAGCCCCTCAGCTCCGTTATCCACTATATCTGCGAGTGACACTCCGAGGTCCGGATGCTCATTTTCAGATCGGAACCAAATGGATTGAACTCGAGTGGTAGGTCCTGGAGTTATTGTGCGTTGTGGCAGGATTTGAGTTACTTGGTGTGTTCTACCGCTTCTCGGGGTGAGAGGGGGTCGTGTTAATGCGCAGTCGATAGTCCTCCTGCGATCCTTCTTCACACAGGGAGTGGGCGCGTCGTAATTGTGATGAACGGTCCCTACATCATAACTCCGTTTCCGACTGTGGCAACTACGGGCAATGTTATGGCTTTCGTGCTGCAGTACGCGTTAGTCAATCGCTAACCAAAAATTCGTATGGGCCCACCCTTTCTCCAGGAAAAACCCCCGTGGCAGGCAAGGAGGACGGCATCGCCGCCCCAGGTGAGATGTAGAAGTTGGTGATCGGTCGATACGGCATGTCGCTCAAACCAGGAAGAAGTGTCCGAAGGAAGTCGTTCGGATTGAAAGTTGGGGAGTATAGTCAGCTCAGCCCACCAGTGGGTTTTATAACCCTCCAGGGAGCCCACCACGGCCGGTGTTGAGGAAAGCATCAGTATGATCGCGACCACCCAGATAAGCGGAATGAAAACGGTGGCCCAGCAGTGGTTCCAGGGAGCTGAGTTGTGTATGATAGCACGGTCTGCTCACATGGTCGTCCTTTGGAATCAGGTTTCACCTCAACCCACTGGACTTTGCCATTCCGAGCACGGGACGCGTCACCCAAAGGAGGAGAAATGCATGGCGAATGCAAAGCAGTAAATTTCGAGTGTTTCGGCTCGTGTACGTGGCCAGAAAGATGAGGGCCATGGGGATCCTCGAGGCAGACCGCATCACCCTGTTGAATGTGAACCTGTGATCTGAAGTTCTCACGGACCCAACGCCGCCCACGATCATCCACAACCAGGGATCATGGCATCACAAGCCAAAGACCGCCACTCCGCTCAACTCGCTCGGTCCTTGACTGGATTAAACCAAACGATCACGCAGACCAAGTCTCTGCTCAAGCAGTTCTCCACGGATCTCGACGCAATGAGAACCTTGACGGCCATCCATGTCTCGCAGTACGCATCACTCGTATCCTTCGCCTGGTCCCAAAGTGAAACGGAACTTTTGTAGATTCATGACAGTGGCAACAGACGTGGACACGAAGGCCCGGAGGAGCGAAAACCAATCAGATCATGGGAGATAATAGACTACGTAGTGCATAAGTTAACGGTATGTACAGGGATCATCCTGGATCCCCAGAAAACACGGCGGAAGCCAAAATGACAACTAAAACAAGGCGAAAGCAAGTGTCCACATTCATGTCATCACGCCCCCGCTAAACTGAAGAAGATTCCCATTTCCGAGCAGGAGCGAGAAGTCATGATCAAATTGTGAGCTCGACATCTCTGCAGGGGAAACCACTGCGTCCGAAACCCCAAAATCCGAAAGTCCCAAGTCCGTGAACAGCGAGTGATAGACGTTGTCTTGCGATGAGGGTGTGTTGAGGAGAGGAGATGATTGTTGTAGGTGGGTGCCGGCGATGTCCGTGGAGATATTGAGCATAGATTGTCGCTCTGGCACCAATCCACGGAATATCTCCGAGGCCCCAGTATCAGACCCTGAATCAGGTGACGGGTGAGAATGGTCGGAGTAATGGTCACCACAGCCGCTTTGCGACCTTGTTTTCGGGGGGGTTTTCCTCCGCACCGGTCGCAGCCAAGGCAATCGCGGTGTCTTTCTGTCTTGCGCCCCGGATCTGGGATGCACATCAAGTGGAACCCCAGCGACTGTAAATCTTTCGTAAGCAGTTATCATGGTGGGTCGGATTTGGCCGTCATACCTCTGCAAAACTCTTCCATGATATCACACGAATGCAATCCGCAGAGGTACCGCCCGCTGAACTGCCTCAAAAGCGCGACGCAAGAACGTAAAGCGTTCATGGAGGTGGGGATTAGGTGTTGTAAGGGAGGTGAAGTGCAGTTCAACAAGACGGCGATGATTGTTCTTCCCGCTTGGGTCAATTGGTGGATGACGTGAATTCCGTCTACTTAGAAAGTCAGGAAGAGCGCACAGCAGCCGAGAGAGGTACTTACAGTAGGTCATCAAGCCTTTTGTGGCGATGTGGATGTGGGCTGTCACTATCTGGAGCGTGCATGTGTGGGCCTCAACAATCGCCTTCATCTCGGCTTCTGACTGCTCTTCTGAACCGTTGTACCACCTCTCGGCAAGGAGTTCTTGAAACCGGTGTCTGTGGATGAGCATTCGGACAAATTGCTCGACGCAGTGGAACCTCTCTGCTTGTGTCACCCTGATAACATCTCCGCTCGACATCGTTTCCAGGCTGTACATCCAGTGGGGGGAGATGCTGTGGCAAATCTCGTTCAAGAGGGATTCTTCTTCCGCCAGCTCCTGGGGATGATGACCACCCGAAGCCATGTCCGCTGCGCGAACGAACAAGGGGGAAGCTCGGCCGACCGGGTCGAGCGCCGTACGATTGAGGACGGACTCGAGGACCACGAATACTTTGACGACAGCCATGAACACCTCAATCCTACTCGGCGTTCCAGCGGGCTGCTCTCCGATACCCTCGTGGGTGATGAACTCATCGTCCACCGCGACAGGTTCCCCGACATCACAATCCCTCATCCTGATCATAGGCGGCCGTCCGAAGTGGGAGCTCGCCTGTTTATCCCAGAGATAGACACAGAAAAAGGTCCGCCTCCTCACTTCATCTTCGATCGGGTCGAAACAGTCGAATGCCTCGGAATCTCTGTGTAGTCCAAGGTCGATGGCAAGGGTGACCGACTCAGCGAAGAGAGCGAAGGCCCTCGACAGCTTCCCCGCACCGATGGCGTACACTCCTGCGACAAGAACTGCCTGGACAGTGTGGACGGTTGGGCGATCGGCTGAGGGCGCGGTCCGTAACCGTCCGAATAGTTCAAACCAATGCGCTCCGGCAGAACCCCCATCTTCCGGGTCGGCACGGGCACGGGGATCGTCAATGTGACGGGACGCCAGGCAGCATATCACTACGATGAGCGCCGCAAAACCCGGTTCTCCCCATCTAGAAGGGTTCCCGTAATCCTGAGAAATCTGGTCAATTAGGGCAAGAGGCTGGGAATCATGAGACTCACCGACATGAAGGAAGGGATGTGGAGAAACGGCATAATATAATAAGAGGTGGATAGGTAGCACTGTACCAAGCTGATCCTGACGTCAGGGGGTGCGCGTCGGAAGAATGGAATACGCGTACATGTCGATTAGATCCGGTGGTATCACCGAAGTGACATAGCGCCAAACGCCCTCTGGATTTACATCGGTTTTTCGAGGCGACCGGTCTGGAAACCAGTCATCTATAGAAAATCACAGGCTCAGAACTGTATAGAGTTTTTTTTTTTGCTCCGGCTTGCTAACCAGTCCCGGGTGAATGCCTTTCGACCAGCGAATCCAGGAAGGGGAGTCCCGAGGTTTCACCCTGCCAACGAGGGTAACCGGCATCGTCGAG
>Ga0307509_10007916_pt1 | contig 13723 bp, 21 predicted proteins | sample 10_EM_MG_FD_202245 | JGI IMG/M metagenome (GOLD analysis project Ga0307509, IMG submission 202245) | Populus trichocarpa ectomycorrhiza microbial communities from riparian zone in the Pacific Northwest, United States - 10_EM | ecosystem: Host-associated > Plants > Roots > Unclassified | place...
AAGAAATAGTAGCTACATGACAGTATCAGTAATATGTAACATGTGAATGAAGTATGATAGACAGCTCACCTCAGTACGTCGTAAATGGACTGAGGTGGGTACTTTCGGGTATCCGAACTATATACCAGTAGCTAAACTGAACAGTAAATGTATGTACAAATAAAGAAAACCGAATAAAACATCAAGAAATGTGGCGCGTGTGTACGCGTGCCCGATATGGAAATGATCCCAATTTGGAAGTTGTCCCCGATGGGACGTAGCAGCGATTATAAAATTCTAACACCCTTCTCATTGTGTTGTTTCTGTTTCATAACGGTGAGGAGGGGCATGCCCCCTCCCCATTGTGTCATTCCCATTTCAACACGGCAAGGAGGGATGTGCCCTCCTCGTCGTGTCTTCATTTTACTTCTGACAGGCAACGAGGGGTCTGCCCCTCGTCATATAATATATAATATAATATATGTAAAGTAGTATATAAATGATATGTGTGATACCCCCAAAAACCCGTACCCGTGGTCACAGGTACAGGTTTCTATGGGTATGGGTACGGGTTTCTCTGAGATACCCCGGGGTTACCTGTGACATTCCCTACTAACTACAGTAACTGACAACCTGCAACTTTCAGCGACTTTCCCCCCCTTTGTGGCTCGAAACGCGAGTGGAGGGGTCCCTCTGCTTCCCACCACCCCCTCCGTTGCTCGAAATGCGAATGGAGGGCCCCTCTCTGCCTGCCACCCCCTCCATTGCTCAAAACACGAGCAGAGGGGTCCCTCTGCCTGCTGCCACCCCCTCCATCACTCAAAACGCAAGTGGAGGGGTCCCTCTGCCTGCTGCCACCCCCTCCATTGCTTGAAATGCAAACGGAGGGCCCCTCTCTGCCTGCCACCCCCTCCATCGCTCGAAATGCAAGCAGAGGGGTCCCTGCCTGCCGCCACCCCTCCATTGCTCGAAACATGAGCGGAGTGGTCACTCTGCCTGCCACCACCCTCTCTCCGTTGCTCGAAATGCGAATGGAGGGCCCTCTCTGCCTGCCACCCCCTCTATCACTTGAAATGTGACTGCCACCACCCCCTCCAACCTCTCAAACATCATCCACACCGCTCGAAAACCACCTGTACCCCTGGACGATGGGTACAGGTTTTGACAGGTATGGGTATGGGTACAGGTCAAATTTTTTTACCCAAGGGTTACCCATGTCATTCACTAGATATGGTAAGTGTGCCCCCTGTGCCCCCTGTGCCCCCTCTGTGCCCCATCCCATCCACAATGGGTGGTTTTCTTGTCTGCCGCCTCTCTGTACCCCTCTGCACATGTTCGAAATACTTAGTTTTACAAATATTGAATATATATGTTTTATACAAAAATGAGTGAAAAACTTCACCTTAAGATGTGTGATTTATTACCCTATTTTTGGGTACAAATATCCACAGTAAAGATGGTAAAGATTTTCCCTGAAAAGTAAGGTTTTTTACATCACAACCTTAATAATTGCTTTTTTGGGATTCCCCCTTTTAATATAAACTTTTCCCACCCTTTGGGTCTCACAGTGTAGACAATCTACACCTGTAATTGCATCCGATTCAGAACATGATGAAGATGAAGATGCCAATGTTGTAGTCAGTGGTGAAATAGAGCCAGCATCATATAAAGAGGCAATGATGGGACCTCAGTCAAACAAATGGAAAGATGCAGCTCTAGAGGAATAGAATTGGCATCTACAAAATGGCACTTGGAAACTAGTGGAACTACCACCAGAAATGAAGGCTATTGGATCTAAATGGGTTTTCAAAATAAAGCACAATGCAGATGGATCAATTGAAAGATTCAAAGCACACTTGCCAGTTGCAAAAGGCTTTACCCAGTGACCTGGTCAGGACTACTTTGAAACCTTTGCTTCTACTATATGTCACACAACTATAAGAACTGTTTTGGCATTGGCTGCAATTAATGATTTGCTGTTGTGTTGCATAGATTGTTTGTGTGAGAGACTGAATAGCTGAAGTCCAAAGTAAGAAGCTGTAATATACATGAGGATGTGTTCTACTAACCTGAAGTCTGAAGTAAGAAGCTAAGGACTTAAGGTGGAAATACCTAGGATATATATATCTAAAGTGAGATGAAAGACAAGAGATAGAAGGAAATAGAAAAAGAAACAATTAAGTCAAGACACCCATCTGTTCTCTGTAAAAGTGAACCTTGGGTCCTGACTTGGTAAGGCAATCTGCAATCATCTCCAATATAGGAATGAAGTCTGGGCAGATCATACCATTTTCCACCTTGTCTCTAAGCCAGTAGAAGCAAAGATCCAGGTGTTTCATCTGACCATGATGTTCAGGATTCTTGGAAACACTGATAGCACTTTGGTTGTCCATCTTGAGAGTGGAAGCCTGCTGTGTACCATATCCAAATTCAGAAAGGATGTTCCTCATCCATGCAATCTCCTTTCCACCCTCAATTGCAGCCATATATTCTGCTTCCATAGTAGAAAGCGCAACAATGGTTTGCAACTTGCTTACCAGCCAACTCCAGCCATCATAGTCACAAAACCTGCAGTTGAGTGACCAGTATCAACACAATCACCATGGGAGGCATTAGTGTAGGTGATGAAGGGCTCAGATTCTGCCAGATCACCATGATAGGTGAGTTTGTGATTGGAAGTGCCCTTGATATATCGAAAGAGGTGTTTGAGAGCATTCCAGTGTGTAGGACCAGGATTGGTATTAAAGTAAGCAAGATAGGCAACAGAGTGTGCAATGTCAGGGCATGTCATCATGGCAAGGTATTGGAGTGATCCAACTGCACTGAGATAGGGAACTTTGGACATGAAGTCCTTGTCCTCCTGTGAGTGAGGAGCTATGGAATGTGATAAAGTGAGTTTGGGAGGCAAAGGAGTTTGGACGGATTTGCAGTCACTCATGCTATATACTTCTCCAGAGTGTCCAGGATGAATTGGCGTTGGTGGAGCTTCAGTGTGCAAGTAGGCTGGTCCCTTTCAACAGCAATACCAAGCAGGAAACGAGTGGCACCAAGATCATGACATTTGAAGTGTTGAGAGAGGAGTTGGACATATTTGTCAATTGCAGCAGGTGATTTCAAAGCGAGTGTGATATCATTAATATAGATGGGAACAATGATGTGGACCTCTCCATTGGAATAGGTGTAGACAGAGGGGTCAGATTCAATCTAATTGAAGCCCAATTCTGTTAGCACAGAGTGCAACTTCTTGTTCCACTGTTGTGCAGATTGCTTGAGACCATAGAGCAATTTATGTAGCCTGCAAACCTTGTTGGGACCACCAATATGGAAGCCCTCTGGTTGCTTCATGTAGATCTCCTCATCCAGGTCCCCATTCGTGAAAGCAGATGAGAAGGTAGATGCAAAGCTTTCATTGTAGTCAAGTCCAGAATGCTGAGAGTATCCCTTTGCAATGATCCTGGCCTTGAGGTGCCCAATAGAACCATCTGCATTGTGTTTGACCCAGAATACCCATCCAGATCCTATGACTTTCTGGTCCACAGGCAAGTTCACGATTTCAAAGGTGCCAGTCTCAACAAGAGTGTTGTACTCAAGTGTGGCTGCTTCTTGCCATCCATCTGCTTGATTGCCCTGCATAGCTTGCTTGAAGGTGTGAGGTTCTGGCAATGAGGCAGAGTTTGCCTGTTCACAATCATCATCTTCATCCTCAGACCATATTACTGATGGTTCAGCTTCTGGTTCTGCAGAGTGCCTCACCTTCCACCATTCACCTGGTGGACATGAAATACATGATGTGCAGCGAAGATCTGGTGGAGGATCCTGTGCAGGAGCAGGAAGAGGTGCGTGGACAATGGCTGGCGATGCTGGTGGTGTAGGAGTGCATTCAGGCAGTGCTGCATTGAGTGGCAGCTCAGGATGAGGAATGCAAGGTGCAATGATCTCAACATCACTATCCCCCTCCAGATCAAGCATGGGCACAGAAGTTGGCACAGGAGCCAGAGATGGTGAACCAGGAGGTGTGAGATCAGTTGGTGATGTTGCCTTGTATTTTGCAAGTCCAGGAAAGATGCGCTCATCAAATTCTGCACATTCTGAGATGAGATACTTTTGTGTTGTTGGGTTGTAGAACTTCCAGCCCTTGTAACCGCTTGGGTAGCCCATGAACACACATTTCTCCATGTGGGGCTGAAGAGAATGTTGCTTGTCCTTCTGAATGAAGACATATGCAAGGCATTTCCAAACTCTGAGATGAGAGATCTTGAACAGTAGAATGTTCTGACAGAAACTCCAATATCTGGTCAAATGGAAAGGCTACAGAACAGAGGAAAATACATACCTGGGAATACTCAGAGGATCTCAACCACACCCTGAAGAAAGTAACGGAGTTCCACACCAAGAACCTGGGAGCCCCATGCCACATCTGTGCTCTAACCTTTGGCTCAATCCCTTTCCATTCTATTTCGCTCTCCTTCACATTGAGTCCATGCTTGTCTAGAGGGGGGGTGATTATAAGGGGAACCCCTCCCACTTCCCCTTCCGCCCCTGTCTCCCACCCTTCTCCTGCTCCAGCTCCTGATCCACTTTCCGATGTTGTGCAATGTTGTGTGATGTCATGAGACATACCACCCCCAACCTGCCATCACTCCTGACCTGCTTTCTGTTTGTACCATGCTGGTGCACCATGTGACCTTATACTTTACATGTATTTATTGATTTTGGTTTTATTTTTTATATCCATGATTCTGTATATTAGCCCATACCTGCAGGTGGATCCTTATCCTTTCCTCTTCAGATCCCCTGCTAGGTATGTGTAAGGAGAACCCCTCCCACTTCCCCTTCCACTTCTGCCTCCCGCTCACCTTCTGCTCCTGCCCCCGGTTCGCCCCTTGATGTTACACCTACCACTCCCGACCTGCCATTGCTTCTGACCCGCTTCCTGCTAGTGCTGTGCTGGCATGCCACGTAACTCGGTACCTTACACGTACTAACACATATTTACCGATTTCGGTTTTATTTATTATATCCATCACTCTGTATATTAGCCCATACCCGCAGGCGATCCTTATCCTTTCCTCTTCGGATCCCCTGCTAGGTATGTTCATGTTTAGATTAGTATTACATAATAATCTAAACCTCTTTGGATCCCCTGCTAGTACTGCGTTCTGCTCCGCATCCCGCCCGACCGCAGTAGGCCTTACAGTAGGAAAGGATCCCCTAGAGAGCTGATTTTCGAAACACAGCGTACATCATAGGTCGCTTCAGGTTCCTATCGGACTCCTCCACCTCTGAAAATGCTCCATCTGAAAATCCCCTCTCCCGCTCCGTGTCTGACTACCAGTCCCCTCTCATGTCACCCTCCAATATGATTGATGACCAACCGGTCCACATGGACCGCATCGTTGCCATTGAGGCCACCATGGACAAGATGAAGAGTCAGCATGAAGCCACCCACCAACTCCTGCAGGACCTTCTTGCCAGACTCAGCCCCACACAGGCCCAAAACATGCAAGATCCCCTTCTGACATGTCCCGCCCGCGGGTCCCCTACACCATCTATACCCGTCTCTTCTGGTCAGAAGAAGCTCACCCTTAAACCTTCTTTCCCTCCTGAATTCAGTGGAGACCAAGCTGCCGGAAAGGCTTTTTTAACTTCTTGCCAAACCTACATCTGCCTTTGTCCTGAAGCGTTCAAAGATGATCTTACCAAAATCGTCTGAGCCATGTCATATATGAAGACTGGACGTGCCAACTGCTGGGCAACCCACGAATTTGAACAAGAAGCAAAGACCAGCCGCCTCTGCTTCATCAACTGGCTGGACTTCAAAGAAGAGTTCTGAAAGGACTTTATGCCACTCGACTCGGAAGCTGCTGCCATCAATGTCCTGGAGATGACCACCTACTTTCAAGGCAAGTGGACAGTTGACAACTACCTCAACCAGTTCCGGGACCTGATTTATGATTCTGGATACACCAACCCAAAAACCATTGTGGTCAAGTTCCACCGAGGCCTTGACTGTCAGATCTCGATGGCCCTTGTGGGAATGACATATGGAAGACCTTCGGATACGGACCCGGAAGCCTGGTTCCGTCTCACAGTCCGGATGGATCAAAATCGCGCAGCAGACAAGGCATTCCACATCTCTCACTGACAACCGTATGTCCCGACTCCCGCCACAAACCGCCCTCTGGCAATATCCCAACGCGTCCCGGCTGTGCCTGCCATGTGCTTCGCCCACTCCAACCTGTCCCCAGGTAACCCTGTCCCAATGGACATAGACGCGGCACAGAAGACCAAGGCCACTCCTGACACTTGCTGGCGCTGTGGAAAGACCGGACATTGGGCAAAGGAATGCAACCTCTGTTTCAACGTCTGATACATGGACACGGACAAGATAGAAAGGGAACTGGAAAATAAGTTCGCTGCCAAGGACATAGCATCCATGGAGACACTGGATGAAGCGGAACCTCCAGTTAGTGTAGAGGATTTTGTATCCCGCAGTGGGTGAGCCGTGTGCCCCCGTTGCTAAGTAATAATCAATTTTCTGTTCTTGAAATTACCAAACTGAAAGTTGATGAAGATGCACAAGAACCTGACACACCCGCACTCCTGCCAACCAAGCCCTGCAAGCTGTGCCAGCCTAAATGGGAAAAATGGATAAAGCGCAAGCTTGTCATCCGTTCTCTCAAGCTGGATGCAAAATGCATTATGCTCCTGATCCATCTAAAGACAACGGACACTATTGAACAAATGTCCATGGAAGCCATGGTCAATACTGGTGCCACCGGAGACTTCATTGACCAGGACTTTGTCTCCCAAGCGAAACTTCTGATCCACAAGCTGTCCCAGCCAATCCTGGTTTACAATGTGGACAGAACACTTAATGAGGCCAGGAGCATCCGCAAAGTCGTTGACGTGATCATGACCTACAACTGACATTCCGAACGTATTCTGCTCGCAGTCACCCGCCTTGGCAAGCAGAGCATGATACTCAGGTTCACCTGGTTGGACAAGCACAATCCGGAGATCAACTTCCACACCTGATCCGTCAAAATGACCAGATGCCTCCCATGCTGCTGCGTCAGCTGTCAAGCCAACTGAAAAGCGGAACGGAATGCAAAGAGGGAGGACACTGAATGGATAAACACCTGTTAGGCTGGCCCCTTCCCAGCCTTCGTAGAAGATGCTGATGAGGAAGATGAAGCCGAGCTGACACCCAAGCAATCTCCCAACCCAGAAGTCAACTTCCTGGATGAACCGCTTGAAGAAGGCGACTGAATCTGGGCAACTGGACTCTTCCCCCAGGCGGAACACATCCGCGCGACTGCTACGGTTTCCCAGCGGCTCACAGAGGGCTTCCAACAGAATTCTCAATCTGCGGATCATGAAAAACATATCCCGCTGCACCTCTGCAACTTCCACTTGGTATTTTCCAAGGACTCCTTTGATGACCTACCTGGAACCAAACCATGGGATCACACCATTGAGCTCACTCCTGATGCCACTCCGAAAAGTTGCAAGGTCTACCCGCTTTCCGCCTCTGAACAGAAAGAACTAGATGCCTTTCTGAAGGAAAACCTCGAATCTGGATGGATCCAACCCTCCAAGTCCCTGATGTCCACTCCAGTCTTCTTTGTAAAAAAGAAGGACAGGAAACTCTGTCTGGTGCAGGACTACTGTGTGCTGAACGCCATGACCATGAAAAACAAGTACCTGCTTCCCTTAATTCCAGAGCTGATTGCAAAGCTCTGCAGAGCCAAGTACTTCACGAAGTTGGACGTCTGGTGGGGCTTCAACAACGTCTGGATAAAGGAAGGAGAAGAGTGGAAGGTCGCCTTCCGGACCAACCACAGCTTGTACGAACCCCTTGTCATGTTCTTCGGCCTCACGAATAGTTCCACCACCTTCCAGACCATGATGGACGACATCTTCAAGGACCTCATCTCGGAAGGTGTAGTTGTGGTCTATCTGGATGATATCCTCATCTTCACAGAGACCCTTGAAGAGCACCAGAAGATCACCTGCTGCGTTCTGGAGCTGCTGGAGAAGCCAAACTCTACCTCTGTTCCAACAAGTGCGAGTTCGAGAAAACCATGATCGAGTACCTCGGAGTGATCATCTCTTATAACTCTGTTGGAATGGACCTGGTCAAGATCGCTGGCATTACCGAGTGGCCCGCTCCAATGAATAAAAAGGAAGTGTAGTCCTTCCTTGGATTCACCAACTTCTACTGATGGTTCATCCGAGACTTCTTGGAACACGCCCACCCACTCTTCGACCTGATCTGAAACGACTCTGGCTGGCGCTGGGGAGAAGCCGAGCGCACTGCATTCACTAGGCTAAAAGGAAGTGTCACTTCCACCCCAGTTCTCATCTCTCCCGACCTGACCAAGCCCTTCCACATCAAAGCTGATAGCTCCAACTTTGCAATGGGTGCAGTCCTCTCCCAGGTATCCTTGGAAGACGAAAAGTGGCACCCAGTCACGTCGCTTTCCTCTCCAAGTCCCTGTCCCCCATCAAGTGGAACTACGAGATCCACGACAAGAAGATGCTGGCGATCATTCAAGCCTTCCAAGAGTGGCAGCACTTTATCAAGGGCGCAGAACATCGGTGCAAGATCTGGACGGACCACAAGAACCTGGAGTACTTTATGATGGCCAAGCAACTGAACCGGAGGCAAGCCCGATGGTCTCTCTACCTCTCCCACTTCAACTTCACACTCCATCACAAACCCGGGAAGTTGATGGGTAAACCAGATGCGCTCTCCTGCAGATCCGACCATGGTACCAGCGCCAACGACAATTCCGATGTTGTGCTCCTCACTCTGAAACTCTTTGCGGTACGTGCACTGGAGGGTCTGCAGCTCACTGGACTGGAACAGGACATCCTGCGAGACATCCGGCAAGAAACTGAGCAGCCAAAGGAGGAACCCATCGCTCGAGCTGTGCAGGAACTATGGAAGTCATCCACCCACTCCCTCCGATCCGCGGAATGGTTGGAATGTGATGGCCTCCGAGTCCTCTACTACCACGGTTGCATCTACATCCCAGACACTTCTGACCTCCATCACAGGATAGTTTCACTCTGCTATGACACTAAGGTGGCTGGACACCCAGGTCACTTCAAAACCTTGGAGCTCGTCTCCTGAAGCTACTGGTGGCTGAACATGTTATGATACATAGGCATGTATGTTTCCCACTGCGACTTGTGCCTCCGCACTAAAATACAGCACTGCCTACCAACTGGGGAACTCCAACCACTCCCGATCCTGGAAGAATGCTGGAATGATGTTATCAGCATAGACTTCATCTCGGAACTCCCAGAATCAGGCGGATATGACTCCATAACGGTGGCCATTGACTCCATAGGCAAGCGCTCCCACTTTGTCGAGATGGTCACTACAGTCACTGCTGCCAGAGCAGCAAACCTTTACCTTCGGAACATCTGGAAACTCCATGGCCTCCCGCAGAAAGTTGTGTCCGACTGTGGACCACAGTTTGTTGCTGCCTTCATGAAGGAGCTGTACCGACTGCTAGAAATTGAAGCCGTGACGTCTACCGCTTACCACCCGCAGACAGATGGACAGATGGAACAGGTCAACCAGGAACTGGAACAGTACCTGTGGATCTTCGTCGGAGAAAGACAGGACAACTGGTACACACTCCTCCCCCTGGCGGAGTTCTCCTACAACAACCACATCCACTCGTCCACGCAGCAAACACCCTTCCTCCTCGATACCGGCCGACACCCTCAGATGGGCTTCAAACTGCATCAACCTCTGTCCCACTTTGAAGCGGTTAATGAATTCATGGATCAAATGAACAACACCCTCAAGGAAGCCAAGTCGGTGCTGGCCAAGGCAAAGGACAATATGGCATGGTATTACAACTGCCGCTGCTCCCTCACACCATCCTTCTCTCCCAGAAACATGGCCTACCTCGACTCCAAAGACATCCAGACCACCTGCCCATCGAAAAAGCTCTCGCACTGCCACCTAGGCCCCTACCCAGTCAAAAGACGTGTCGGAAAGTATGCCTACTGTCTGGCCCTCCCTCCCCCAATGAGACGTCTTCACCCAGTCTTTAATGTTGTGAAGTTGTCTCCTGACGGCCCAATCATTGGAAGACATCAGAACCCACCACCACCACCAGAACTTGTAGATGGGAAAGAGGAGTATGTTGTGGAAAAAATCCTGAACAGTAGGATGTTCCGATGGAGACTCCAGTACCTGGTCAAGTGGGAAGGCTATGGGATAGAGGGAAATCCCTGGGAATACTCAGAGAATCTCAACCACGCCCCAGAGAAGGTAACGGAGTTCCACAACAAGAACCTGGGAGCCCCACACCACATCTGCACCCTGGCCTTCGGCTCAATCCCTTTCCGCCTGGTTTCACTCTCCTCTGCATCGAGTTGTAGTGATGGACACAGGAATAAGTTCCCTCCCACATGGGTATGCGGGTACGGGTATGGCGGGTACGGGCACGGGCACAATCATTTTACCCCAAGGCTATCCCACACCCATATTCACGGGTCACGGGTAAAATCAGGCCGAACTGATGGGCCGAACTGATGGACTACACAGTTTTGATGTATCTACATTCCATACAAAGAAAAAAAGAAACGAAACAGTGGACATCTATTATCTCATGGCACCTTTCAAGCCCACAGATCTGGATACTGGTCTTCCAGCCAAACGGAAACGGACAACAAACCCCAAACTCCTTGATAATAACAATATGTCACTGGATGCAATCAAGCAATGGAAGCTGGAGTCATTAACTCTACTTGCTGCCAGCACCTCAAACCTGGAAACCACAGTGTCAGCCCAGTCTTCCAGAAACCCTAGCCAACAAGCTTCTGTCGAAGCTATTGCTGATGAAGATGACATGCCCCGCCGAAATGCAGGACCACCTAGGAATCCCAGGTTTATTCTTGAGTCAACAGATGATGACGATGAGGAATCCACTCACCCTGCACCTAAGAAAACTCAGACACACAAAACGAAAACACCCAATCATGCTGCAAACAAGGCAGAGAGCTGTGAGGGAGAGAACCCAAAAGCAGAATCAGATGATGAAGAGCTGAGTAAGTCACGCAGACTTACTTGTAAAAAAATGATCTAAATCTTTTTCAGAACGTCTGCAAAAGGATTGGCGATCGAAGGTATATGCCTTTTTTCGCCCGGACATCCAGATCAGATATATCGATGATCGAAAATGCCATGAGTTTACCTGTAATGCGAAGAACTGTAAGGGAAAGGGCAAAGATCCTCGCATTGTACGATGCTTCCTTGATACAAAAGATAAGGCTTTGACGAAAACCCTTCATGTGCATGACATCAATTGCTGGGGGCAAGAGAACGTGGACAATTCAGATAATGCGAGCAATATTGAGTTGGCAAGAGAAGTGCTAAAGGGGGCTGAGCTTTGTGATGGGTCAATTACAGCTGTCTTTGAGAGAACAGGAAAAGGGAAGGTGTCATACTCACATCAAAATCACACGGAGGAGGAAACTTGGTAAGGATTTTGCTTTGTAACATTTACCAAGACTTAATGACGTGAATCTGACAGTGTTGAGATCGTCAAGTGGGTAGCTGAAAGTATGAGGCCATTTAGCATCGTTGAGGACGAAGGTTTTAAGACCTTGATGAAAACCGGCCAGCCAAACCATTACATACCAAAGCGACGAACTGTTGCAAGAGACGTGAAGCAGGTATTCAAGAAAACACAGAAGAGAATTCAAAAAATGCTAAAGGTTAAGTCAAATTTATACGAAGTGAATAGAACTGAAACTTGCATACTAGAATCATGACGGAGCATTGAGTTTTGCGACTAACACCTGGACATCACCAAATCACAAAGTGTTAGTTGCAATTACCGTACACTTTGAGCATGAAGGCATACCAATTTGTCTCCTGCTCGATATTGTTGAAGTTGCGCACTCCCATACTGGAGTTAACCTTGCAGTCGCCTTTGCAGATGTTCTGAACGACTTCGGAATTGCGGACAAAGTCAGTAATGCTGTATAATGTACAAATACGAATGACTTACCTTGACCGCCCACAAACCTATTTCGCCTGCCCATAGATTCTCTTGATTACTTGTGATAATGCCTCCAATAATGATAGGATGATTGATCATCTTGCTGTACTGCTCAATGACTATCCTGGATCAGCAAATTGAACACGCTGCTTCACGCACATATTAAACCTCGTTGCCAAGTGTATTATGAGACAATTTGACGCACCCAAAAAGAGAAGAAAAATGGCGAGGCAGATGGTGACGGTGATGAGATAGAGGATGAGGATGCCAATGACCTTGCTGCCGCTCTTGATGAGCTGGAGGAGGAGCTTGAAGATGAAGATGGAAGGGATTGGGAGTATGATATGTGCGCTGATATGATAAATGAGGATATAGAGAAGCTGGAGGAGAATGTGAGGCCGGTTCGACGTGTACTCAGCAAGGTTCGTTGATTTGTTGCTTATGTCACATGACTCACCTGCTGTTTGCAGTTACGGAAGGCCGCATATGCTATTAAGAATTCCTCAACAATTATTCTTCCTGAATGGTTCGCGGTCCTCAATCGGATGGCCACTGCCAGTAAGTCCAAAGGCAAGAAACCATTGTCCAAACAGATAATGCCTCGGGATGTTGCAACACACTGGAACTACACTTACGAAATGCTCAACTTCGCGTACACTTACCGTGAAGCCTACAACAAACTTTGTGCCAATCGGGACATGAAAATGTGAAAATTTGAAGTCAAGGATTGTGAATGGGAGATTGTGAAGCAGTTGGCCGACATTCTCAAGGTGAAATTGTTCTTTTTTTGAAGCCAATGTGATTGTTTGATCATTTTGTATAGCTTTTCAAGGATGCCACCGCCTTTTTCTCTTGTGCAACTCCATATCTCGCCAAGGTGATCCTGGCCATGGATCACATCGACCAACACCTCACCACAGCTGCACGCAACAATACGTACATACAAGCCATGCATTCAAGCTGCCATTGCGATGGGTAAGAAATTACTAAACAAATACTACTCATACACGGATCATTCAGAGTTGTACCGGATTGCTATGGGTGAGTTGACTCGGCTTTTTAAATGTAGTTCTAACATAGTTTTCGTAGTCCTGCATCCCAGCCACAAGCTTGCGTATTTTGCTCAAGCCGGATGGGACGACGAATGGCGTGCAACTGCTGAAGACATCGTGCAGGCAGAATTTGAGTGGGCATATACAGATCTTGAAGTCACAGATTCACAAAACACACAAGACGTAAGTAATTGTTTTCAAGTGATACTGATATCACCTACTACTAATTGTGCTAGACGGACAACAGTGTGATATCCGACAACATCTTTGATGCCTTACCTGCTCTTTCAGCACCTATGAAGGCAGCATTGGCTGACGAGCTCACACGTTATCTGTCAGCACCAGTGGAGCGGACTCTGAATCCCCGTCACGGGTAACCCATGGGTAACTCGACGAGTACCCGCACCCACACCCGCCTGAAACCTGTACCCGTGCTCACGGGTACGGGTTTTGATGGGTATGGGTATGGACCACGGGTTGCATGTGCATCAACGTGGCAAGGAGGGGACAACCCTCCCCGTCACGTCAATTCATGTTGGTCGACGCAGCAGGGAGGGTCAAACCCTCCCCGTCGCGTCGATTCGCGTTTTTCGACGCAGCAGGGAGGGAGAAACCCTCCCCGTCGCGTCGACTGGTGTGTGTGTGTGCGATGGGATG
>Ga0307509_10007917_pt1 | contig 13721 bp, 6 predicted proteins | sample 10_EM_MG_FD_202245 | JGI IMG/M metagenome (GOLD analysis project Ga0307509, IMG submission 202245) | Populus trichocarpa ectomycorrhiza microbial communities from riparian zone in the Pacific Northwest, United States - 10_EM | ecosystem: Host-associated > Plants > Roots > Unclassified | place...
ACACGTGATATTTAAGGAAATATTGCAATAATTATTGCAGAGATTGTCTTCTATAACCAGCACCAACAAATCATATATATATGGTATCTTATATTGCAGTGATTATTTTCCATAACCAGCACGAATCTAATCATATATATATATTATTTTATATTGCAGTAATTATATATGATTCAGTAATTATCTCCTTGACATATTGCTTCTTTAATATTAGCCCTGATGCTCTATGTTGTCGCCACATGTAAATCCTTATTTTTTTTTTATTTTTTTTTTTTTGAAAAATTATTAAAACATGGGTCAAAAATTGGGTAGCAACAACTCACAAGCTTGTAAGTTGGATCAAAATTAACAAATCATCATAATTGTTTGCATTATTTCCATATTAGGTCAATAAGCCTTATATGTAGACTTAATTTTAGAGATGCCTATATTAGTAGGTTCAGTTTAGTCTAGGTTCCATTTCCCTCTAAGTCTTGAATCTCCTGATTGTTTGTGTCTACTTAAAGTTTTTACTTTAAGGATATGAAGATTGGCTATAGTGATAAACTTGATTAGTGGTATGCGGTCAAATTTTTTTCAAGTGAAAAAAGATGTTGAGGTGACATTAGAGTTTTTAAAGAAACAAGAAAAATCTAAGACTCAGGTTATTGACTTGATTTGATTTAATAAGTATGGTTAATTTAATAATATGATTAGAAAAATAGACAATGATGATAAATAAATTGAATTAAAAAACACAATGATCAACTAAAAAAGAATGGCTGTCAATATTACAGAAAGATATCCTCACAATATTTGATACAAATAAAAATTAAATGAGAACGTGATAACCCCACATAAAGTAAAATAAAAAAAATCGAAGAAAAATCCCAAAAAAATCAAATATTGAAGGAAGAAACTAAAAAAAATAAAATTAAAAAATGAACAAAAAACCTACTCAAGTACACCCAAGTAAGCATGCCAAATACTCGATTTGGTCGTGAGATAAAAATAACATCGTAAAAAATAAATTGAATAAAATAACTAAGCTCAAATTTTGAACAAACCAATGTTGACGGGTGAAATTAAAAAAAAAACCAACATTAAAATAACAAAAAAAAAGAGACATGAGTTAATTAGGGTTAACCTGCTAAGCAGCAACTCAGGACATGGGATCAGGATAACCTTATAAAAAGGAAAGTGAAAAAAAACACGAAACCCAATCTCTAACTAACTCAATATTGAATAATGAAATCAAAATAAAATAATGATCTAAAAAAAGATTGAAGTCAACTTGGGCTAATTTTTAAAACCTGTGACTTGGGCCATGAGGTCAGGCCTAACCCTATAGAAAGAAAATAAAAAAAATCACAAAGCCAAATCCCTAATCAATAAAATGCTAAAGGATAAAATTAAAAAAGTAATTCAATAAAAAAGAATCAAAGACAAAACAAATAGAAATTAAAAGAAAAGGAATGAGAACCAAATTTAACATAAAAATAAAATAAAGCCAAATATAGAGGGATAAAATAAAAAAAATCAATAAAGAATAGGATAAAAAAACAAATAAAAATTAAGAGACTGATGAGCAAATTTGATATAAAAATTAAATGAAATCAAATGCTAAGAGATGAAATTGAGAAAAAAATCAATCAAAAAAGAATTCAAAATAAAATAAATAACAATCAAAAGAATGAAGAGCAAATTAAAAAAAAAACATGACATATTTCAAATTTTGCAGGCCAACATGATTTCTGAGGAGAGGAGAGGAGAGAGAAAACATAGAGAAGGAAAAAAAAGCCCACTGAAGATCAACCACCATGCCTCCACCGACACGAGTCAAACCATTAAAAAATCAATAAAGAATAGGATAAAAAAACAAATAAAAATTAAGAGACTGATGAGCAAATTTGATATAAAAATTAAATGAAATCAAATGCTAAGAGATGAAATTGAGAAAAAAATCAATAAAAAAAGAATTCAAAATAAAATAAATAACAATCAAAAGAATGAAGAGCAAATTAAAAAAAAAAAAACAGGACATATTTCAAATTTTGCAAGCCAACATGATTTCTGAGGAGAGGAGAGGAGAGAGAAAACATAGAGAAGGAAAAAAAAGCCCACTGAAGATCAACCACCATGCCTCCACCGACACGAGTCAAACCATTGGGAAGATCTCGATGACAAGGTTGTCAAAAATATTTTTTTGACACGACACAAAAAATACAATATAAACTCGGATCGTAAAATTATAAGTAATATTTTTAACTAATTATATATTGAAAATTCCAACCAAGAAATCAAATTACATTAAAATTTGATAAAATGAGTCAACAATATTATAATTAATGAGTGATCTAAACAAAATAAGATAGATAGATAGTATGAATCAATAAATTAATGACATGGAGAAATAAAAAGTCTCAAAACAAAATATCTCAGTACAGGGGAATCACTGAATAGTAGGAAGTACACATGTACCTGGTGACAACTTGGTTGTTCCCATCATAATAAGTCTTAATGGACCCCTTTCGGTTTGCAAGCTAATGAGTCTAAACTAATAATTAACTAACATAAATTCAATAATGAAATAAACCCTTAAACAATGTTTAATATGCTAGAAAAAAATTCAAATTAAAAATAATTATTAATAAATAAATAAATAAATAAAATAGAATAATAAAAAAAGTCTTGATTTTAAAATTCCTCTATATAGTCCGAATCTTCAATTTTCGTATATTTTTGACAGATTTGAGTCTTGATTTCAAACATGTTGTTCTCTCCCATCTAAATAAATTACTGGGCCTTATGATATATGGTTGGAAAGTTTCAGATGTCTAGTTTCCAACCCAATTTTAATCGCTGTAAAATTCCACCAGTAGCTCCAGATATGTCCCAAACAGTATATGAAAGTCTAGTTTGATATATTTGACAAGATTCATCTACTAACTTTGACCCTCTGAAATATTATGTTTCCGAACTCCATTTGACCTGAAAATTTACTGCAATATATTTTCATGTGTCTAATATTTTCCTATAAAATTTCAGCTTTATCCAATGTACGGTTTGAAAGATATATTCAATATTGCAAAACTGGTTAGCTGATATTTTAAGGCCAAATTTGGACCTGACTTGGTTCATAGTACAAATTTAGTAAACTCGTAAAATCGGACCGAGTTTATTGATTTTGCACGAGTTAAGTTCGATTTTACTGGTTTTCGAGTTTTTAGTTCGATGTTGCACGTTAGGTACATGTTATCTCGTAAAAGCCACTGATAAAGCCGTAGTTTAGATGCCAGATGACACCTTATGCTTTGTCATAACCCAATTCTGGGTTATTCCCCAAAATTCAATTTTTTTCAAAATAAAAATAAAATAAATAAAATAAAGGCTGGCAACGTGGAGAAAGCAGGCAAGGGAATCAAGCTACAATTTTTTAGAGGAAATTCAAGGCCTAATTGTACCCTATTATGCCCAAGAATGGGGGAAAGATGCAAATTCAAGGTTAAATTAAATGATTATTGGATGAATTTGCATAAAAATTAAGTCCAATGACATAATTAAATTTTTAATAGGCCAATTTCATTTAATCATGAGCTAAAATAAATTTTAATTATGTTTAAGAATTAATTTGGGTCCAATTGAAGGATTTAATTAAGTGCAAGGACTGAATTATACTTTAAATGGGTCAAATTAATTTTATTTGGGGCTTAATTGGTGAAAAATTAAGTTTGGGAGCCTAAGTTAGGCTTAATTGAGAAGATTGGAATTTTAAGAGACCAAATTTAATTTTTATCAAGTTAATTGATTGAAATTAGGGGTCAAATTGCAAGAAAATTGAAGTTTTGGGGTCAATTAGGGGTTAAATTGACAAAATTCGCAACCAAGGATCAATCTGCAAAAGGCGCCAAAATTGAGGGGCTTAATTGACAAAAATCGGGGGTGAAATTGAAGAAATTGAAAGTTTAATGGTCAATTAAGGGCTAAATTGAAGAAATCCAAGACCAAGGACTATATTGCAAAAGGCGCGTAAATCTGGGGCTCAAACAGTAATTCATCAGGGGCTTAATTGCAAATGTTTTTGGGTCAATTATAGATGCAATTAAATCAAATTTAAAGAGGGAGGACTGAAATGAACTTTGTCCAAAATCAGAACTTTGGTATTGTTGATCTTCTTCTTTAAATCTCTGAAATAACTGCTCAGGTTACCTACTTTGCAGCTGCATTTAATGTACCTAACGTCCACCAAATTTGCCCAAACTTGCATGAAACTTATCACCAGACATCCCTCTACGTCCAGGTATGGTCTTCACCGGCTCACTGGCAAATAAACGGACGTGGCACCACCCCAAAGAGGCCAACTCAGGCAGCCTGCAGCTGTAGATTTGACAATTTGATAGTGCACCATGCCTACTTTGAGCCAACGGTTGGGATCCTTTTCATCTGAATCAAGGGCTGGAATTTTACCCCGGTGCAGACAAGATTACCCTCTTCCACCGCCTATAAATAGAGGTCTGCCTATAAATAGAGGTGGAGTTCATGGCATGAGGGAGGAGAAAATCGGGTCCAAAGTAAGCCAAAGAACCAGCCTTCCTCCCTTTCCCTCTGCAGATTTTCTTCTTTTGCTTCTTCTTCTTTCTTCCTCCGCCACAGGAAACCAACACCATCACTATTTCTTCCTCCAACTCCGCCTTGAGCAACCACAACCACCATCAGCGGTATGGAAACCATCATTTCCACCATAAGCCGCCGCCCAAACACCTTCTTTCAATAACAACAGTCGCGACTTTCTCCTTCATCTCATCTTTGCAGATTTCCTTTTCTTCCTCTTCCAGTTGCAGCCGCTCCAGCCAACTCCACCGCCATTTCCACTGCCGACTTCAGGTCGTCCTCCCCCAGCCAACCATCACCGCCACGCCAAGTGGTCCGCTACCCTTTCCCTGGTTCTTCGTCTTCTCCATGAAAGTTCCACTGTTTTGAACAGTGGACGTGAATTATAATTCACGTTTACTGTTCCAGTGGACCTTGGGCCGGACTAGTTCTGGCCCAGCCCAAACGGCCAGGCCGGGTCCGGTCCGGCCCCCAAAAAATAAAAAATTTTCAAAAATCATTTCAAAAAAATTGTGATTTTCTCAAATGTTTTTCTACCAATTTTGCATAATATCGGGTTGTATATTTACACTCTAAAATACAAATCCGGTATTAAAATACCAAGTTTTCTCCGAAATATTTTTTTAAAAAAAATTTCAAAAAGAAAAAAATATTTTATTGCATACGGCCAAATCCTAAAATTTTTCCAAGCATATTTTTCATAAAAAAACAAAAATTGCATCTTTTTCATGTTTTAAAAAATAAAAAATGGATATCGTAACCAGTTTATGATTATCCATTAGGATTTGACCAACATGTCAAAAATCTTTTTCCAATCTTTTTTTTAGGATCCAGATGTAGACTTTAATATTTGTGAGGTGTAAAATTACACGATAAAGTACACCCTCAAGTATTAAAGATACAAGGTGTAAAAATGCGATGCTAAAATTCAGACTTTAGAATGGTTAGGATTTAACCTGATAAGATAGAGACTCTCTCATAAAGAGAAATCTGCCTTGAGCCTTAGAAAAGACCAACGAATAGAAACCCGACTTAGAAAAAAATAATCAAACAACAATGCAGCTTACCTTAGGTAGGGTGCACTGGGGGTGATGCATCTTTCCTTTGCACAATCAGTCCCTTACCTAGACTCTCGCAGACCATAGGTTCCTAATGACCATAATACTAGGTGACGACTCCTGAATCTTAATCATAATTTTATGATTAAAACCCTTTCCAACACATAACACCTCACACCAGGAGGCACGATAGAGAGCCTCCGTTGTCGCCAGACGACGTCGCGCCGGCTTGCGCGCCCTCGCGACATGCTTCTTTAAAAAACCACAGCCGCCCCCACATGATGGCACATGCATTGCACTCACCAAACTATTTTCCCTACTCGTTTACCCTAGTCCCCACAATTGTTTTAGTTTCAATTATGGTCCCTTAACACTCAATTATTTTAAATTAGCTAAATTTTGTTTTATTTTGCAAAACCAAGCACTGAAAATTTCTCTCGACACTGCAAGATCATTGTATCAAGGCAATAAAAACAAACAACCAAGTTAAATTACAAATAAAGTCAATGCGAATGGATCAAATTAAAAAAAAATAGGGATTGAAATAAAAAAAAGGCATGAACTTTCCCTATGATCGTGCAAATCAATCCCTAATATTGGAAAAAAAGAATTGAAAATTTATTTAAGTTTTAAATTTGCTCTCTAAGCTCTAATTATTCAAATTAATCAAATTAAATTTTATTTTACTAAACTAAGAATTAACCGAGTGATGGGACCAACCATAAATCAAAGCAATTTTAAAAGATTAAATAAAAGAAATTAATTAAGGATCGAAGTGTAAAAAATCCTAGGAACTAAAAACAAAAAAAGAAGAGGCACGGTTTGATTGACAGTGCTTCCCCTCACAGTCGGCGGTGAAAGACTGAGAAGGGCTTAGGTTTTTTTTTTTTTTTTTTTTTTTTTTTTTTTTTTTTGAGAATAAGTTTGTGCCACTGTTGTCATATAGGGTTCGAATCTAGAGGTAAGGTCGTGGAAAGTAATTTCTTATGAATTCATCAAATATCCTTTACATTAATTTAACAATAAGAAGACACGAAGGATGCTTGGGGCTAGCTTTTATATATGCCATTGATGTTATATATTTCAGCAACCAATAATGAGTATATTTCTGTGGATTGATGTGTAATGTATCATGCTCTGATTAAATAATCTGATTTTTTTTTTATGATGGATTAGATGCTTCAGAAGGATATCAATATTTCTTGTTCTTGAAATTCCAGCAGCCGATCGAGATGCAATTCAATGCTTTTCAACCAGTTATGGTCTGTAATTTGCAGTGTTGTTTTTATATTCCAAGCTAGCTTTTAGGCCATTGATTTTCATGAATCCAGGTATTCTTCTTACAAAACATTAGTTTCATGGAGTATTTGTTTTAGTTCCATAAATGATTATTTCTCGACAATATAACTCTCACTTGCCATCATTAATTTTTGTTCTGCTACGTGAAAACAAAAACCGATTATGTGTAATTAAACAAAGCACCATATTTTGTAATTTCAAGTCCTATATTTAATTAAGTTCATATTTGCCTAATTCATTTTTGTTTCGAATTTCTTAACAGCAATGGTAGTTGCAAGGGCAAATAGAGACTGGCTCAGTTAGGAGGGTTCATCAAGATGCTGCTCAGGGCAAATTGGCTACATGTTTTGGAGTGAATTTCCTTGGTAAATGACTTTATACTTTACAGAATTGAAATAGATTTTATAAGAATGTGATTATGTAAGTGGAATTATGAGAAACAATCTCAAAGTTTTATGATTGTTTTTTGTCCTAGAGGTGAAAAATGACGGCTAGGGAAACATTCATCAGTAGAGAATACAATACAATGTCAAAACGAGCAAGAGTGAAGAATAAGGCCTAGAGAAACAGTCATTATTACACAACACAAGATTATGAAAACACAAGATCATAAGTACATATATGCATGCAATGATCCACAATTTACAATTATGGAACAACATAAGCAAAGGGAGAATTAAGAAAGGTGAATAAAAACTTTCACCAATGACTCTAAACTTGTAGGAGATTCATTTTGCATGCGAATTCTCCTCTTAGCACAGACATATTCATTCACCTAAATACATGATCATCATCAGCATGCAACTTCTAAATCAAGACATTAACCTTAGCTCCTACTATAGCACTATTATTACCATGAATACATCATCTTACATAAATAAATCGCAACATTATAAGTGCAAGAGCTTTTGTTATATGTCAGGAAAGCAGTCAAGGAAATGGCTAACATGGTCTTGCTGCCCAGCTGCTAGGTCATAGTTTTGCGTTATAGAAGGAAAATTTTGAAGGGGAAATGATGAAGTACTGGAATCATTCACTTGTGATGCAAGTAAGGTGTCCAAACTTTTCCAGTCGATATATTGGCTGCTATTGTTGCTCCTTTCATCATCGTAATCTTCATTGGTCTGGTGGAAGTTACCTTCTTTGGGAGCAAAACTTGTTGAAAGTGTACTAGGGCTATCTAGTTGTGGGAGTTCAACAAGCCGATTATTATTGTCCAAAAATTCTTGGTGTGAAATGAGGTCCGAACTCGAGCTAAAAGGCTGATGAAAACTTGCACTTTGATTCGGATGAACCGTATGTGTAGTAGTTACTGTATCTGAGAATGAAGGAGGTCTAGCATGGTTGATATTATTGACATAATAAGCATGATTCCAAGCTTCAAAACCTTGTCTTTGATTAGGGATTGGTTTCTTGAATGCCCGGCAAACCACCCACCCTTCTTCCTGCAATTCACACCCAAAAATATTAGCTTATACGTACACCAAGTAATATTTGTAAGTTCATGATCATGATAATTTAAAAATATTATTTCCCTAAGAGGATAAAATAAATGTAACGAATGCTTTTTTGTGTGAAAGAGTTAAATATTTGCTAAAGAGTCACTCAACCCAAAAACTACGTGTTTCGTGAAGGTAAAAGTTATTTTTTAATAATTTGCTTTTTGTAATATTGATGTAATATTTAAATTTTTTTCAAAAGCACTTTATATTGCTAGCTATAGTTAATATGTCAAAGTGTGAATACTTGTTCGGTTTATGCAGCTATATATGCCCTCCAAGAAAGAACGTTTAAAGAATGCTTTTGTACGTGCAATATTGTTGAAAAAGAAAAAAGTGTTGTTATTGGAATGGAGAAAGAACTTGCCTGTTGGGGTCCATGCTCAGATGTTTGGAGACGATATTCATGCATGATCCAGTCAGTTTTCCTTCCATTTGGTGCACGTCCCTTGTAGAACACCAAGGTCTTCCTCATCCCAATAAGTCTGTTCTTGGTGAGCACGGCCTTGTCCCTTCCTGTTGCCTTCCAAAATCCGGCAGCAGTGGCTCTGTTAGTCCGTGTTCCGGTCGGATACTTCCTATCCTTGTGACTGAAGAAATACCACTCATTCTGTTCATCATACCCTAGCTTGCACTTGGCTGCAAATTAAGATATATATGTACTTAAGTTAGCACAAAGCACACATTTAATGGAATTAATCCAGTAAAACCCATTTCCAGCAGCTAATTATAGATTAATTTCCTTTTAGGTCCATTCCCATTACTCTCAGTCTCCACCTAATTAATAAAGTCAATATTTCCTTAGGTCTATCCCCATTACTGGATCTTCCCTCTTAGTTCATTAGGTCATAAAAAACTTTTCCTGGTACAAAGTATGTGCAATGTCTATGTGTCAAATTTTGATAAAAGGAGTGCCGCTTTTGAATATTGCTTCTTAAGTTCAAATGGGGATGGCTGTTTGAACAAGAGAAAGCATTGACTAGAGAGAAAATTAGTGCACCGTCTTTTTAATTGGTGTCGTTACAATCAATAGTCTATGGCCTATATAGCCAGTAGGGTTTGCAACATTGCAACTGTTTGGTGTTAAATTTCAAATTGGGCATGTAGTTTTGTTTGTATGATTATGATATATATATATATATATATCTCCACAAATAGTGTTCTTAGCTACGATACAAAAGGCGTGGATTTTTCATTACCTTGGATGTCCCATGGCTCCATGTTATATAGATCAATGTCAACGATAACATCTAGATCGATTTTCAGTGAGTGAATCTTCCTCTTGAGATAGTATCCTACAAGTTCTTCTTCTGTTGGATGAAACCTAAAGCCTGGTGGGACACAGGATTCCATCTCCACTGATAATATTCTTCAAGCTCCTGATCAGTAACATGAAGATAATGAGAGAGAGGGAGGGAGATCAAATAGCATGTTCATAAGCATCCTTTTAAGGATTTACCCATGTTGATTATGTTCTTTATCACAACTAGAAATGAGCAAATTTGTGTGAATGACACAAGCAAAAACACAAGCTTAAAGGCTCTATTAGCGTAGGCCTGAAATCAAAGGAAACTTTGGAAGAAATGGATGACTTCAACATGGTGAAATGCTAGAGTTTGTAAAAGGTAATGGGAAGTTGCACACATGCTGTTGCCCTTGAATGAATTAATGTTATCGTCATGATTTCACATCCAAAATATCCATTCCTAAACTCTTAACTTAGGGCTAGCTATGATGATGCCTACCTACTTCGTGGACCCATGAAGAAGTGGTCCTGCATGTGTTTCAGCTATGTATTTATAAAGTCATCTTCACAGATAAAAATGGCAGACAATTCGTGGAACCCACCAATCAAAACATAGATTTTTTTCCAGCCAAGTACCATTTGTTGTCTTTAATTAGTTGCATGAACTTTGGCGAAGTATATTGAACACAAAAGCTGGCCGGAAAGCTTGACTTTGCTGGCACAAGCATGTTATGTTTCTTTGAGTGCAGTGCACTCCCTGTTACTGGTGGTGGAAAAACATTTTCACACCCACCACCCCCGTGTGCTAGCTACGACACTATCTCACTCAATAGCACAGGCAAGCAGTCCTCTTGATCAATGACAGCCACATACTCTCTGCTGTGCTACACATGCTTAGATCTCTCGCCCTTTCCCTTTCCCTTTCCCTCTCCCTCAAAACACCAGTATTATTCCTCATGATGTCTACATGTTTTCTTATTTTTATTTTCTTAATAATGAACTAACTCTAAACTTCAAGGGATCATCACCTTTCATAAACTTATACATGTTGGCATCTGCTTATTCAAACTCATGATCTCCAACTTAGGTTAATTAATAACCACATTATGTGACCTAATGTATGTGCAAGCAAAATAGTACTTATTTACAAAGAATTTCAGTGACAAGTAAGAACTCTCAAATTAATAATATTGGGCTTCTGCATCACAAACCCTAAATTCATCAGGAAAAACAAGTACATCTAACAATATATGCAACTTCTAGCTAGCATATTGTGCTGCCCTTAAAGTTGGTGGCAAACATTTGGATTTGAAACTCTAATATGCAAACACAAAAGAAATATACATGTATATATATGCTACTACAACCAATTAATTTCACATTACACGATTATTGATATACTCACAGAGGGGCAATGAGAGTTCGCTGTGTTCTTCGACTGCCCACCGGATCAAAGAAAGAGAAGGGAAAAAAGAGGGTGAGAGAGAGACAAAGAGGATGTCTTGGCAATGGGTGAATGTTGTTGGAAAGAAAAAGGGATGGAGCTTTTAATATGCAAAAGAGATGAATCTTGCTGTTCTATGGTACAGAAAGCTATAATTTATTTTCTGTTCGAGAGATGAACATTAATATATATACACACCCTATCTGCAGTAGCAGAAAATAGAAATGTTACAGAAGAAGTTATTGATTGCGCGTGGGGTGGCAGATAGGATGAAAGAAAGGTTTGTTTGGACGGCGTGACACCAATTTTCACGCCACCCCCCACCGCAATTTTGTTTCCTAAGATTTATTTTCCTACAAACTTTATTAACCATATATATTTTTGCGTTTCAAAAATATTTTTAAAAAATTTTAATTTTTTTTACTTTAAAATAATATATTTTTAATATTTTTAAATTATTTTGATGTGCTGATGTAAAAAATAATTATTAAAATATAAAAAATATTATTTTGATACATTTTCGAATAAAAAACACTTTAAAAAACAACCGCAACTACACTCTTAAACACGCTCAATTAATTAAACATGTTTTATTTGAGGTAGCTTTATTGAAACAAGGTTTGACTTCTAATGACTGATTTCAATTAGTTAAGTAAGGTTCAAGTTCTAGAAAATATGATTTTCTCAATAATAATTATATAATGGGAAAAGATAACCTTCTATCATGCTCCCATTAAATCGAGAAACAAAAAACTAATTTAAATAGTTTTTGGACATTACTTTCTTGAAATAGATCAGGGAAATAGAAAAAACGTTTTTTTTTATAGTTTTTGTACATTATTTTCTTGAAATAGAGGAGATAGATAAATAAAATAGAAAAAAAAACATGTTTTCCTAATATTTTTGTTTTAAAGTAATAAAAAATTATTTGTTTTTATATTTATATCTTTGTATTTTCTTCGACTAAACACATTACTATCCTAAAATAATAAAAACAAACACAATCCTAGTAATAGTCTAGGGGTGAGAAAAAAACCAGAAAACCGATTAAACCGAGAAAATCCGAAAAAAAATAACCGAAAAAACCGAACCGAAAAAAAAACCGATTAAACCGATTAAATTTTTGAAAAAACTGGCCGGTTCGGTTCGGTTTTATAAACAAAAAACTAAAAAAACCGAACCAAACCGAAACCGATAAAAAACCGATAAAAAACCGAGCCAAAACCGAGCCAAAACCGAGAAAACCAAGCAAAAACCGGAAAAACCGAACCGAACCGAACCGAAACCGGTTGGTTTGACCCGGTTTCGGTTTTTTTTCAAAAAAAAATTTCAGTTTAGTTATTTTTTTTTGATAAAAACCAAACCGAACCGAAAATAATCACTCCCAAGTAATACTGTCTTAATTTTTGGATCATGTCATTCTCTCTAGCTAACTCCCACAAACCAGCTTGCGTTGTCTGTTTGGTGCGCCGCCCTTTGCCATTTGGCACCTCTCTTATCTGGCCACGTGTGTTCCATGTCAGCTGTCAATATCGAATAGCTAATCATTTATGTTCTCCTCAAAATTTTGTTTTCTTTCAGTCCGTATTAGTCCCGCTGAGACCAATGTGTCCTTTTCAAGCTTTGCGTTGTTTAACGTTTTTTTTTTTTTTAATCTGTTTCTTACAGAAACAAGGTATTGTGAGATTAATTAATTAATTAATTAGCAAGGATAATTAACTCTATCTTAGATCTAAGTACTCTAAAGGGTTTCTTTCCTTATTAACCATAGCTAATAAACAAATATTAATGTAACCAATTATATGAATGGTTTGAAGTGAAGTGAACATCCTAAAAGATAAGGTTTTATTTCTTTATAACCTAAATGTTTTGGGGCTTCTAGATCGCACACAAACAATTAGTTTTATAACCAGTTTGATATTATGACAGTGATTCTTTTTTAAAGTAATTGTTTTTTGAAAATATATTGAAATAATATTTTTATTATTTTAAAAAATTTATTTTTGATATCAGTACATCAAAACAATTTAAAATTACTAAAAAAACAAAGAAAACATAAAAAAATTTATTTTTTTTAAACACTTTCAAAATATAAAAGCAAATATGCTCAAGTCATCATTGCTTCTTATTGTGTGGATCATTGTACATTTTTTCTTAGGTTGGGTTTCCTTGCAGCCATTACAGCATGGTACTCATTAATCCTACTATAACCAGCAGGCCAGAAGAGCACCACAACATTGTCACTAGTGGAGGAGAAGAGGGAAAAAAACCATTAGAATTACTCTCACTGTTTATGGGCTCATTACTGAAAAATAAAAACTATTGGAGAATATTACATATATAGCATGGATGCAATATTTAGCTCGTTAAACCATCTAGGTGGTGGTTTACATGGTCGTTAACTTCAGGACCCGTGGGATTAGTTGAGGTACACGCAAGCTGACCCGGACACCCACGTTAAAAAAAAAAAAATCAAGATTCAAATAGTTAGAAATAGTTATAGTGCAGCTTTATAGTGGGAATTTAGCCTCCCAACGAAAGCAAGAACCGACAAACATGCACTATTTCTTCACACGATCGATGAT
>Ga0307509_10007918_pt1 | contig 13721 bp, 16 predicted proteins | sample 10_EM_MG_FD_202245 | JGI IMG/M metagenome (GOLD analysis project Ga0307509, IMG submission 202245) | Populus trichocarpa ectomycorrhiza microbial communities from riparian zone in the Pacific Northwest, United States - 10_EM | ecosystem: Host-associated > Plants > Roots > Unclassified | place...
GTGAAGTGACGAGGGGAGGTTTGGGCCGGTGTAGCCTGGGGCCGTGGAGATGGTGGACCCGTGTGCCGCGCAAGCAGCGCAAGTGAACTCGTCTTCGAGCTGGGCCTGGGCGAGGTAGATGCGGGTAGACTTTACGAATGCCTTGTCAGCGATGGCCGAGGGAGGGAGCACAAGTCGAGGGATAGAAAGACGGAAGCAGAAGTCTTCCCATGCTTCGGCAGCTCCCAAAGCAAGGGCCTTGAGCTTGTCGGGGTCCATCTGGTCGTGAGTCTTGCCGTGGGCACAGAGGATCACAGTTTCAAAATATGGGTGGTCATCCTGGTCCTGCTCAGTGTATGCGGCATGGGCCTCCTCCATTTCCGCGTCTTCGTCTGCAGCCCGGGAGAGAGCGGACGCTACGTGGTAATCCACATGTTCCTCATCTCCAAGTTCGGGCTTTACGGTCGGGATGGCATATCCGTGTGTCTTGGGATCATAGTCCTTGGGCATCTCATCATCAGGGGACCAGTTCTGCGTCTCCTCGACCGTACGCAAGCGTGCGCTGATGTCCTCCATGGATGACTTCAGGGGCACGAGGGCTGCCATGATCATCAAACTGAGGAGGCGCATCATGTGGTCCTCTGCCGTCTCAACAGTCAGGGGTGGAGTGGGCGACAGTGTCGCTGACTGGTAGCATTCTACCAGGGGGACTTCCGGGGGTGGGGCAGACATAGTCGACATGATTCCAGTACCGATCACCCGTGAGGGTCCGGCCAGGCTAGGGCAGGCGTCTCCCGAGGGAGCGGCCGGTGCCATCATGACATCAAGAACGGGTTTCGCAGATGTGATCTCAGATGTCTGGGAAAAGGGTTCAGATACCTCCTGGGCGATGCTGGGTCGAGCCCGGCCCCGGGCGTGGTTGCTTACAGGGGCGCAAGGAGGGACAGAGGTGGTCTGACTCACCGTTGGGAAGTCCGCCTTCGTCGGTGTCTTATCCAACTTCTGACTGGGGGAAGGAGATGGGGATCGCACACAGGAGACGCTGCGGCTGGCCCGAATGGGGTTCGCGCGGCGTTCCTGGCGGTGTGACCAGTGCTCAGTCTTGGAGTGAACCAGGGACTTTGCTGCAATGATGCAAGTGTTTTCCTTGTGTTCCTCCGTCTCGATGGCAATGCTGTGTTTGAAAGCGTCGAGCTCTCGGAGTTTCTCTGCTTTCGCAGCGGCCTCCTTTGACTGCCATTCAGGAATAAGTGTGGTGGTTTTCCAGTGCTCAAAGTCACGGGACGCCTCCGCAAGGGCGTCAGATTGGAGGCGCTGGAGTTCGGCATGGTAAAGACATTTGGCTTCCACTCGACCGTCAGAACGGGCCGTGTCAAGTTTCGCCTGACGCTCAGCATCGAGACGGTCGGAAAGGTGTGCAGGGAGGGTGTGTGTGGCCTTGGTAACAAGGGACTCCGTGAAGTGATGTTTCATCACCTTGAGGAGGCGGCAAGACCATTCAATGAGACGGGGGTCGGAAATGACTTCGGAGATGTCCGGGGCATGGTTGGATGCGAGGCTGTTAATAGCGGCGGCTTGGGCGGAAATGCGTTCGCCGTCAACCCACAATTGCACATGTAGGTGGGCTGCCGCAACAGCCTCATTGACAATGTGGTTGCGGGCCTTGGCAATGTCACCGCTGCACACGGAGAGGCAAGCGTCCCAGTCGTCTTTCGAGACAGGGAGCTGGTAGGACGTGGCGCATCCCATGCACGTGATCCACTCCTCCGGGTCATCCTGGGTGTCGGCGAAAAAGGTGTCAAGTGACTCAATGGAGCGCTTGAGGAATGTGAGGTGTGAGCGTTCGGAGGGGCTCAGGTTCGAGAACCGCTGGAGGGATGAGCGTTGAATGGAGGAGAGGAGGCCATTGTGGGCATCTGGTCAATGGCCACGGAGTTGTCAATGTCCATGATGACAGACGGGTCGGATTCGGGTTGGGACAGGGGAGTGAGGTCTAAGACGCCGCTTGGGGCGCGGAACGAGGAGTGGTCCATTCCGTGAGGGCGGAAGGAGGAGGGGTCGATGGGGGGGAATGACATGGTGGCCGTGGCCAAGGGCGGTGGGGAGGGAGGGACTGACAAGGTGGGCAGTGGGAACGATGTATTGTTGTGATTTTCACGTTTCGACGTTGGGAGTGTGAATCGCCAGCAGTGCGGCAGTAAGTGCCAATTGGCCTGACTGTATTACTGCATGGGACCTATTCGATCAGATGGCCCGCACAAATTATATTTCTCGGATCTGTATATTCCCTCGTATATTACAACACTCTCCGCACTCATCGATTCCCGCAAACCTACCGCGCATTCGTCAGAGAAACCCTCAATACTTCTCGTGGCCCAACCCGATGAGTCTATGCCAAGGGCTTGGGATGAGGTATCACTCATCCGGCGTCTCAAAACAACGGTAACAACGCTTATCGCTAAGAAGGCGACACCTTCTGCTGTTATCCAGTGCCTCCAAGACCACACGTTTGCCCATTTTTCGTGCCATGGAAACCTAGAGACAGGAAAACCGTTCGATACTTCTTTCAAGCTTCATCAAGGCAAGCGTCTCACGCTGCTCGAGATTATACGGTCTCGACTTCCCTCTGCCGAATTTGCCTTCCTTTCTGCTTGTCACACAGCAGAGCTGACGGAAAATAGCGTCGCTGGCGAGGGATTGCACCTTGCTGCGGCAGTGCAATTCGCTGGGTTTCGGAGCGTGGTCGGAACGACGTGGGAGATGGCGGACATCGACGGCCATGACCTTGCGAAGCACTTCTATGCGTCTGTGTTTTCTGAAAGATGGGAAGGGGTGCCATATTATGAGAGAACGGCAGAGGCACTTCGGGACGCTGTGAAGGAGTTGCGAAGGAAGAAAAACATGAGCACGGAGCGTTGGGTAAATTTCGTTCATTATGGGGCGTGAATCAGCTTTTTATTGGTGCGTGAACTTCTCATCCTCACATGTGTCCCCTCGTGCTGACCAGTTTGCTTTGCTAAAGTATGACCCTCCAACATGCTTACTTGGACAATGGGAGATTCCCTGTCCTGCGACGACTCAACGTTACTTCTTGATGGCATGTTGTTTAGGTGTAACCGTTTGTTCGTTTGGTGGTCTTCTAGACCTTTTGTGATACGATAGTGTTAGCTTCATTTCTGTACCCGTTAAGAATCTGACACCCATACAATACCGACGGAATTGTCCCATACGTGATGCCAGTCGACATAAGATTTAGCCTTTTTGTGGTGATCAGATAACTGCACAGGGTAGCCATGGTCAAGGCACCATAACAACCTGATGTGGGTTACCAACGGTCTTCCGTGTCCGTACAGTATCTGTATTCAGGAGAATGATAGCGCAATCTATGACGCAGGAATAACGCCGCGCAGTCAAAGGAGAGCGCGTGACAGGATGAGCATCAAAGATGCCGGGAACCTGGGTGAATAAAACCCTAAAGTTGATTGATATGTTAACCGCGTCCCCAGTGAAGAGAGTGACGCGCCATGGCCTACAACAGTGTACAACCTCGCCTGATGAGGATCAAACAAATTCTCACACCTGATGATTTCGTCATATATTTTTTCCATCCCAGTTACTTGTCTTTAGCCACGACAAATCAATACGGTCTGTGCGGTGATCATGAAAATCTCAGGCTCCGCCAAGTCCTTTATGTCCGAGTTGGTAAAACTAGGAAGAACCCTCTAGGGAGATACAAGGAGGAAAGGAGGTGAAAGGAGGATGAAGGAATCCTGAACATCCCGACGCTCCGATCTCGGGCCCGACCTGGCCAGTCGCAGTTGGCAGGATCCTGACTTACATTCATTGTCTACAGTTACCACCACAGTGAGAGATATCGAGAGGTTGAAACTGTATGAATAGTGGGTTCAAAAGAGAGGGGCCTAATAATACGACAAGTTCGGGACTGTAAGGCAGAGTTCTGTCAGGCTGGCGGACGCCTAAAACAGGGATGAAGGCCAAATATGTACAAAGTGCCAAATTGATTCGGCGTTTACCGGGTTGGGTTTGACAATCGAGCACAACAGAAAAACGACAGGCGAAGGTGCGAATCGAGCAACTCACCTCAGGCTTCAAGCTTCAAGCTTCAAGTGTTACCCTGGGCCAGCCAGAACTCAAATCACAGGATGGGATCCCTCCTTCAACGCTATTACGGGTCTCAGCAGTTCCGGAAAAGTCAAGCAGCTTCGATGCCATCTGTTTCGTCCTCGGTCTCACGAACATGTCATCCGTGCGCGTTCCTCATCACCTCTGCAATACACTTCCTCTCATCATGTCTTCCTCCCTCAGATCCGTGTGTAGAATCAACATGATCTCATATATAAACGTGGACACGCCGGCATCACCAAGGCATCTATCACCATCGACTTTTGGCAACTCAGACCTGGAAAACAACCCACTTGGAGTACGCTCAGATAACGGTAACGAGACAGGTGCGCTCATTTTTTTTTTGTCCCGCGTGTCCGGGATCCTGAACACTTCTCGTCTCACATCTTGTGATAACCATCAGATCACTCTCCCCAATATCTCCAAACACCTTGTAAACGGTCACAAAACCCAACAGAATATCACCCAGACTATCTTCTAAAGCGTTCAACTCAAACATCAATAACCCAAATTTCCTGATCATGCAAGGTCGTATCACTAAAGTTCGTATCTACCCTTAATCCCCTTCGACCACTTTTATATTCGCCTACAAGACTCAACATGCATCTAAAGAAATTATTGGTACGGTTGAAGAAGCCGCTGGGACACGCATGTTTGAAAAATGCAAGGACAGCATCTACTTGTTCCTTCTTCGCCGCCAGTAAAGCTTTGAGCTGGGTGATATATCAGCCAACATGAAAACAAACGACAAGAAGAGAAGACGGGCGCACCTCGCTGAGTTCACGCCCAGACGCCTTCCGCGCTGCCTCTTCGTCCTTGATGACACCCTCTTTGATCTTTGCTTGGGTACGTAACTTGTTCACGACCTTTTCAAGCTCCTTGGCTTCCTCTTCCATGCGCGTGACCTTTCCACCCTTCTTCAGCTCGCGATCGCGTTGCGTCTGCACATCAATTCGATTCCTTTCCGCGACACCAGCCTCGCGCGCCGCTCGTTCCTTCCCGCGACGCGCCTGGTCGACTGCGTGTCCCCGTTCGGCGACCTGGGCTTACTTGCGTGCGACCTTGGCGCGGTGGTCCGTCCATTCATACGCGCGCAGGACGCTTGCGAGGCGCTCGAGTTCTGCGCTGGCCTTTTGGTATTGCATGAAAACGCGACGCTCGGTGCAGAGGATGTCCAGCTTGGGGGTTATTTCCTCGGCGGGCAGCGCGGTAATCTCGTCGACGTGCTTCTCCTTATTTCCCATCGTCGTTTTGGCCCGAATACAATGCAGTTAAAGCAAAGCACACCGCGACGCAGACGGCACTCGCCACTGCAGAAGACCTCCTCCAGACACTCCTCACAGGTCTCGCCGGCTCCTCCGCCCAGTCATCCGGTGGCGGTGGATACATGGGCCAGATTGCGGACGCTCGCGCACGCCTGGCCCAGGCGGCTGCCGAGGAAGAGCAGACCCGCGTGAAGCTCGACATGAGTAGGCGTGAGCTCGGGGAGCTCGAGAAGCGGTGGAAGGCAGTGGAACGGGAGGCCGGTCAAGGCGAGCGTGACATCAAGAAGATGCAGGCCGAGGTCGAGAGTCTACGGAAGAAAGCGGACGCGACGGGATGGAGCGTAGAGAAGGAACAGGCGAGTGAGGAGGCGTTGCGCAGAGCAAAGGACGATGGGATGCGCTGTACACAGGTGCGTGTTTGGCCTCTCCTTGACACGTAGATTTTAGCTCAGCAAGCGGTTGGCTCTGTAGGAGCGGGATGCGGTGCGTTCGCGGCTTTCCCAGCTTGATTTCAACTACACGCCCCCGCCCGGATTCGACAAGCGGAAGGTCAAGGGCCTCTTCGCGTCGCTCTCAAGCCTGAAGACCACGGGAAAAGCACGGCGCTCGAGATCGCGGCAGGCGGCAAGCTATACAACGTCGTCGTGGAGGACGAACGCGTAGGGAAGGACCTCCTTGAGCGCGGTGGGATGAAGAAACGCGTGACGCTCATCCCGCTGAATAAGATCCGCGCATTCAAGATTTCCGCCGAAGTGCGTGCTGTATTCCCCCTATCTACTCCAGGCTATTGACGATCATGTGCCAAACCGTACTTACTTGCAGAAACTACAAAATGCGAAGCACCTCGCCCCAAGTAAAGTGCGGCCAGCGTTATCGCTCGTCGGTTACCCAGATGAAGCAGCCGAAGCGATCGCATTGGTGTTCAACGACACGCTCGATGGGGACATGCACAAGCCGAGCGGCTCTGGGAGCACAGGAGTTGCATGCTGCGGAGGAGCGTGTCAAAGATGCGCGGAGGGCGCTTAATGCGCTTGAGCGGGAGGCTAAGGGATGTGTGGTGAGGGAGGCGTGGAGAACCTGCAACACGCGAACTTGAGATTAAGGAGCATGAGCGCTGAGCGCTGAGCTGCAATTCTTGCAGGAGCAGGTTAGAACTAGCTGGAGATCTGCCCGCGTATTGCCCTTTACGCCTTTCCTCTACAGCGTTGATCCCTTTCCGACTGTCTGATCACTTTTTCGTATTCGAGGTTCGAACATGGCGTCCCCACAGTGTGAGTTGCGAATCCAGTTGCCGTCTTTCCAAAGAGAGACCTTTCGGTTGTCTGAAACGTGTTCTATCCTCCCTTCTTTGTAGCTTCTCTCTACGAAATTGACAAACGCATCTCCGATCACCAAGAAACCTTCACTTCATTACCCCGATCCAGTAGTCGACGCTCTGTTCTGCTCGTGGAACTGGCTGATCTACGATTCGAGCGCTTCGGATTATCGGATGATGAGCAAGATCTTGATGCGTCAATCCTACAATATACTCACGCTATATTCCTACCCTTTCACCACCCGACTGAACATCTCCAAGTCACTGCCGTGACTGCGATTTTCATTCGCCTTTTAAGGCGTCTTATTCTTCGCACGCAGAAGTCAAAGCAACCCAGCGATGTCAGGTACTCCGCCAAGTGCCTTCGTTACTTTCGAGATCGATCCCTTCAAGTTGACTCGGAGGCATTTGATATCACACCGCGCACACGCAACGAGGTCAACGCATTGATTGTATGTGCAGTGGCTCTCCAGGTGGAGCCAGAACGTGGCAATGCGATCCACAATATCGAGGAGATGTCGGTACTCTGCCGCGAGCTCCTCTCTTCGGATGCCTTGGAACAAGACCTAAATGACGCCGTTGAGAGCTTTGCTAGAATAACTCTTGCCTACATGGCGGATACCTTTGATCAACCCCCGCAACAAGTCATCGAATGCCTATGTGGGGCGAATACACGTCTACCAGACTCACATTCCGTTTCCATGGCACTGTCCATGGCTTTTGGCGCTCGCTTCGGTGCGACCAAGTTGAATGGTGATTATGAGTGTGCAATGGGGCACGTAGACAAGTTCATCGCCTCTCACTCACTTGCAGGTAGTCCCAGCAAAACTCTGAGACAACATTTAGGCCTAGCTGCATGGCTTGCGGCTCGCCGATCCGTGTATTACCCTAACCCAGAATATTTAGAAGAGGCAATCAATCGCACTCGTGCCCACCTTGACTCTCTATCAGTTGGAGATCCTGACCATGGTGAAACCATTCGGACCCTGGCAGAACTTGTAAGGAGACGCGCAAATCGTTTTGGCGACACTGGCGTTCCAGAAGGGCATCGCAATGACCCAGTGGTTGAGGATCTCCCCTCATTCTCCCAGCTGGCCGCGTCTCTTGCTGAGCCGAAGACTGGCGAGCCCCCTTCAATGACGACGAAAGCATGCCGTCAGCATCTTAAGGCCATTATGACCGCGGGTCGCATCACTGATAAAGCAGTGATTCACGAGGCTGTCCAATATTGCCGACTATTACGCCCATCCCTTCAACAAAGTCCTAACCAATTAACAGACTTCACTCTTCTGCAATTGGGCGACCTCCTCAGACATGCGTTCAAACTTACGAACGAACCCGAGTATCTCAACGAATCAATTGACATATGCTGGAACATACTCGAAGTGCAACGTGCACAGTGGATGCACTCTCTTGTCATTTCACTGCTTATTTTATGCTTATCCACCCGGAACATGCTGTCCAACGACGGAAAGGACCTTGACCAATTGGTTAAACTATTCCCCATCATCTCCAATTGTACCTACTCGATGGCGCATGAACGATTCATGGCCATAGCCCATTTGGCACCGCATTCCAGATTTTTCCAACATCCCTCCACATCTGCTATCTACAATGCTGCCATCTCATTGATGAGCGACTCACTGGTATTCGCTCCTACACTCGAAATACAACATTTCCGTCTCATTCAATTGAATATGTTGTACGAGGAACTGCCTTTAGACTATGCATCCTATCAGGTCCAACTAGGCCAACCCAAAGAAGCCATAGAGACTCTTGAACAGGGCAGAGGCCTGGTATGGTCGCAGATGCGGGGATTCCGCACCTCCATCGATTGGCTCAGGGTGGTTAACCCACATTTAGCCGAGGAATTTGCATCTGTTAATCGGGAACTTGAGGTATTGACAACATCAGCCTCCCCGAGTGTGCTGATGAATGCTGTGGAGGTCGATGATGACGAGGAGATGGGCTCGTTCGATCGCGTCCTGGCGGAGCATCGAAAATTTTTAGATGAGCGCAACCGCCTCATTTCGCAGATCCGAGCCCTGCCAGGTTTTGAGAACTTCCTAATGGCATCGCCATTCGACACTTTGCAGTCTGCTGCTGCACGTGGACCGGTAATCATCATTAACCATTCCGTGTGGCGTTCCGACATCATCATTCTTCTCTACAACTCCCCTCCCTCCCTCATTCCAAAAATCGACAATTTCTATGGCCGCGCAAAAGCATTGAGAGAACAGCTATCCGCCGCACGGAAGAAAGGCCTCGACTCGATGGAATACGAGGATGCATTGATTTCCGTACTAGAGGCCCTTTATGACCTTGTTGGCCGGCCCGTGATCCAGCGGCTCCGGGAGCTCAATGTGCCAGAACAATCTCGCATTTGGTGGTGCCCGACATCTGACTTTTGCTCCCTTCCCCTGCACGCCATGGGCCCTATTCGATCAGATGGCCCTCACAAATTATATTTCTCTGATCTGTACATTCCCTCATATACTCCAACTCTCTCCGCACTAATCGATTCCCGCAAACCTAGCGCGCATTCGTCAGAGAAGCCCCCAATACTTCTCGTGGCACAACCCGATGAATTTATGCCAAGGGCTAGGGATGAGATATCACTGATCCGGCGTCTTGAAACGACGGTGACAACGCTTATCTCTAAAAAAGCGACACCTTCCGCTGTTATCCAGTGCTTGCAAGACCACAGGTTTGCCCATTTTTCGTGCCATGGGATTCTAGAGCCTGGAAAGCCATTCGACGCTTCTTTCAAGCTTTTTCGAGGCAAGCGTCTTACGCTGCTCGAGATAATACGGTCTCGACTTCCCTCTGCCGAATTTGCATTCCTTTCTGCCTGTCACACAGCAGAGCTGACGGAAAAGAGCGTGGCAGGCGAGGGATTGCACCTCACTGCGGCAGCGCAATTCGCTGGATTTCGGAGCGTGGTCGGAACGATGTGGGAGATGGCGGACATCGACGGACATGACCTTGCGAAACATTTCTATGCGTCTGTGTTCTCTGAAAGATGGCAAGGAGTGCCATATTATGAGAGAACGGCGGAGGCACTTCGGGACGCTGTGAGGGTGTTGCGAAGAAAGAAAAATATAACCACGGAGCGTTGGGTAAATTTCGTCCATTATGGGGCATGAATGGCTCTCTCAGACCTCATGGGTATGTTTCTACATTGCCTTTATGGGGGAATTTTGGGCTGACTCGTATTCTCTTCCCTCGTATGGCGTAGGACACTGTAATGAACTTGAGTTACGCTGTGGGTCATTTTCACTATACTATCAGTAATGCGCTGTTCAGCCAGAGCTCAACTAGCTTGTTATCTGATCGTTCAGTAGTTTCTGGGCCGTATTTTCGCGCGACTTACTACATGCAACACACATGTTCTAGGCCTATTATAATTCTAACTTCTACATGACTTCCAATGAGATCGTCCTATGTTCAATTCCAGTCAATATGAAATCAGCCGCTTCCTCAGCAATGAGAAAAAAGGTAGTGTTTATCGCAGAATACAAGGCCACTTCATGCATGGGCTGCGTCGCTGAGTCCGTTTCTCACCTTCGCCTGCTGACCTAGGAAGGCAGGAGAATGGGAAAAAGTGGGACCAGAGAAAGAATCCATGTGTACCCCGACGTGCGAGTTGATGCAGCCTTTCGATACGGGAGCTGCTAACAAACTGATGACAGATGTCAGGTGGTGGTAAGGGCGCAAGTCGAAGGTATGCCTCGAGTGAGGTCTATCTGGCTGAGCCTGGAGCGAAGGCGAGTATTTGTCATGAGCTGGCTCTGGACACAGAAATGCCCTAAAAGAAGCCGCGGTGTCGACGTGTGTGTAGGAAAATATCGTGGCAGTAGGACATTCATTGGTGGTGGAATAAATGTGTAATTGGGGTAAGACGTTGGGTGTGTCTGGCATTGGCGCGTAAGCGGCATCCTTAGCGATGGGAAATTGTGTACAGAGACCTCAAGGGAGACCTCTCTTAAGATCACTGATTTCCTCTGTGCATTTGGGCGCTTGTTCCTCGTTGTGTCTTCTTTTTTAGGGCAAGGGTGGAGATAGAGGAGAGAAAATGTGTGCCATAGGAAATAAATGCGCCGCGTCCGCGACGAGAAACGGTTCCGAGGACGGAAACGTAGCGCGCACGTTGCAGGGCATTAGACCCATGTTATCAGCACGTGATCGTGTCAAGGCCCCAAAGGGAAGAGGATCACGTGGTCGTGTCTGATCATTAACTCAAATCGAGCAGAACAGAAGAACGACCTCATCCTCGAAGGCTTCAAGCTTCAAGTCTCAGCCAGTCAGATCTCAAATCACAGATACGATCCCTCCTCCTTCAACTCCATCACGGATCTCAACGGCTTCGGAAATTCAAACACCCTCAATACGGTCTCACTAACATGTCATCCGTGCGCGTTCCTCATCACCTTCAAGTTTGTAACACACTTCTTTTCATCATACCTTCCTCTCTGAGACGCGTTCCCAGAATCAACAGGATCTCATTCATAAACCTGGACAAGTCGGCATCACTAGGGCACCTGTCATCCATCGTCTTTGACAACTCAGGCAGGAGAAACAGCCCGCCTGGAATGGAGAACTTCGTTCAGATAACGATAACGAAACAGGTGCGTTCATATATTTTTTATCCTGCGTGTTTGTGATTCTGAAGACTCTCGTCCCACATCAGATCTCTCCTTAATATCTCCAAATACCTTTTAAACGGTCACAAAACTCAACAGAATATCGTCCAGACTTTCTTCCAGAGTGTCAACTCAACATCAATGACCCGAATTTCGAATTTCCTGATCATACAAGGTCGTATCACTAAAGTTTGCATCCAATCTTACTCCCCTTCCACCCGTTTTCATTCGTCCATATGTACTAAACATACGTCCGAAAGAAATTGTCTGTATGATTGGAGATGCCGCCGGGACATGCATGTTCGGAGAACGCGAGGACAAGGCCAAAAAGGCGATGGAAAATAAAGAAAAGCGCGCTGGCCGAGGAAATAACCCCCGAGTTGAGCACCACCCTCCGCACCGAGAGTCGCGCCTTCATGCATCACCAAAATGCCAGCAAACTCAAGTGCCTCGCACGCGTCCTGCGCGCGTACGAATGGAGGACCACCGCGCCAAGGTGGCACGCAAGGAAGACCAGATCGCGGAACGGGAGCACCAAGTTGACCAGGTGCGTCGTCAGAAAGCATGAGCGACACGCGAAGCTGGTGTCGCGGGAGAATCTGGTTCATGTGCCGATGCAACGCGATCGCAAGCTGATGAAGGGTGGAAGGTTCGGGGTTGGAAGAGGAAGCCAAGGAAGTTGAGAAGGTCGTGATCAAGTTCGGTACTCAAGCAGTGATCAGGGAGGGTGCCATCGAGGACGAGGAGGCTGCGCGGGAAGCGTCTGGTAATGAGCTCAGCGAGGTGCGCGTACCTTTCTCTTCTCGTTTGTTTTCACATTGGCTGATAAATCTCCCAGCCAAAGCTGTATTAATGGCAAAAAAGGAAGACTTAAGTAGATGCTGTCACGGCCATGTACATTGTCGTTAAAGAAAAGCACACCGCGACGCAGACGGCACTCGCCGCTGCAGAAGACCTCCTCCAGACACTCCTCACAGGTCTCGCCAGTTCCTCGCGCAGTCTTCCGGTGGCAGTGGACACATGGGTCAGATTTCAGACTTGCACACAACTGGCACACGCGGCTCCCAAGAAAAAGCAGGCTTGTGTGCAGCTCAACATGAGTAGGCGTGTGCTTGGAGAGCTCGAGAAGCGGTGGAAGGCGGTGGAACGGGAGGCTGATCAGGCCAAACGTGACATCAAGATGCGAGCCAAGGTTGAGAGTCTTTGGAAGAAAGCGGACGCGACGGGATGAGGCGTAAAGAAGGAGCAGGCATTGCGGAGAGCAAAGGACGATGCGATGCGCTGTACACAGGTGCGTCTTCACCCTCTCATTGCACGTAGATTTTTTACTCAACAACTAGTTCGCCACGTAGGAGCAGGATGTGGCGCGTTCGCGTCTTTCCCAGCTTGATTTCAACTACACGCCGAAGGTCAAGGGCCTTGTCACATCGCTGCTCGCGCTCAAGCCCGAGGACCATCGGAAATGCATGGCACTCGGCAGGCAACAAGCTATAAAAGGGTGTCGTGGAGGACGAACGCGTAGGCAAAATCTCCTCGAGCGCGGTGGGATTAGGAAACGTGCGACGCTTATCCTGCTGCTGGATAAGGTCTGCACGTTCAAGATTTCCTCTGAAGTACGTGCCGTCGCCCTATCTACTCCAGGCCACTGACAATCGAGCGCCAAACCCTGCTTACTTACAGAAACTACAAACCGTGAAGCACCTCGCTCCAAGCAAGGTGCGACCTGCGCTATTGCTCGTCGGCTATCCAGGTTATGTGGCCGGAGCGATCGCATTCGTGTTCAACGGCGTGCTGATAATCTGTGGCGACGCGTCTTCCGCCCAAGCCATCAGCGTTCGCTCGCAACGTCGGCGTGCGGAGTGTCATGCTCGATGGGGAAGTGTCCGAGCCGAGCGTGACGATGCCCGGCGATTCAGCGCTGAGTGGGACTGGAGCGCTTGTGCGAGCTCAGGAGCTGCGTGTCGCGGAGGAGCAGGTTGAAGATACGCGGGAAATCCTTGAGGCGCTTGAGTGCGATAAGCTAAGGGACGTGCGGCGAGGCAGGTGTGGAGAGCCCGCACGCGCGAAATTGAGATCAAGGAGCATAAGCTACGATTATTGCAGGCGCAAGTTGGAAGCAGCAATGTCGCCCGGGTCCGTCTTTCCTCATCTCATCTTCCTTTGAATCTTCCTTTGACGAAGGGCCCACTGCCCTGTTTTAGATCGGCGCGCAAGTATCAGAGCTCAAGTGGTCCATCACAGATGGAGGTCGCTGTCAGGGCCATGCAGGAGAAGTAGACAGCGACCGAGGTGGGGATCAAGAAGCTCGAAAAGGACATGGACGAGTTCAAGAACGACCAGGAGGGCAAAACCGAGGAACTTAAAGTAAAGACATTT
>Ga0307509_10007919_pt1 | contig 13720 bp, 23 predicted proteins | sample 10_EM_MG_FD_202245 | JGI IMG/M metagenome (GOLD analysis project Ga0307509, IMG submission 202245) | Populus trichocarpa ectomycorrhiza microbial communities from riparian zone in the Pacific Northwest, United States - 10_EM | ecosystem: Host-associated > Plants > Roots > Unclassified | place...
ACCTCCACAACCGCAACCCACCCTTCAGCAGCTTCAACAGCCACAACAACAGTCTCATCCATCCACATCCATGATGATCGAGTCTGTCATTTTCACCTTCCCGCTCTTTTTCTTTTTTTTGCTAATGCCACCGTAGTCCCGTCCTCACGATAACACCCCCAAATCCATCGTTTTCACCCACATATTCCACCCAACAGCAGCAGCAACAACCACAGCAAGTGCAACAACCACAACCGCAACAACAGCTACCCCGGCCGCAATATTATAACCAGCACATCATTTATCCAAATTATTTTCGCCATCAGTCTCAACCCGCTCCCCAGGGTACACTCTCACCACAGGCCCTGCATTCTCCCTCAAATGCGATGATGGCCATGATGCCGCCGAATGCCTTTTACTCGCATCCTACCCAGTCCCAGGCACAACCCGTAGCTCCCCAATCCCAACAACATCCGCAATCCTCAACAGAACCCTCTCAAGTGCAGTCTTCCCACACAGAAACACCATCACCACCGGTCGTAGGGCTAACGCCCGAACAGCGGGAGGAGCAGAAGCGGCAATTCCAGAACTCCATTCGACCACTGCTGCAATCCACGGCATTCAGTGGTGCCCAAGCTGTGCGTGAGTTGGCTGACCGGATAGTCGATTACGGGGTGACCGAGGTGGATGCGGCTACACGGCTTGAGATCCTGGCTCGGATTAGAGATGGTGCAGGGAACCATTATTATCGAGCTTGGTCTGAAAATTCAATTGCCATAGATGTCACACGCGAATGGATAAAAGCGGCTGCAAAAGGTAATAATGCTCAACTCGTGGAGACGACGATGCCTTTGCTTCATGTGAGTGTCCATAAAAAGAAATTAAATTTCAAAGGAATAGAGCATAACTACGGATCCTTATTTTCAACAGCTTATTGATCGTTTGCCATTGAACGTCGAGTCGCTCTCGTCTTCAAAGCTGGGGAGAATCATCAAGAAACTCGTGAAGGACGAGCCATCATCTGGTGAGTATCAATTTCCCGACGAATCCACGCCTTGCATGTCTACTTGGAGAATGCCTGGAAACCCACTCCTGCTGTCCCTCATGTGATAAAACGAACCCTTGTTTGCCTTTCTTCCATGTTACTCATGTAGGGCCTTACTTGAGATCGACCCACGAAGCCGCTCAAAACCCGTTGTTGTTATGCAAACAAAAACGATCCACTTCCTTATTTTCCCCCCTCCTTTCTTCCTGTTTTCTCCCTGAGAACGCGTAAAAGTAATAGATGTATCTAACTACCCCTTCGTCGTCCGTTTTTCTTCTGTGTAATACAGCGATCAAGGACATGGCATCCAACCTCGAGAGAAGATGGCGAAACATGATTTCCGATGTCGAAGGGGGAATAAAAGCCCCTGAAAATAAAGGACCAGAGGGTAAGTCATGACAGTCCGCCATGTGAATTGCTAATTCGCTTGCTGAATGCGTATATTAGATCCCAAAACGAAGAAACGGAAGTTGGCTGATCCAGTGTCCAACAAATTTCCACAGCCGTTGAAAAAAGCTGCGGTGGGCACGGCGTCGTCGACGAAACCCTCTGTGGTGGTGAAGAAGGAGCCTGGATCAACGTCAGTAACGACGAAGGCTCCCTCACAAGCAGTCAAAGACGCCAAAGCCGACTCATCCTTCTTTTCTGCGCCTAAACCCAAAGCCAAGCTCCCCTCCTTCAAAAAAGCCCCAGTACCCGTACAGGTTAAGAAAGAAGAGAACAATAACACTGCTGTGCCCTCGTCATACGACCCGTTCCAGGAGGTCCTCAAATCAATGAAGGCGAGGAAAGAGTCACCCGCGGTGTCTACCCCGCCAGCTACCTCGACACCCAACTCGATGCTTGATTCCCAACAAGGTCTGGCTAGGAATCTCAGGAAGAAGAAGTCGGTGACATGGGCACCTGATCACCAACTTGAGTCGATAAAGCTCATCGAAAAGGCTATCTACGATGATGACCCAGTAGATGTCAGCATTTTTTCCTCGTTTTGGATGTTGTACTATACATTGATTGTCGTTCCCTTACCCCTCTTTGTTCTCTACCTGTGCTCTTTTTGACTCAGGGTACACATACGGGACACAGCTTGCGCGATTTGGATCGAGGAGAGGGTGCGGCTTTACACGCCATCCTCTTCGAAGAACTCATGGATTGGGCAGAACCACTGCGTAAGCAAATCCAGTCGTACTTTCCGAGATGTTTTCATAACCAAACACGATCCTATTTTTTCATTTCACTCTAGTTATCGACCTGTCTCCCGATTCTGAAGGCCAACGGACCGTTCGGGGTTCTCACAGTGACGAGAAAGTGACGCAAGAAGAGCGTGAACAATCCGCATTGGGGGCACTCTACATGACGCCGAACCAGATCCCGGATTCGCCTAGCGAGCCAGCAAGTGTTGCTCCCGAAGAGGATGCCGATGCGAACGCAACGGTGATGACGGTGGGACCTTCTAACGAAGCCGATTTCTTTGACGTTGCCGCCGATCCCAACACGGCAGCAGTGGTATCCTCCGTTGCCGATCTCGTGGGTCAGCTGGCAATGGGTTCAATGGCCATGGACATTTCCCCCCCAGCGTCAGGTACAACAGGCCAAAGTATCGGTGAATTCCAACAACAGGCGGCTACAGGACTTCCAAATATTTCGCAGGATCAGCTACAGATGCTTCTTCAGCAATTGGCGGCGGCGCCCGGCGCAGTGGCTCAATTTGGGCAAATGTCGGCATATCCCGGTGGTGATGGAGGGGCGTGGCCGTCAGGTTCAAATCATTTTCAGTCCGAGTCGTTGTACGGCCACACCGCCGGAGTCAACGGGTATCAGGAGGATCCAAGTTCAAATTCTCTACAACAGACCGACCCACAATACCCGCGCGGCTGGGATGGAAGAGGACGTGGGCGAGGCCGCGGCCGTGGTCGGGGACGGGGAGAAGAGGGAGGATATAGACCGTATATTAAAAGAAAACCTTGCAGTTTCTTTGCAGCAGGAAGGCGAGCATTGAATCTAAATTTGATATCAAATGAAGTGGGATTGACTGATTTTGCCACCTTCCGGAATTAACAGATGCAAATACGGAGATCAATGTGACTTTGCTCATGACATGCTCCCAGAACATTGACCAGCTTGGGTTTAGGGTTCATGATCTCGGAAGAGGAGTTGCTTGTCGCATCGCATAACATACATGTATACCATATTTCACGCTCATTATCATGTTGGTCCCAGCAGAGGGTTCAATAGTAATTATGATTAGCATCATCATCATTATGTCAACCCAACAATCGGACAAGCATGAGAGTTTCATTCATCTTAACAGCTCTAATACCGTCATCTTGCCATAAAACTTCCTCGCAAGATCTTCGGCTCGGGGGATTTCCAGAAGCGGACAGAGGTAACCAGACTTGCCTCATGTTTACGAGTTGGAAAGACATTACCTCATAGCAAGAGCGGGCGGTACTGTGTACAGGAATCCCTAGAGAGGCGAAGCAACGTGTGGTCGATAAACGCTCGGTGATACGCATTGTACAAGGGTGACGGGAACTAGAGCAGTGGTGGAGGCTCACGAAAAAAAAAATTCAAGCAAGAGATCCCTGGTAGATAAGTGACGTAAGTAGGGTACAATCTAAATGACAAAATAACTGGAACAAGGAAGGTGGGAAAGGATCAAGTAACAACGAAAATCGGATGACGGTTTGGATGAACAACCACATAGGGTCTAGAAAGCAAGATACTTGGGATTCACATACAAAACAACAAACGACTGGGAAGAAATAATGGGAAAGGAGTACCATCTAACCCGCCCCTTGTGTCCCCGCTCTTCCTTTTTTCCGTGGACGTTGCTTCGCTGGTGGTTGTTCAGGGTTGGCGACAGTGGGAGAGGTCGCATCGCCCGCCTGCTTCCGCTTTAGAGATGTATTTGCCATGGCAGGCGTATTTGTCGTTCCTCCTGATGAGATTGCGGGCGACGACGAGGGACCGGAGGCTTGTGATGGTGTATGAGCTTGTTGCTGTGGGATAGTCTTCAGTTGCTTTTCTGGGGAGTTCACCGACGACGTGTTTTGGGGCGAGTTCAACGAAGATGAGATGGAGGGCGGAGGATTTGTTATAGAAGAAGGGGCGCTCGAGTATAGTGTTACAGAAGGTTGTGAGACGGTGGATGAAGGCTGAAATGGCTGAAATGGATGCGAAAGCGAGTTATTAGCGTTCTTGGGCATGTTTGGGTTGTTAATGATATTGTTGCTGGGAGGTATGTTATTCAGTATAGGCTGTCCGTGTTGACCATGCGACTCGCGGATTTTGGAAGCATACTTTTTCAGTGCATCTGGAAAGCGGTGTCTGGTTTAGCACCTTGAACCTCGGAAAATACGAAATATATCCAATTGAAAAAATGCTCAAAGCTCACCTAAGGGACCCAAAGTTGTGTCGTTCGCGAAAATGATGAGGTCAGCCATGGCTGTCACACTCTCCGCGAGCTCTAGACATCGCATAGTAGCCTGTGGTATCCCGAACGCGTTGACCGGTTCTCCAGGTATCGCAGCTCGCTCGATCAGCACCCGAGGCTCTTCCCACTTGCGGTCCTCGTCTGCTTGTGCTTGTGCTTGCGTACTGACTCCAGGGGTCGGAGTATTCGCATGACGCGCCCGAGGCGACTCGAACATTCTGACACCCATGATGATGCTGTCCAGAGAAATGTATTTATCGTGTAGATTTGCGTCAAACTGGAAGTCCTCGAACTTAAGCGTGTATGCAGGTGCTGCCTGGTTGTTTCCTGGTGGGCTAGATGTCGTGATGATGACACGAGCTGTGAGAGGGCCACGGAGCGTCACTGTATATCCGTTGTTGTACTTGTACGTCCAGATGGCAGAGACGCATTCGACCATGGCGTGTCCAGGTGCGTAACATCTCTCTCGGGCACCCTCAAGGGAAAGTGTCATGGATTTCACACCTGATTGAGTCGTGACAAGAAAGAAACGAGGAAGGATGGGAACCCCAATTTCTTTACAACCACATCAGTAATCAAGGTTGATTGTTGATGTCAAAGAATGACATCGAAGGTAGTGCGCTCACCGAAAGGTTTCGCCTCGTTCCGTTGGTTGTCTTTCCATAGCGTCAATTTCATCACAGCTTTGGGAGTAAAGTACTCTTTGATCAAGTCGCTCCACCAAGAGAGTTGGAGTTTCTGAAGAAAATTTATCCCCAGCTCAAAGTTATATAAAAACTCATTCAAACGTACTGTTCTACTTTCGCTAGCGAGCACGCCACTGAACTGTAGCAGCCGAATCAGTGCTTGTCCTTGTCCAATCGGCATGGTTTGAATCCTGAACAAGTTTTAGTATTCATCTAGTGCTAATAGCTCTAGGTCACGTCAAATGACTCACCCGCCAGAAGGTAATGGCGGCCGAGGTATTGGGATCGTCATACCGGACGGTGGCGCATCGGCTGACGGTTGTGCGGAGGAATGCAACGACCCGACCGAGGGCGGGGGGACGCCCATTGACGACGGCCCTAGGCCTGCGGATGCACCAGATAATGACGGTGCTGGTGGTCGTGGTGCGATGGGTAGCATCTGCGGTAGGGCTGGCCCAGGTTGCTGTTGTGGGAGCCGGCCTGTTGCAGTCAGCCCTCCAGAGAGGTTGGACACAGCCAGTGTCCGTGTTGAGCCCGTTTGTGAGGGTGGCCGGCCGGGAGGTGCTTGGGGTTGTGATTGCGGTCTTTGTGGGTGCATACCCATCTGATCAGATTGAGGCGGAGATTGATGGTGGGTTTGTTGCTGCTGCTGAGGTGGTTGTTGTTGTTGTTGAGGTGGTTGCTGCTGCAGTTGGGGCGGTGGTTGATGAGAATTGGAGTGTGAAGGCGGTCGCGGCGGTACGGCGGTGGGCGGACCCATACCAAAACCAGGTCCGTACATGTCAACTCCGGCCTCGTATTGTTGTGCAGGTGTTGACATAAACCCTGTGCGAGTTGGTGTTCCTCCTTGTGAGTGGATCATGCCTGAAGGAGACGGCTGTGACATATCCTGCATTTGCATTGGTGGGGTAGAGGATGGAACGAATGATGGGTATCCGGGGGGATTAGCATTGGATGGAACACGGGTTCCAGTAAATTGTGTTCCGGGGTAGTTCATAAATGAAATTGTATTGGAATTATCGGGCGTCATTGGTGTTCGGTTGAGAGGGGTATGAGAAGGTCCAGGTGTGCCCATGGACATGCTGGGGGAATGGGTTTGTTGCGGCCGAGGTGAAGAAGACAGCTGAGGGGGGGGATGCTGAGAAGGTATTGGGCCGCCGTTCGGGAAAGTGGGTTGGTGATGGGTTGGTTGCATTCCCGCAGGATGAGACATCGAAGGAGGTTGGCTCAAACTACTCATTACTTGTCCTTGGGTCGAGGGTGCACGAGACATATTCTGTTGGATGACCGAGTTTGCAGTTTGACTCCTCATCATGTTCATATCGCCAGGCGATATGCCACTCATGGTGTGAATTTGTGGATGTTGCTGCATCCGTAGCTGCTGTTGGTGTTGTTGCTGCTGCACCTGTTGCTGGTGTTGTTGCTGTGTTGGAACTTGGCGCAATTGACCTTGTATACTCCCCTGGGGATTCATACCCATGCCCATAGCCATTCCACCAGTTACAGTCGGAGGAATCGCACCCAGAGCGTTGTTCATGTGTGGCTGGGATTGGACACGGCGAACGAGATTGTTGGTGCCGGGGGGAGGTTGCATGATGCTCGCACCAAATTGCATTGTTCCGAGCTGAGGATGCATTGGGCCACCGGAGGGGGGGTTTCCACCAGGGTTGAGTTGGGGGGCAGAGTTCTGACCTTGTCGGATGATCATCGGGCGCTGCTGTAGAGATGGTTGCTGTGCCATGGGGTTGGGATATCGAGGAGCAGTAGGATTGGGTCCGGGTGCGCTGAGCATTGCCATCGCTGGATTCGCGGGGTTGATTTGCTGAGGAATGCCCATAGGATTTTGGCCAAGAGTTGGCTGGCCAAGATGTGCAGAATTTTGCATAAAAGGTTGACTGCCGATTGCGAGCATATTTGGGTTCTGGACAATACCACTTGGAGCTATCATACCCTGACGAACGGGGCCGTTCATCTGCAGAAGTATAGAGAAAAATCCTCAGCCTTGTCGAAGGTTGGCAAGCATGAACGGTGTCGAGAGGCCGGTGCGGTGCGATCTGGGAGGGAGCAGAGGTCGTTGATGGGAGTAGTGCTGTGAACGCAGTTCCACACGTGGCTTCACTCCCACTACCATGGTCAGAAAACTCAAGTTCCATGAGCAAAAACTCCTTAAAAAAGTAGATTTCCTTAATGTATGTCCATCGTATTCTATACCCCTTATTTTCCACCTAACTCTAGGTCAGTGGAAGCAGGATGCCAACCTACGCGAAATCAAGGTGATGCGCCGCTATCACATCCAGGACAGAGAAGATTACCACAAGTACACCCTTCCTCCACGTTTTCCTCGTCCATCGTGACAATCGTACTCCAGATACAACAAGCTATGCGGGTCCCTACGTTCATTTGCACACAGGATATCTCTTCTCCCAGCCCAAGACCCGTTCCGAGGCCGCATGGAAGCACAGTTGCTATCAAAACTTTACGACATGGGCGTCCTCAACTCGTCCTCAAAACTGAGCGACGTCGAGAACAAACTTACTGTTGCTGCTTTCTGCAGACGGCGACTTGCAGTTTTCTTGTGCATGTCCAAAATGGCCGAGACCGTTAGTGCGGTGCGTCGCTTTTCTTTTGCTTCCTTTTATATATATTGCTGATGCAGGAGTAATAGGCTGTCAAATTTATTGAACAAGGTCACGTCCGCGTGGGACCCGATACTATTACAGACCCTGCCTATCTGGTGACAAGGTATCTACCTATCTATCTTGTGCACTCTTAAATACTAAAGAATCACACCTTTAGACATATGGAAGACTACGTCACCTGGGTCGACACCTCGAAACTTAAACGGACCATCATGCAATATAATGATGAGGTATTTTCCTTGCAATACGGCCAAAATCTATCTCTGATCTTGCTTCCAGCTTGACGACTTTGATCTTTTATAACTTCCCTCCGCAGACGCATCACTATTAGCACTGCATTATACTACGGCAGTTTGGGACCATGGCATCCCGGAGAATGGGATCCTATTTTGGTCACATACAATAATGTCCAAGGATACTTTTAATGTGTATATAACACGCAAATAACATGATAGACTTCCTTGAGAACATTTTCTGATTATGTACTGCCTTGAGCTTTATGAGAATAGAATGGTTGTAATGATTGTTGAACTTATTTTGTGGGGGGCTATTATTTGACATAACCCTTTATTTTACAATATCGCCATGATATTCCTCATGTCATTTTCTGTGCCACTATTAGCAGCCAAGTTACAGCCCCGAATTTGGAGTTCTTGGTGGAAATGCACCTCTTATGCAAATATCCCACTTCAGCCAAAATAGGTTGTTTTTGCAAATTTTCTGCTTCGAGTGTTGGAGAAGATTTTCCTCAGAAGCTCTGGGGCCGTTATACAGGATTCATTATATATTACAGAAGCTGAGTTGACGAGGTACTCCATGGTCACCTCATCCTCTGAACGGTTACAGGTCTATGGACTGACACTGCTGGAAGGGGACAATTCTCCGGCGCGCAGAATCCGTGCAAAATTCAATTCACCATCATAAAATTCTATATATAGTAGAATAATTATGTAATTCTCAATAAATTCTCCCATGATATTAAAGACAATGGTGAATCAAATTCTAATTGTCTTTAACATCATGGGAGAATTTATTGAGAATTTATTATTCTACTATATATAGAATTTTATGATGGTGAATTGGATTCTGCATGGATTCTGCATGCTGTAGAATTGTCCAATTCCAGCAGTGTAAATGGTAAATGGTAATAGTTTCAGGCTGACTACATTACATAATAACTCAGGTACACAGGTTACCTTGCCAGCTTGTTGTAAGAAGAGCATAAATGAAGTATAAGTATAAGTAGGGGGAAAGAAGGAACAAGAGAATCTAACAGTTGTAAAGTGTTAGAGTTTTCAGACATTCTTGGCTGGTGGTGAATTCTGCAAGGGGTGGCAGGATGTAGTTGAAAAACCAGATGTCGAATTCTCAAGGACTTTCACTTTCTGAATCCAAAAATTACAAGGGGGTGGCAGAACATGGAAAAGAGACCAACACTCACAATTTTTTTTTTATGGATCTGGCTGACCCCCTTCCCCCCCTCCTCCTGCCAAATATAGTATGTTTTCTGAGTTCCAATGTTTTTTTTCAATGTTTTTTCATCATAAAAGTTTAATTTTTCTTGATTCATGTACTGATACACTCTATCCACAAACTTAGATCCAAATCCAGCTTGAAAGTGTTCTGTGCACAAATCTTTACACAGAGGAACATACATGGGAAAATTACTCAAAGCAGCAAGTTTTGTGATATTCATTGTTACCTCCTTGTCCTGCTCTCTACAACAGCCAATACAGTAACTACAGTGACTCAAACACATCTTGAACTCCAGGAGAGCCATCCAAAGTTCCTCTGGGTGCATCAACAACCACTTCCGCCATCAAAATCAGTGAGGTCACAATTTTTTTTTTGGCCTTTGGCCAGACCCCCCTGCCCCCAACCCTTGGTTCAGGATCCTTGTTCCACCACCCCCTTGAAAAATTAAGGTCTGAACACAATTGGGTGAGTAAGTGAGGGTGTGGAGGGGGGGTACATTTCGACATTCCAGTGGCTGTGCACAACCTTCCATTGATGTCTGCCACATTGAGGAGTCAATCAATGGAGTGTAATATTGTGTAAATATATGCCCAAACCCTATCTTAGTGTTGCCATGGCTCGGCTCCAAAGCTGTGAGCCGATCAAGCCAAGCTGAGCCTGAGCCGAGTTAAGCCACTTGACATCAAAGCTGAGCACAAGGATTGAGGGCAGCTTGGCTGCGGTTGGTTTGTGCTTGGCTCTGGCTCAAGCCATGACTCCATCTCTTTTTAAGTAATCAGTGATGTGGGTGCTTCGTGTGATCCCTCCTACCAGTTTCAGTGTGTTTGGGTGCCAGTCATTCATTAATAAAGCTGTTGGAGCACCTAACATGAGTGTTTTAATATGTAGGATGAAGATTAAATGAAAATTGGGCTTTCACATTGCTGCATCTGTTTGTCTGGCTGATCCCATGAGGTTTATGGCAGTAGAAACCTAGAGTTTCAACTCCATGAGTTGGCAGGCCTCTCAGAGCAAGGTCAATAGGTGAGTACTTACCAGCACTCTACTTAAGCTCAAATTGTACCAGACGTTTCCATCATAACTTCTACTTTATCTGCCCACAACCTTGAGCCTTGAGCCTTGATACATCACACATTAGGATGTGCTTTCATTTTACATCTAGTGATCATGGCACCGAGAAAGGGAAAACCTGTGCAGAAAGGTGGAACCCTCCAAACTGTTTTCTCCCTTCACAGTATGTCTTGCATGCACCCACATAATCCCAACTTGGTCTGATGGATTGATTGCTGGTTTACTGTACTAATTCAATCAATTTGGCAGTCACAGGTCACAGGGCCCTCTGTGTTGACAAAAAGTCACAGGTGTCACCCCAAAAACACCAAAAAATCTTCAAAATCAGTGGTTTTTGGGAGATTTTTGCTTACAAATGGTGCTTACTCCTTCCTAATATGGTAATTTGACGAAACCAAAATTTCGTCAGGTTGGTCACAGGTCACACCCCCTGACGAATTGATTGAATTAGTACAGTAGACTCTATCATCATTCCTCCCCAGCCAAAGGGAAAGGGAAAGAAGAAACAGGCGACAAATTCCACACCTTCCGATACAACAAATATCACTCATATTCCCAAGGCTCCTCCACTTCCTGGTATGCAGAATGCTTCATTGACTATTTATCCCAGACATTTAAGCTAGTAATTGATTATTATTATTAGGGCCAAGTCAGCATCGATTAGCTGAGACTACAGGCACTTTACCCTGCTGTTCCTACTGGGCAACTGTTGAGGAGGTTGACAACGATGATATTTTCCAGCCCTCCTTACACTCCCAGGAACCAACAACAGGCCTTTTTGCCAACAGAAATGCAACACAACCACCATCCCCTTCCTCCACCATCGACATAAATGTTTCTCCCACAACCTTAGATCCAGATGAAGACCCCTGGGCCAGTCCAAGAGGTCCAACCAGAGCCGGTTCATGTCAGGTGCAATCACAACCCCAGGCTTCACAAACACCATGCTCTCAATCCCATTCACACTCAATTTTCTCACAGAGCTCAAATTCATGATCATCTTCTCCCCACACAGGGCCTCATAGCAAGGCACGCAAAACATCATCTGGACCTGCAGGGAATAGGCATGGGAACCATGCAACCGATGTCTGGACTTTTTTTGACTGGTTGCAATCAAAACAGCCTTGTGCATTCTGTGCGTAAGTCCTCATTTTTAGCTACATTACATTTTTTGCTAATTTTTCGGTGATAGAAAATTGAATTTGGCAGATTCCAGTACCAAGACTGTCTGTTATTCTGCGACAACATCAACAACCATTCTGTGGAAACATCTGTCCAAGTGTCATTTGGAGGAATGGGTGGATACTTGTGATAAGATGGAGATCCAGATTGGTGGCCAGGCAAAAGGGTTGGCAGAAAAATATTGGATGAAGTGTGATGGGCAGAAGAACAACACCAGAAATGAAGCTGGCCCTGATGAAGAAACAAGGAGAAATTTTTTGAATGAAGCCTTGGTGGACACTCTTGCAGACCTCATCATTGGCAATGATCTGGTATGTGTTCACTGTTTTGGAACCTCTTGCATTCAGAGTGTTGATAAGGTTGTTCTAGAGCATTAACATCCTTGAGAGCCCATGTCTTCAGGCCTTGGTCTTAATGTTGCGGGAGGAGCTTACAACATCAGACATTCCACATCGAACTACCATGTGAGCTCATATTATTGAATGCCTGACTGAGCATCTGGATGGCATCCAAGATGAGATCAAGGTAATTGTTTCATAAACTTCCTTCAGGTTTGCCTGCATCTCTGACATGATATATTAAATTAGAAGAAATCAATTGGAAAGATCTCTTTCACAATGGACATGTGGAGCGACCCCAATCTCACACCTTATATGGCAGTCACTGTGCACTGGGTTGAAGCGACACCCATTAATGCTCCTGATGGGCCCCAGTTCAAGATCAAGCTCAGAACAGATCTTATCGGCTTTCATCATGTCCCTGGGCACCATGATGGGGAACACCTTGCACAGGCATTTATTTACATTACAGATCAGATTGGGATTACTTCAAAGGTTTTATTTATCATGGCTTTGGAAACCTAGTATGCTAATTATTGTGATTTTAGATCAGTTGGATTACAATGGACAATGCCACCAACAACAATACTTTTGTTGCCACCATTGAAAAACTCTTAAAAGGGCGGCACATCATCTTCGATAAGAGCAAATGGTGGGTTCGGTATGTACATCAAAATTTGACCTGATGATAAATATTCTGCTGAAATCAAGAATGAACAGCTGTTTCCCCCACATTGTGAACCTTGCATGTAAGGCTGTACTTTCTGCTATTACCAAGATGGATTTTGCCAAGGAAGATTCTGCTCCATATGAACCACCTGAGCGAGATGACTCTGATAGTGATTCTGACTTTGGATCTAACAATGACACAGATTTTCTGACAGTTCTTCATCGAGATCCTGTTGCATCCCTTCGGAGTGTGATCCAACATGTAAGTCTGCTCACAATATAAATTTACATCACTAATTTCCCCTAGATTTGAGCATCCTCCCTTCACCATCAAGGGTTTGCAGACATCTTGAAGATGCTTGGCCTCAAGGATCTTCAACTCATCTGTGATGTTGATATCAGGTGGTCATCAACAATGTTGATGATCAAGCATGCAATTGATCTTGAGATTGTATGTTATTCAGTTAATTCTTTGACTATTTTAATCACATTTTCAGCCAATCGATACATTTATATCCATTCCAGACAGTGACCTCACAAAGTACAAGCTTGACAAAGCAGAATGGGATGCATTGAAAGTGATTAGGGACATACTTTTGGTAAGCCACTATCACCTCTGTGCCTGCTGGAGTGCAGTTAATTCCAAAATTTCACTCAAGATCCCACACACTTTTCAACATGTTCTATCACATGAGAAAACACTGACATTGAGCCACACAATTCCAGCCTTCCAGTCCATGATCAAGAAATGGACTGATTTGAAGACTAAGTTTCCAGATGCCACTGATATTATTGAGGAGGGGATTGACAAGCTGGAGGTTTACGAAAACAAATTGGAAGCTGTTCCTGCCAATATCGTCGCCACAGGTATTTACTTTGGTACTCATAGTTCTTACCTATGAACTTACCAGCACTCATAGTCCTTAACCCTCACTACAAGTTGCGATTTTTCGAAAAGAAAATGCCTGAGATTTCTGACAAGGCAAAGAGGATTTTTTTAGCTGAGGTCAGTAGGTGTAATCTTTTGCATTCTTCGCATATTTAAACCTATTTACTAGTTATGTCCCTACCATGTCTGACTCACTGCCACTACCACTGCATTGCAAACACAGTCAAGTGAATCCTCCAATTATGGCTATGATATTCTTGGTATGGACTCTCCAGCCAAGGCTTCACGGGCACAGACATTGGAAGAGGAAGTC
>Ga0307509_10007920_pt1 | contig 13719 bp, 10 predicted proteins | sample 10_EM_MG_FD_202245 | JGI IMG/M metagenome (GOLD analysis project Ga0307509, IMG submission 202245) | Populus trichocarpa ectomycorrhiza microbial communities from riparian zone in the Pacific Northwest, United States - 10_EM | ecosystem: Host-associated > Plants > Roots > Unclassified | place...
TTTCATAGCGCTCGACGGTCACGGCACGCAGCTCGACCGTGCTGTCGGCCTTCACCAGCCACACCGCGGGCTTGCCATCCTTCTGGAAGATCGCGGTCGACGGCAGCACCACGCTCGGCGCGCCGCCGACCCGTGCCAGCATCACGCTCACCGTCATGCCGAGCCGCAACGTGGCCGGTGGATTCACGATCGTGGTGCGCACCTGGTACGTGCGCGTCACCGGATCGGCGGACGGCGAGATCTCGCGGACGCGTCCCGCCCACGCCGCGCTCTCGCCCTGCAACGGGTTGATGACCACCGACGACCCGGCCTTGATCTCGCCGATGCGCGCGTCGGGAACATCGAACACGGCCTCGAGCTCGCTCGGCCGCGCGATGCTGAGGGCGCGCTGCCCGGCCGCCACCACCGAACCCGCCTCGACCAGTACTCGCGTCACGATGCCGTCCTGGTCGGCGCGCAACGTCGTGTAGCCGAGGCGCTGCTGCGCGAGCCGCAGCTCCGCCGTGGATTGGGACAACTTTGCCTCGGCCGAACGCACCGCGGTCTGCTGTGCCTGGTACTGCGCGCGGGTAGTGAGGCCGCGTTCGAGCAGGTCGCGGAACCGCGCTTCCTCGCTGCGCGAGCGGTCGAGATCCGATTGCGCCGCAGGCACGGCACCGCGCGCGGCGTCCACGCCCAGTTGCTGGTCGGTCTGATCGAGCTGCGCGAGCACCTGCCCCTTCTTCACCGTCGCGCCGACGTCGACCGCGCGGTTCACGAGCTTGCCCGCGACCTGGAACGACAGATCGGTCTCGTAACGCGAGCGGATCTCCGCGGTGTACGTGGCGCTCTCCGCGTTCGCGCCGCCGGTCACCAGGGTGGAACGCACCGGGCGCACCAGCGGCGCCGCTTCCTTCTTGCCGCCGCAGCCGTCCAGGCCCATGGCAACGACAATGGCCATTAATAAGAGTGGGGATGCTTTAAACATAATGCCTCATTGCACTCCGGCGGGATGGGTACGAACCCACTCCTCGACGCGCCCGTACCACGCTTCGCGCGACGCGGGATCGAGCAGGATTTCGAAATCCCCCATCGAGCGCAGCACGTTGACGAAATCGATCATGAATCCGTATTTGGCATCGGTGGCGCCGAGACCCGCGGACAACGCGGTCTCCTGCGCATCGATCAGGTCGGTGACCGACACCGCGCCGCGCGCATAGGCCTCGGTGACGTTGCCGAGGTTTTCATCGGCGGCCGCGGCCTCCTCGCGCGACAGGTCGATGGCGGGCCAGGAGCCCGCGGTGCGGTGCAAGTGCACGCGCGTGCGCGCTTCGATGCCGTCGAGCGTGGCGGCGCGATCGGCCTCGCTGGCGCGCAGTTCATGCCGGGCCTGCGAGCGCTCGGCGCCGCGCAGTCCGCCGGTGAACAGCGGCAGTGTGGCCTGCAGCGTCACGCTCCAGGCTTCGTCGTCGGGCGCGCCCGGCACCGACAGCGAACCCGCGCCCGACTTGTCGGTGTAGTTGGAGCCGTTCGCCGCGAGCGCGAGCTGCGGTAGATAGTAGGCGCGCGACGCCGACGAGAGCTGGCGGCGGCGCGCGTCGAGCACCGCGTCCGCGGAGGCGATCTCCGGCGCATTGTCGAGCGCGGTGTGCACGGCGTATTCCATGAACACGGCCCACTTCGCCGGCGTGTCGAGAAACGCCTGCGTGCGCGGGCTCGACACGAGCTGCAATGGATCGTCGAGCCCCGACTCCACGGTGCTGAATCCCGGCGCCGCCGGCCGGTGCAGGATGCGCAGCACCTCTGTCTCGGCCTGGCGCCGCTGCGATTCGGCGGCCAGCAGATTCTGCTTGTCGCGCGCGAGCTGCGCGACCCAGCGCAGGTAATCCGAGCGCCCGGCGAGGCCCACCTCCTCGCGTACTCTCGAGGTCTCGAGATTGCGGCGCGTATTCTCGACGTTGCGCCGACGCACCTCTTCCACCGACTTGGCGCGCAGCAGGTTGAGATAGGCGGTGGCGGCCGCGGCGAGCGTGTCGAGCATGTCGGTGCGTTGCTGCTGCTCCTGCGCACGCGAGAGGCTCTTGGCGATCGAATAGCCGGCCCACGCGCGTTCCGAGTAGATGACCTGCGAGAGCGCGAGTCCGGCGCTGGTCGAGTCCTCGGCCTGGATCAGCGGGTTCGCGCGATCCTCGTCGATGCGCGTGCGCGTGAGATTCGCGCTCACCGAAGGCAGCAGGTTGCTGCGCGCTTTCGCGACGTCGTCCTGCGCGCTGCCGAGCCGCTCGACGCTCGCCGCCAGCGCCGGGTTCGCATCGAGCGCCGCGCGCATCGCGCCGAGCAGCGTCAGCGGCTCGGACCCGCCCGGTTCGGCGTACAGCTGTTCGGAGTCGGAGAGGAACTGCCAGCGCGGTGAGAAACCGATATCCCGCGCCGTGTGCATGTTGATCAGCAGGCGCTGCGTGGTCGGAAAGCTCACGTCGAAAGTTGCAGGGTTCTCGCCGCCGGCGATGCGCTGGATCATGATCACTACGCGGCGCGCGAGGCGCTCGGTGTCGCGTTCCGCGCCGCCGGTGGTCATGAGCATGCCGGCCTCGAGCTCGCTTCGGCCCACCACCGAGAAGGTCGGCAGCTTGCGCGCGGCCAGGCCCTGGGCGAGCTCGCGCACCTGCGCCTGGTTGAAGCGCAGCGGCGTGACGTACACGGCGTCGACGCCAGCCGGAATGCTGGCCAGCGCCGCATTCACGTCCGCGCCGACGCGCACGATACCGATGCGCACGTTGAGCGCGGCGGCGAGCTCGGTCGCCTTGCCACCGAGCTGCGGCAGGGCGCCGATCAGCGAATCGTCGACCAGCGCCACCAGGTACTTGAAGCCGACGATCTCGTGGAAGGAGCGCACGTTGTTCGCGACGCTCTGGAAGTCGGCGACATAGGTGAAATTCCGCCGGCCGCTATGGCCCTCGGTGAGTGGATAGGCCTGCAGGATGGGGTCGATCACCAGCGGGGCGATCACCGGCTTGGGCAGCGTCGCGCGGCGCGCGGCCTGCTGCGAGGTCAGGATCCCGAGCGTGATGACGACGTCGACGTTGCGGTCCGAAAGTGCGCGGTCGAGCGCCGTGTTGGCGCCCTCGAGCGACCAGTCCCCGGCGAAACGCGACTGGGGTGGCAGCACGATCGTGGTGTCGGCGGACGCCACGTTCGCGATCTCCTTTTCGATCGCCGCGACGGACAATACCTGCCGGCCGGCATCGCCATCCGTGACCACCGCGACGCGGATCTCGCGCGCGCCGGCGAACGGCACCCACGCGACCAGAACCAGCGCTGCCGCAACGCGGCGCAAGCGTGACGCAATCAAGGCGCACTCCCCGGGTGTTCTTGTTTGACTCGATCTTATGTCGGCCCGATGGTGCTGTCGCGCACAAAAGCTTCGCGCGCTACTCTTCGGTGCATGGCGAACGAATCCCCTCCGTCGGGCGAACTCGACCAGCTCGAATCGCTGCTCGATCGCTGGCAGGCGAGCCTCGACCTGCACGCGAAATACGCGGCTCTCGACGAGACGCGCTACTGGCACGTGCAGCCCTGGCCCAAGCACGAGCGGCCGCAGCGCTGGATCATCCAGCTCGCGCGCAAGCGCATTCTGGCGCTCAAGCGCATCGTCGCGCAGCGCCAGGCCGAGGGCGACCGCGCCTTCATCGAGGGCATCGAGATCATGAGCTTCCTCGCGACGCTCGTCGGCCTGACGTCCGTCGAGCGTTTCATTCCGCTCGCGACGCCGGAGACCGAGCGCCGAGACGTGCTGACCGCGAAGCCGGGCGTCGCCGCGTCCGCGGAACCTGCAAAGCCGAAGGCGCAACCAGTGCGCGAGGCGGCGTCGCGCACGGCGGAGAATCGCAAGGTCGTCGAGGCCGGGGCGCGCACCGGCGAGCACCGCCGTACGGCCGAGACCACGCGGCAGATGCCGCAGCTGCCCAACTCCAAGGTGTACCGCATGCTCGCTGCACAGCGCGCCGGCGTGCCGCTCAAGGCACCGACCGAGGCCGCTGCCAAGAAGGAAGTACGCCGTGATACGGTGCGCCCCGCGACCATCAAGCCGAAGAAGGTGCCGACGAACGTCACGCAGACCGAGCACGTGGTGATCGCCGACGCGGTTCGCTTGTTAGGCTGGGGCCGCCAGTGGCACGAGCTCGCGGAGATGATCTCGCGGCTCGCCGAACGTCCGGCACCCTCGGAGATCCGCCGCATCCTGCGCACCTACCGCGCGCAGATAGACGCGGTCGCCACCCGCCGACGCGATTGATTACAAGCCTGTAATCCGTCACCGCTCCGACACGCTGGCGCCTTGCGCGGCGGCGCGCGAACTGCGCAAAATCCGGGCCCCGCGCCGGAGGAACTTCCCCGAGGCGCCCCGATCTCATCAGGCGCCATGATCAAGACGCAAAATCTCACCAAGCACTATCAAGGCCTCGTGGCCGTCGAAGACCTGACGTTCTCGGTCGAACCGGGCGAGGTCCTGGGCTTCCTCGGGCCGAACGGCGCCGGCAAATCCACCACCATGCGCATGATCGCGGGATTCGTCACGCCGACCAGCGGCAGCGCCAGCATCTGCGGCTTCGACGTGGCAACGCAGCCGATCGCGGCCAAGACCGCCCTGGGCTATCTACCCGAAGGCGCGCCGTGCTACGGCGAGATGACCGTCGCCGGCTTCCTCGACTTCATCGCCGACCTGCGCGCCCTCGAAGGAGCCACGCGCAAGACACGGCTCGACTACGTCATCGGGCGGCTGCAGCTCGACGGCGTGCTCGAGCAGTCCATCGACACGCTGTCGAAGGGCTTCAAGCGCCGCGTGGGCCTGGCGCAGGCCATCGTGCACGACCCGAAGGTGCTGATCCTCGACGAACCCACCGACGGCCTCGATCCGGTTCAAAAACACGAAGTGCGCACGCTCATCTCCGAGATCGCGAAGGAAAAGACCATCGTGATCTCCACGCACATCCTCGAAGAGGTCGATGCCGTGTGCACGCGCGCCATCATCATCGCGCACGGCAGGCTGGTGGCCGACGACACGCCCGCGGGCCTGAAGGCGCGCGCGCCCTCTGGCCGGCTCGACGACGTGTTCCGCGCCGTCGCCGCCTGATCACACCGATTTCTCCGGGAGCTCCAGCTTGAACAAGGTTCGCATCATCCTGCGGCGCGAGTTCGCGAGTTATTTCGCGACGCCGCTCGCCTACGTCTTCATCGTCATCTTCCTGATCCTCGCCGGCGTGTGCACGTTCTCGCTCGGCGGGCTGTACGAGAGCGGCCAGGCGGATCTCGCGCCGTTGTTCCGCCTCCTGCCGTGGCTGTACCTGTTCCTGGTGCCGGCGGTGTCCATGCGGCTGTGGGCCGAGGAGCGCAAGAGCGGCACCATCGAGCTGCTGTTCACGCAGCCGGTCACGCTGTGGCAGGCGGTGCTCGGCAAGTTCTTCGCCGCGTGGCTGTTCGTCGGCATCGCGCTGGCGCTCACCTTCCCCACCTGGATCACCGTCAACTACCTCGGCAATCCCGACAACGGCGCGGTGCTCGCGGGCTACATCGGCGCATTCATCATGGCAGGCGCGTATCTCGCGGTCGGGTCGTGCATGTCCGCGTTGACCAACAACCAGGTCATCGCGTTCGTGTTGACGGCCGTCGTGTGCTTCGCCTTCGCGCTCGCCGGTTTGCCCGCAGTCACCGAATGGTCGCGCGGACTGTTCGACTGGATGGCCGGCTGGTCCTTCATGGGGGCCGGTGCAAAAGACGTCGTGCATTCGATCGACAACGCCGTGACCGACGGCATCGCGGGGCTCTCATTCCTCACGCACTTCGAAAGCATCAGCAAGGGCGTGCTGGCATTGCGCGACCTGCTGTATTTCGGACTGGTGATCACTTTCTTCCTGTTGTCGAGCGCGGCCCTGCTCGAGAAGCGCAAGTAGGGGCGCACTCATGACCAAGACCATATCGAGCGCTCGCGGCATCTTCTTCATCGGCGTGCTGTTCATCGGCATCACGTTGCTGGCCAACGTCCTGCTGCGGAACGTCAAGATCGATCTCACGTCCGACCGGCTCTACACCGTTTCCGACGGCACGAAGAACATCCTCAGGAATCTGAAGGAACCGGTGAACGTCTACCTGTTCTTCTCCGATCGCACGGCCGTGCAGATGCCGGATATCCGGAACTACGGCCAGCGCGTGCAGGACTTCCTCGAAGAGCTGTCCTCCCAGTCCGGCGGCAAGCTCAAGGTAAAGGTCATCGATCCGCAACCGTTCTCCGAGGAGGAAGATCGCGCCACCGAGCTCGGCATCACCGGCGCGGCCGTCGGCCCCGGCGGCGACAAGCTGTATCTCGGCATCGCCGCGACGAACTCCACGGATGGCAAGGAGGCCATTCCGTTCCTGGATCCGCGCCAGGACGAGCAACTCGAATACGACGTCGCGAAGCTGATCTACAAGCTGTCGAGCGCGAAGAAGCCCGTCATCGGCTGGTTGTCCTCGTTGCCCATGCAGGGCGATTTCGACATGCAGAGCGGCCGCCCGCGTCCGCCGTGGGTGGTCTATGGCCAGCTCGAGCAGCTCTACACGGTGAAGAATCTCGAGCCGACGCTCACGAGCATCGATGCCGACATCGACGAGCTCGTTCTCGTGCATCCCAAGGAATTGCCCCCCGGGGCGCTCTACGCCATCGACCAGTTCGCGATGCGTGGCGGCCACATCCTCGCGTTCATCGATCCGCTGGCGCAGGCCGACCAGTCGGGCAACGACCCCAACAACCCGATGTCGCAATTCCAGGCGGACAAGTCTTCGCACCTCGGACCGCTGCTCGACTCCTGGGGCATCGACTTCAAGTCGAACGAGGTCGTCGGCGATCTCGAGCGCGGCCTCGTCGTTTCCATGCGCGAGAACGATCCGCCTTCGCAGCACATCGCGGTGCTCGGCTTCGACGCGACCAGCCTCGCCAAGGACCCGATCACCGCGCGCCTCGACAGCATCAACATGGCTACCGCGGGTAGTTTGAAGCCCCTCAAGGGGAGCAAGCTGAAGTTCGAGCCGCTGATCCACACCAGCGACAAGGCCGGCGTGTTGCCCACGCAACGCCTGCTGATGCTCAGCGACCCGGCGACCTTGCGCGACGGGTTCAAGCCCACGGGCCAGCTCGTCGTTGCGGCGCGCGTCTCGGGCAATGCCACCAGTGCCTTCGCGGACGGCCCACCGGCCGGCGCCAAGGCCACGGCAACGGCGCTCAAGGCCAGCGCCAAGCCGCTCAACGTGGTCGTGATCGCCGACACCGACTTGCTGTCGGATTTCATGTGGGTGCAGACCCGCAGCTTCTTCGGCCAGACGGTTTCGCAGCCGTTCGCGAACAACGGCGAGCTGGTGTGGAACGCGATGGACAATCTCGCCGGCAGCACGGATCTCATCAGCATCCGCGGCCGCACCACCTACTTGCGTCCCTTTGAACGCGTCGACGCGTTGCGCCGCAATGCCGACGCGCAGTTCCGCTCCACTGAGCAGAAGCTCGAGGACGAGCTCGCGAAGACCGACGAGGCGTTGTCGAAACTGCAGACGTCCAAGCCCGGCAGCAGCGAAGCGCTGCTCTCCGCCGACCAGGCGCGCGAGATCGAGCGGTTCCAGCAGGAGAAGCTGCGCATCCGCAAGGAACTGCGCGCCGTCAAAGCCGGGCTCGAACTCGACATCAAGTCGCTGGGCATGCGGATGAAGTTCATCAACATCCTGTTGGTGCCGGCCGTGTTCACCGTGCTGGCGCTGCTGGTCGCCAGCTGGACCAAGCGACGGCGCCATGCCATCGCCATGCTCCGCAAAGGGAATGCGGCATGACGCGCAAGAATTTCCTGACGCTCGCGGGTGTCGCCGGCGTGCTGCTCATCGCCGGCCTGTGGCTCAGTGCGCATCGCGCGCAGCAGCAGGGCAATCTCGGCGGCGGCGCGCTCTTCACGGACCTGAAGCCCGCGCTCGGCGACATCGACGAGATCCGGCTCTCGAAGGGTGACGGCAGCCGGACCACTCTCAAGCGCGGCGCCGACGGCTGGAACGTCGTCGAACGCAACTACCCTGCCGAAGGTGCGCGCGTGCGCGAGCTCGTGCTGAATCTCGCGGCGATGAAAGTGGTCGAGGCGAAAACCAGCGATCCGGCCAGCTACGCGAAGCTCGGCGTCGAGCCCGCCGATTCGCCCACCGCGACCAGCACCCTGGTCGAGCTGGTGGCCGGCAAGAAAACCTGGTCGCTGCTGGTTGGCAAGAGTGCCGAAGGCCGCGCGGTCTACGTACGCAAGCCGGCGGAGGCAACGAGCGCTCTGGCGGAACCTTCCATCAGCGTCGATCCCGACCAGAAACGCTGGGTCGATCGCCAGTTGACCGACCTGCCCGGCGCCGAGGTGCACGACATCGCCGTGACACCTGCCTCCGGACCCGCCTATCTACTGACGCGCGCCAGGCGCGGCGATGCCGACCTGGCGCTCTCGCCCGTTCCGAAAGGCCGCAAGGCGGCGAGCCCGATGTCGATCGACGGCCAGGGCGACGTGCTCGCCGCGTTCAACTTCGACGACGTGCACTCGCTCGAAGATCCCGCGCCCGCCGCCAGCGACAAGGCCACGTGGCGCACGTTCGACGGCCAGGTGATCGAGTTTGCCGGCCGGCGCACCACCGACAAGGCGTTCGTCACCGTGACCGCGCATCGTGATCCCGCCCTCGCCGCGCAGTTCATGCCGCCGCCTCCGGCAGCGCCGACGCCTGCGACGGCCACACCAGCTGCCGCCAAGCCCGCGCCCGCCCCCGCGCCCGCGCCCCCGGAGGGCAAGGCCAAGCCCGGCGCCGTCGAACACCTGATGACACGCGCGACTGGCGTCCAATTCGAGATCCCGGTCTACAAGTACGACGCGCTGTTCAAGCCCGTGGAAGATCTGCTCGAAAAGCCGCCCGCACCGCCGGCGAAACCGGCCAAGGCCGTCACGCCAGCCAAGCCCGCGAAGAAGCAGTAGCGCCTATCGGGTTCGGGCGATGAACGACACCGCGGCGATCGCCAGCAGTGTCGTCGGAAACCAGGCGAGCACCAGCGGGCTGGCGTCGAAGATCTGCGCGCCGCTCTCGGTGAGCTTTTGCACGAAGAAGAACGTCACGCCGATCAGCACACCGACCAGCGTGCGCGCGCCGGATCCCGACGCTCGCAGGCTGCCGAACAGGAAAGGCACCGCGAGTAGCGCGGCAAACACGATCGAGGCGGTGCGCGCGATGCGCGACCAGAATGCGAACTCCTGCGCCGAGGTGTCGAGACCGTTCTCGCGCAGGTGGCGCATGAGGCCCCACAACACGGTGGTCGCAAGGCGGCTCGGTTCCGTGACGGTGAGTTCGAGAAAATCGCCGCCCACCTTGGTCTCGAGCACGCGGCTGGCATCCTTGTCCGCCTCGATGACTTCGCCGCCGAAACGCGTGCGGCCGTAACTCGACAGCTTCCAGCTGCCATCCGCCTGCACGGTGGCCGTCGACGCGCCGGCCACCGAGAGCAGCGTGTGGTCGGGCGACAATTCGAAGATGCGCATGCCGCCGAACTCGGCGCTGCCGGACTGCTCCATGACGTTGATCAGCAGGTTGCCGTCGCGCACCCACGCACCCCCGCGGTTCGCGAAGCTGATGTTCGAGAACTTGGCCAACGCCTTTTCTTTCATGGCGAGCGCCTGCAGAGGCGGCGCCAGGAATTCACCGCACATCACGGAGATGATGGTGAGCAACACGCCGGCCATCGCCACGGAGCCGGCGATGCGCCACACCGAGATGCCGGCGGCGCGCATCACGGTGAGTTCGCTGCCGCGCGCGAGCTGGCCGAGGCCGAGCAGCGAGCCGATGAGCACGCCGATGGGCATGAGCTCGTACACCTGCTGCGGCATGTTCAGCATCACGAAGGACAATGCGTCGAGCGCGGAGTACGTGCCCTGCCCGATGTCGTCCTGCTGGCCGGCGAACAGGAAGAGCGCGAACAAAGTCAACAACACCGCTAGCACCACGAGGACGCCGCCGAGCACGGCGCGGATCACGTAACGGTCGAGCAGGTTCATGCCGGCACCGCGCGGGCCACGTTGCGCCGGTAGCGCAGCCGCGCGAGGAAGCGCGGCACGAGCAGGATGACGGCAGCCAGCAGGCCGACCGCTGCGTGCACCCACCACAGGCCTAACCACTCGGGCGTGACGCCGCGCGCGATCCACGTTCGGCCGGCGATGGTGAGCTGGATGTATACGAAGAAGATGAGCACCGCGAAGCCGACGCGCGCGTAGCGTCCCTGGCGCGGACGCAGTCGCGCCAGCGGCACCGCGATGAGGGCCAGCACGATCGCCATGACGGGGAACGCGAGCCGGAAATGGAACTCGGCCCGCTGCTTGGGATCCGCGGAACGAGCCAGCGCCAGGCTCGACATGCCTTCGAGCGCGGTCGAGTTGACCGCGAGCTCGGGCAGACGCACCGGGATGGTGTTCTCGGCGAAGCGCACGATGCGGAACTTGCGCTCTCCGGGCACGCCCTCGTAGCGCTCACCGTCGTACAGGGTGATCACCTGCAGGTTGCCGTCTTCCGAGTACGCGTGCGTTGCGCGCTGTGCCAGCGCCACTTCGAGGTGATCGCCACGGTCGCGTTCGACGAACACGCGCCTGAGCGTGCCGTCGCGGTCCGTGTCCTCCGCGTAGACCACGGTGGTCCCGCCACCAAACGTGCGGAATTTTCCGGCGGCGATCGGCGCGAACTGGCCGGCGCGCAGCGCCTCGCGCTGCAGGTCGACCATGCGCCCGGCGGCGGACGGCGCCAGCCGCAACGACAACGCGCCCAGGAAGATCGCCAGCAGCGAGGAGAACCCCATCACCGGGATCGCCACGGTGCGCGTGCCGGCACCGCAAGCCTGGGCGGCCGTCATCTCGCTGTCGTGGTACAGGCGCCCGAGCGCCAGGACGATCGAGAGCAACAGGCCCACCGGCATGATGACGGAGAAGTTCTGCACCGAGCTGAGCGCGATGAGCTCGAGCACGACGCCGCGCGGATACTGGGCTTCGGCCGCCCGCTGTAACACACGCGCGACCTGATTTGTGATCAATATCGCGAGTAATACGCCAGTTACTCCGAGCCAACTGACGACGACTTCACGCAGGATGTATCGATCGAGGATCCGCAGCAACAGGCCACCCAAAGGGACTTGAGTTACACTGCGCGACCTTAAAGCACCGCCGGCCTCCGCGACAATCCAATCAAGCGACCGGTTCTTTGCTCGAGGATCTGAAAAAAATGCAGTTCGATACCTGGACGAAAGCCCTCCCGGAGCTGCCCATCGATTGCCTCGCCGTAGGCATCCACGAGGAAGGCGAGCTCACCGCCGAAGCCCGCATCCTCGACCTGCGCTGCCGCGAGAAGCTCTCCCGGTTGACCAAGCGCGGCGATTTCTCCGCCAAACCTGGTGAAACCTGGCTGGTTACCGACCTCGAAGGCCTGCAGGCCGAGCGCGTACTGCTCGTAGGACTTGGCGCCAAGAGCGACATCACCCGCAAGGCATGGCGACGCGCCGTCGGCGCCGCCGTGGCTGCCGCCACCCGTACCCGCTGCACCTCGCTCGCGCTGGCCCTGCCCCGTCCCGCCGCGAAGCTGCTCAGCGATGAACGCCTGGGCCGCGCGGTGGCCGAGGCCACCGGGAACACGCTCTACCGCGTCAACGACCTCAAGAGCGCCAAGAAGCCGCGCTCGCACGCCCTGACGCGAATTGTCGTGGCCGCGAGTGCGAAGTCCGAATCCGCCGTGAAGAAGGGCTTCACCCAGGGCGAGGCGCTGGCCGCCGGTGCGGCGTTCATGCGCAACCTCGCGAATCTGCCCGGCAACGTCTGCACGCCTACCTACCTGGGCAAAGCAGCCGAGGGACTGGCGAAGACTCACAAATCGCTCAAGGTGAAGGTGCTGGGCCTCGCCGAGATCAAGAAGGAAAAGATGGGCTGCTTCCTGGCGGTCACGCAGGGCAGCGAAGAGCCGCCGCGTTTCATCGTCGTGGAACACAAGCACCCGAAGGCGAAGAACTCGCCCGTGGTGCTGGTCGGCAAGGGCATCACGTTCGACACCGGCGGCATTTCGCTCAAAGACCCGCCGCTGATGGACGAGATGAAGTTCGACATGTCGGGCGCTGCCTGCGTGCTCGGCACCATGAACGCGATCGGCGAGCTCAACCTGCCGCTCAACGTCATCGGCATCGTCGCCGCGTGCGAGAACATGCCGGACGGTCGCGCCATCAAGCCCGGCGACATCGTCACGAGCGCCGCCGGACTCACGGTCGAGATCCTCAACACCGACGCCGAAGGCCGCCTGATCCTCTGCGATGCGCTCCACTACGCGCGGCGCTTCAAGCCGGACGTGGTCATCGACATGGCGACACTCACCGGCGCCATTGTCATTGCGCTCGGGACGCACCACACCGGCGTGTTCTCGAACACCGACTCGCTGGCGAAAGAGCTGGTCGATTGCGGCCTCTCGGTCGACGACCGCGCCTGGCACATGCCGTTGACGGAAGAATACGGCGAGCAGCTCAAGAGCAATTTCGCCGACATGGCCAACGTCGCCGGCCGCGACGGCGGTTCGATCACCGCGGCCGCGTTCCTCGGCAAGTTCACCAAGGACCTGACCTGGGCGCACCTCGACATCGCCGGCACCGCCTATCAGGGCGGCGCGGGCAAGGGCAGCACCGGTCGCCCGAGCGCCATGCTGCTCGAGTACCTGCTCAGACGTGCCGCGGGTTGATTTCTACCTGAGCGAAGAGGCGGGCGAAGGTGCCCGCCTCCGCCTGGCCTGCCGCATCGCCGAGAAGGCCTACCTCGCCAAGCAACGTGTCGTCGTCTTCAGCGACGATCCCACGCTGATTCCCAAGTTCGATGACTTGCTGTGGACCTTCGGGGACGGCACGTTCGTGCCGCACGACGTCGTCAAAGGTGATGGCGCGGTTTGCGAGGCGCCGGTGGCGCTAACTACCGGGCCACTGCCGGCGGGCGAAGCGGACGTCCTGATCAATCTCGGCGCCAGCGTGCCGGCGTTCTTCGAGAAGTTCGGGCGCGTCGCGGAGTTCCTCGACGCCCGACCCGAAGTTCGCGCCGCGGGGCGCGAGCGCTTCAAGTCGTACCGCGCGAAATCCATCGAGCCGCAAACCCACAACGTTTAATGAAAAGGGGTCAGACCCCTTTTCATCAATGCAGCAGGGTCAGCGCCGCGACGGTCTCTGCCAGGATCGCAGTCTTCAGCGTCGGCTGCACGTCCGGCGCGAAGAACGGCGAGTGCGTCGACGGCAGCTTCACTTTGCCCTGTTTGTAAGCCGCGAACTTCGCCGGCTCCACCGCGCCGACCTGTAGATAGACGCCGGGCACGCCCGCGTTCACGTACTCGCTGAAATCCTCCGAGCCCATTTCGGCCGGCGGATGCGTGATGTTCTCGGGCCCGAGCGCAGTACCGAGCGCGGCCATCACTTTTTCGGTGAGCGCCGGATCGTTGTAGAGCGCCGCCGTGCTTTCGATGACCTTCATCTCGGGCTCCTTCGGCGCGCGCCCCGCCATCGCCTCGGCCTTGGCGATGCGTTCGATCGCAGCGAGCAGCGCCTGGCGGACCTCCGCCTTGTACGCGCGCACCGTGAGCTGCAACTTCACGGTGTCGGAGATGATGTTGTGCTTGAGGCCGCCATGGAACGACCCGACGGTGATCACCGCCTGGTCG
>Ga0307509_10007921_pt1 | contig 13718 bp, 17 predicted proteins | sample 10_EM_MG_FD_202245 | JGI IMG/M metagenome (GOLD analysis project Ga0307509, IMG submission 202245) | Populus trichocarpa ectomycorrhiza microbial communities from riparian zone in the Pacific Northwest, United States - 10_EM | ecosystem: Host-associated > Plants > Roots > Unclassified | place...
GGTGCTTTCGAGACAAATACCTCAGTAACCAGCCCGGACCTTCTCCCCTTGATTTGTAGCATTACTATGGGTTGTTATTGGACTCTAGAGGTATGAGTCTTATCATGGTAGAGTATGTCCCGAGAGGATGGCTATGGGTAGCGCCCACTTAGCCAACTATCGGCTACATCTCACCATGTGAGCTTGCATGTCAATTCATCACATTGAATAATTGAGTGGATTAAATGATGCACTGCATTGCATCTATAGACGAAACTGCCACTGGGCCAGTGAGTCCACCACCTAGGTATTGACTCCGGTTGTTGTCATAATAGTTAGCCACTGGTATAACTTCAATAGGAAGAGTTTTTCAACCTGCAGTTGTATTGGAGATGCATTGCAGAAACTCATATCCTATTGACGGAGTTAAGCGTAGCCGAGTTGGTCCGCCACTTCCGGCAGGATCAATCCTGATGGACAGTAGACCTCGGACAAACCCTGAGCAGGACAGGGTACTCGCACAAGGTCCGTAGTAGTGGTGAATATCAAAGGCTTAAATCTGATATCTACTTAAGTTTAAGCGTTTGGCATTCTACTTCGACAACCAACTTTACCTCGAGAGAACTAAATTGAGTGAAGCTTCGAGCTTAACTATATTAAGTTTCACCGTTGATTCTTTTGAATTATTTTACCTCATCTTTATCTTCTACTTTGAGTGTTTGGTGCGGTCGCAACCTTAGAGTTCACCTCTCTACAGGGTGCCCCCGTCACATATGAGCACATAGATAATTGCTGGGGTTTACCATACAAAACTTTAATCCCTGTTTCCAGGTACTTCTTGCTTTGCACAAGTAGTATCCGCATTTATCTAGCCAAGAGGAGATGAATAGTGTGGCTGTCATCATACAAATACTCAGAGAAAGCTCATCATAATAAGGACTAACATGTCTTTTTTTGTAGAAATAAGACATTCTATTAGAACACTACTGTATTATCCCACACCGGTATTAGACATAACAGCCCCTCCATTCCATATCAAAGCTTCCACAGGGCTGGAACCAGAAGCCATACAACCACCATTGAAATTATCAAATCCCATAGAGAAAAAGACAACTCCAAGTCTATGTAACATGCTCTGATGCTTCGCCAAACCCCGTCCCCTCCCTGAAAACCAAACTTCAAATGGCGGAAGAAATCAATAAGTAGCTATAAATAATAAACGACAAATATAAACACACTGCATTCTCTACAAGTATGAGATTCGCAAAGGAAGTTAAACAAGAGGCAAGAGTAGGGGTGTCTGCGTTGGGACTCCTTATGGGTGGGAGTAGTTCATAACCGGATAATGTGCAGGTAAAAAGGCCTTTCATATAAGTCATTTCCGACCGGGTCCTTATGAAACCGGGCAATATCGGCAGAAGAGACCTTCGGGATCCAACGCAATAGGTACCAGAATAACCTCTCATTCCCATGCCTCCATATGAGGTCTGGTTCTGCCATCCGAGTAGCCCTTTTGTTTATGAGGGTAACAAGGTGCTCATATGCTAAAAGCATTTTGTTAGAAATAGCAATCGTGGTAAAGGGCCCATAGTAATCAATTAGCATACCTAAAAGTACTTGAGGTGTCCTCTATGGGAACCCATACAGTCTAGAAAAGGGTCCGTTCAGGACATAAGTTGATTTTGGAATTGGGTATAGCAATCTCGGCTAGAAGGGTTTGTAAATAACAAGCAACGACCCAATTGTGTTTTTATTTATGATTGTTGTAATCTTAAATATCTTCCTAGATCTTTTCTTATAGCTCTGCTTATCTTCTCCGCTATCTTGATAGCAAAGATGTATATACATTTTCTTATTAATTGAGACTTATCTCTTAAAGATGGTAATATGTTTGAAGGTAAAAAACGTAATAATATTTAACTTATAATATAACCAAAAGTAATCTTAAAGAAAGTACTTAGATGGTTACGTGAAGAGCTCTAACTATCGTAATCCGATCTCCTTTATATAGAGACTCTTCCCACAACCCTAACCCTGGTGACTCTCTTGTGGAGTCACCTGCAACATACCTTAACCAATAATAAATCATAAAACTAATCATGTGAGTAAACTGCTCACATGAGTGAAACTCGTGACTCCAAGCAGAGTCACACGCGAAAGTTTTTATATCATTTGTGACTCACAATTGTGAGTCACCAAACAGCAAAATATAAATATAAATATAATAATAATTCGCAGTTGCGAATCATCTGAGAACTGTAAGTTAAATGATCTTATAGTGTGAAATATAATATACCAATGACCAATAATTATTAGTTATGTGAAACCATCTTTCTAAGTCATGATTCGTGATACAGGGAAACATCACAGATGACATCTCCCTGATAGGCCCTCAGGCCACCAGCTCTGTTCATAATACGATCCTTCTCACCCCTCTGCCCCCCTTGCAACTGAAAGTTTGCATAAAACTGCCTCCGAATGTCCACTGCCACATCCTTTAAAGAGTGTAGTATCACAATTTCCTCTCTCCAGGCTTTGGTGTTGTCCTCTAACCTATGTATTTTGGCTTTACAGCCACTTTTGTAGGTCTCGAAGCAGGCCTCAAAGTGCCTTCTGTCGGCCTATATATTCCTTTTGTTGATATCTGCACAATCCTTCAACCCACGGACCTCTCCTCTCAATGATTCAATTGACGCAATGATGTCTATGCCGTCTCTGTTCCCTTATATAGCCTTTGGCTGAGTTGGGGTCCTACTCTCGCCCCGTGGAGCCAATCGTTCTGTCTCTTATCAGGCATTTCTGATTGCCTTAATTTCCATCTCGCAGTCTTCTCCGCTGTCTACATTCTTGATCTACTTGTATTCTCATTGTGTATTCGGAATTTAGTTCCTATAAACGTACCACAAGGTGTGTCAGAATTATGTGAAATATCAAAGATATCATGTATTTAATACAAAGAGAACTATGTAGCCGATTGGGCAGCTGCTTTGGCATAGCTATTGCGAAGGTATAAAAAGTATAGTGTTCCTGCTGTTTGAAAGATTGTGGTAAATAGTGCTAGTAGCCAGCGTGGACTATATATAAGAATGACCTCACACTTTAAAATTTACTGTCATGCTAGAGAAAAGAAGCATGAAGGCTATCCTCTGGTATAGTTAAAATATAATAAAAGAGAAGAAGCTTAACTGAATACAAGAATTAATAATGCAAGTAATAGTAACTACTGCTGGCCATGTTTGGTTATGGTACTAGGACATAAATGTTTAATAATACCAGATTCCGAATACAAAATGAAATTACAAGTATAATAGGCCAGTAGCCATTTAGACAATTTATAGATAGTTAGTAATCAATATCATGATATACCGTATTAACTTGAATAAGAGAGAGGGTTCTTAGGTCATCTAAGTTTCCTATTTTGGAGGGGACGGGAGAAAATGCCAGCAAAACAAAACTACGCTTTACTTAGAGAGGTAACTCAGACATCCAGAGACAATTCTCTCTTATTCATGTTATTGCAGTAAGTAAGGGGTCGAGGGGAATAGCAACCATATCCAATTAAGTTCAACCAGCGGAGTGGTTACCTTTTTTAAACGTTGTTAACGTGGGGATGGAGGAGGAATAACTGCGGAGCAAAAAAGGGGGAGATAAAAGAATGGGAACATGAAAAAAGGGGGAGATGAAAAAAGGGTACTTAAGTCTGATCGATAGTACAGTCCTCGAGTACTGCAAAAACTGGAATAATTGGACCTCACGCTAGTATGTTGACTTAAGGTATGTCTCGCCAAGGTTCATACTTTTGTTTAAAATTTTCCTCTTTCTACTTCGCCACTCCAATCACCGTAGTGACTCAGAGCAGTGAACCCCAGTTTTCTGTGTCGAGACACTCATTTCCTTTTAAAATAGGGACTTTCCGCGCGCCCGAGGAGAAAAGGGGGAGAGAAGGCGCTCTTTCATTTCGTTTCGGAGAGGAAAGGTTACTAAGCGGCACCACAAGGAAAACGCTAGCCCTTCCCGGGGGGAGTGATTGCAATCTGGCAGTTGCCCCGACAGCCGGGCTCGGCTCAATCTTTGTTGCTTGTTTCAACCTCACCCACTACAACCCTCTACCATTTACAACTTTATCGTTTCCTCCCTGTTACGGGGATCCCTCCTACCCATAAATAATTAATTCACCGCCTAAGCTCTACACTAAGAATACCTACAGTCTAAAACACCCCCGCACTTGTGATGAGTTCTGATCAACTTCTCCTCTCCCTCAAATCCTGGCCAGAGGAGGACCCAGAATTGAAGTCGGTCTCGTCGTTAATTAGCCGAATACAAGCTCAACGCGGACACTTCCGAGACGTCGACGAGAACATCCTGGAGAGCGAGATAAGCGAGGGAAAGGACACTGAAGTGTTGTTCGACAATCCTCCCATAGAGGAGAATGAAGAGGGTGCTAGCAAGTCTGCTCCGGCAGCGGGAGAGGAGCTCGACAGGGCGACACAGATAAGGAATGCAAAGGCGGAGATGACGACATTGGTTGGGTATGGGTTGTGCCTAGTCGGTTACTTTTATCAGAGGTTGCTGATTGGATGAGATGCGGGAGGATAGGCACGCCCTAAACGAAGCTCTCTTCGGCCTCGACTACATTTCCCTCCTAGTGTCCCTGCACGGTCCCGAAGCTGGCTCTTCAAGCATGTCTCCGGTACTCAAGGGATCCGTGCCAGTCAGAAGTCTTGGTTTCGATAAAATTCAGCGCAAGGCAGATCCCAAGTCTGTTAAAGAAGACCTAGTCATTTCGCACGCGTGGAAGGTCGAAGGTCTGAATTCTGCCGCCGACGCACTCATGGGCGCCTCCAAAAAGCTCGGTGATGAGGTGGAGAGGGAAGCGCGGTACTGGGAGCAGATACTCGCCATTCGAGAGGATGGTTGGGTGGTAACACGGATGCCTAATGAGCGGAAAACACTGGGTGTGAGATTCGGATTCGCGGAGTCGGCGGCAGAGTACAAAAACAAGGGTATGGGAGCTTTGAGACGTGGGGAGGATGGCGATGTGGTCATGGACGATGTAGCTACCACTGGGTCACACGGCAAGGCTATGCTCCGGGTTCGTGTCCTCGAGAATGGAGAAGTGAAGGGATCAAGTGTGCAAAGTGGGAATAAACGCTCGGGGTCAGTTAAGGATATGATCCAGCGGGCGAGAAACTTTATCTATGAGGATGAGCTCTTCTTTGAGATCACGAGGGAAGCTAGGCTCATGGCGAACTTGGGTGTACGAACAAGCGAGGACGCAGTCACGATCGATCTAGGGGGGGGCAGGAGTATAGCAATTGATATGGTGAGGGTTTCCCCTCTTTATGTTCATCCAGATTTCCAGAGCTAACAGCCTAGTAGGCTCCTTTAGACGATGGCGACGTCGTTCTAGATATGCACAATTCTGACAGTAGTCTCGCACAAGGGGTCATCATGGCATTCCGAATCCTCCTATCATACAATCATAGGATGAGCCTAAGAAAACGCAGCAAGCCACCACCACCTCTAACCCAGCGTAAAATAGTCCCCCCTGCTCTCTGCATGGTTGCACCGATCACTACACACCTCTTACATCACCAACATCAACTAAATCTACAAAATCTACTCAGGCATCTAATTAAGGTCGTTAAATCCGCCGGAATGAGCGCAGCATTTGTGACAAAACCTCGCCAAAACTGCCTCAAGCCTGTAATCAGAAACGTAGAAACCGCAGTGGAGGCCTTCCTGGGAAGGATCGAGAGCGAGGCTACGGTAAAGCTTCCTGGAGGCTGGAAAGTCGAGATCAATATGAAGACTACCCTTGGACATCCACTATACGGCACTGGATATATTATTGGCACATCACACGATGGAGTTTCAGCACGGCTGATGGGCGAAAATAAATTCACCTCGTCTAAGGAGATGGAGATGTACCTTTTCTGGTGTCTAGAGCGGAGTATCGTCAATGAGGTTAGGTGTACCAATGATAAATGGGAGCAGATAGCACAATCTAACGAGATGTGGTCTATCGATAAATCTACTCGGCGGATAAGAATTTCCGTAGATAGGACTGGGCTATCAATTATCACGGGAACTACTGGCGGGAAGGATAATAGGGTGGTGTGGGATGGGAGTGATACTGGCAGAACCTTACAAGATCTGCTAAATCATCGTGAATGGTAGCAGAGGAATGGGGCTAGTAGAGACTTGTTCCTTGATATGTACCCGAGCACGCTTTGTATTTTTGCACATTAAACTAATAAAAACTGCGGGAGATGGATGACATGGGATATTTGCTCTTTCCTGTTTTTTGTAGCATTTATTCTCCCTTGGCAAGGCGCTCCCTTTCGAGCTCGTCTTCTGCCGCACGGAAGTACTTGGTTGTGTCCACACCGTGCTAATTCCCGAAGATCAGAGGCCGTATTCCCTGTAGCTTCCGTAATTGACAGAAACTCACCTGATTGTGATTAACAAAGTTAAACCATGGCATGACATGGAAGAACGTCTGGGAGTAACGTGAGTTTCGAGCAGCGACTCCCTGCATATGTGCATCAAGGATAGAAACTCCATATAAGGGCTCCTTGTTTTTGACCTTCTGAACCATCTCTCTCATGTCCATTTCTACCTCCCGCTCGTTCTCGGTCCATCCCCAGAATCGCACTGTAAATACGGCCGTCAGTCCTCCGCACCCCCCCTTTCCTTTCCTGCCATTGACGTATATGTAATCAATAGAGCTTACATGAAGACCGCGTATAGTACCGTAGGAACCCTGCGGTAACACCGATCGCCACAACAAGACGCAAACTCTGTGCCATGGCAGCTCTAGGCAAGAACGACGGACTTGCTTTATCCATCGCTAGAAAGAGAATTGGGCCTGCCGCAGCTGTTCCTGCGCCGACCGTATAATCAGATGGACGGGCATAACGGAGCACCCGGAAGAAGTGGCTGCGATCCAATATCAGTTTTCTGCTCATCAATTGGCCTCGGCGGGGATAACATTGGGGAAGGATCCGGGTCTTACGGGTCGGTGTCGATAACCTAATCTCTCTCTGTTAGTCACTGCGGCCTATGTCTTCAATTATTGGGGGAGGACGTACTGGAAAATCAGTATGAACAGTCTTTGGCGGAACAACGTCCATGGCGGTTTGGACGAGCGGGGAATTTGAGATTTACTTGGTCGTTTATGGGGGTGGGGTGCGGGATCTTTAATCGTGAAACGAAAGGCCGGTTGAACCAGGACGCTAGTCTTTTTTGGGATATCTTCAGTATGGATGGTACGGTGGGTGCGGGAATTTCCTGGGCCAATAACCAGTGTCGCGCAAGACGCGTCTTCCGTTTCTCTTCCCCCTTGTTCCGCGTGGGCGAATCTTCGGTCGTGCGTTCTCAACATTTGAACGAATTTTAACGAGCAAGCAAACAAACACTACAGATTATGTCGGGAGGTACTTCTAACGCCGTGGGTGAGAACGACGATTTGTTCGATTATGATGCGGATATTCCGGATATCGATACCACTATCAGACAGCCTACTCCTGAGAAGGATGGGAAGAAAGATAATTTAGGACTGGATGAAGAAGTTAAGATTAAGAGAAAGCGGGTCAATGTCAAGTTAGATGAAGCAAGGTACGGAGGGGAGCTGGAAGCAGGAGTTTCGCGATCGTTGGCTAACAGGTTTTCTTAGGCTCTTGAGAGAAGACATTGGGATTCCCAAACTAAGAAAGGAGGCGCCAAAGAGGCTCAAGTTTAGGGGGAAAGGCCATGAGGTGATCAATCCTCAGCTGCTGTTTTTATCTCTGTTTTTGCTGACATAAAACCTCTAGTACCGAGATGCCGCAAGACTACTTTCCTACTACCAACTTTGGGCCGATGACCTGTACAAAAAAGCCAAATTCCGAGATACCCTTCAAATAATCGAGAAGCTCGGCCACTCTAGGAGAATGAAAATGGAGAGAGAAAGCTGGATCATGGAGAGTAAGAAAAATAAGACAAGCGGCGATACACAAGAAAAGGACTTGGATCAAGGGAGGCCAGGACCCAGCATTGCGCCCGGATCTCCAGACGGTGAAATTCCACCTAACGATGATGACCTATACTCGAGACCCACACGTATAGTTGCTCCTGCTACGGGGAGCAGTGGAGCTTTGTTCTTGGGTGGACCTGTTAGTGATTCTGAGGAGGAAAACTTTGGGCCCGATGATGATGAGCTAGATACATTGATGGGCGAAATGGCTGCCGCGGGTGCTGCAGGTGTTGCTGCTACAGGCACGACTGCAGTAGCAGCTCATTCGACTGATAAGGAGAAGGGTGTCCCTAAAGTCACTCCTGTTGCCCCTCCTGACGACGAATTCGCAGACGAAATGGAGGCTATGGCAGAGTTGGGGGACGATTGGTAGTTAACCTGTTTGCATGCTGTACACATATATGATCCGTACCTTCTTATAATAGAGCCCTGCATTGTAGAATATTAAATGGATTGATTAATAAATGGTGTAGACGGTTGAGACACGACCCTAATGTGTTCATTTCTCCGTGCTATCATAGTAGGGCAGGCTACCGTATTCGGTTTTGGCGCCTTATCGATAAGGCACGTGGCTTTGGCGACTCAATATGCTAGCCACCCCGCCTAAAAGTTTGGTGAAGCGCAACATCCCCCCCGAAACAGCCGTCCCCGTCATCACTAACCCACTATTTACTTACCACCCAGCCGCTCAATTCCAAATACAACGAAAAAGCACCCCCAGCTATTGAAGGCCAGCACCGTTTCTACGATGGCCTCTTCCGAGAGCCTCGCGGATGCCATCAACCAGCTCTCCCTGGCTGATCTCAACAAACCTGATGGATGGATCGAGAGTATGCTAAACCAACAACTGCCCCGTAAGCGGGTTAAGCCTGATAAATCGCAGCTTCGAGAGCAGCTTCAACGAGAATTTCTTACACCCTCCCCGATATTCTCCACAGAGTGGCTAAATAAGCTTCAAAAGTATGTATTATAACCCGAAATATGTGCCAAACCTTGCTCTAATTGTTTATAGACGATGGGATGACCCACCCGACTACGCTTCCCTCATGGGCCTCGCCCCTTCAATGTCTCGTACTGTTATCCGTTTCACTCGCGAGGGTCTCGAAGGTCGTGTCACCGGTTACAAGGAGGTTACTGTTCCTGCTCACTCGATCACTGCAAAAAACTCTACCTCGCTATTAAGAAAACCAGCTTCAAAGGCAGATTTCGTAAGAGGCAAAGCAGGATTTTTCCCATTTAGTCCTGGTGGAGTCGATATCGGGGCTGCGAACGAAAGGCCCGAGGAGTTGGAGCTTCAAGAGGCCCTAATGGAGGAGAAAATCGGCAAAGATGGGTTATTGAGGGTTGCGCCGGGTATGACGCGAGGGCTGATGTTTGACGAAGCTCCGGACGACAATGCAGTCGAGAAAGAGGTTGACGATGATGGATTCAAGTTTGGGGATGTCGAGCCTAAGCGGAGGCGAAAGGGGGAGACCGATGATAATGATGGGCAGAAGGTTGACAAGCCTCTTGCGGAACTGGACACTCTTGACGATTTACTACCTGTTGAGGTGAGATGGTGTGCTATTATTATTTTTTGAACACTGGAGTACTAATAGATCGCAGTTTCCTATGCTGGCACCAAAAGGAAACTTTCCTTCGCTATTGAAGCCAAAAACAAAAGAATGGGCTCATATGGTCGATACCAACCAAGAAATCACCAATTTCCGTGAATTGGTCCCCAATATGGCTAAGGAAGTAGGTAACTCGAGGAGTTTGAACCAACCCTAAGCTAATAACTATATAGTGGCCATTCGAATTGGATACCTTTCAGAAAGAGGCCGTTTACCATTTGGAAAATGGTGATTCGGTCTTTGTGGCTGCGCACACCTCCGCAGGGAAGACTGTGGTTGCTGAGTATGCAATTGCACTTGCTACGAAGCATATGACTAAGTAAGTTGATAGCCACTAATTACAGAAAGTTTAGTGCTTATAAAAGCTTAGGGCAATTTACACATCGCCGATCAAAGCTTTGAGTAATCAAAAGTTTCGAGATTTTCGTCATGTTTTCGAAGATGTGGGAATTTTGACTGGAGATGTGCAGATAAATCCCGAAGCCAGCTGTTTAATCATGACAACAGAGATTTTGAGGAGTATGCTTTACAGGGGAGCCGATCTGATTCGTGATGTTGAATTTGTTATTTTTGACGAGGTTCATTATGTCAACGACCAAGAGGTGAGTGAGTGTTTGCTTACCTATAGACCAGCATATTGACCAAGCAATGATAGAGAGGTGTTGTATGGGAAGAAGTCATTATCATGCTTCCTGAACATGTCAGCCTCATTCTTTTATCGGCAACTGTACCTAACCCCTACGAATTCGCTAGTTGGGTGGGACGCACGAAGAAAAAGGATATTTATGTAATCTCAACACCCAAGAGACCAGTACCACTGGAGCATTTTATATGGGCAAGTAAGGCTATGTATAAGATTGTTAATTCAGAGAAAAAGTTTCTTGAGGAGGGGTTGAGAGATGCAAACAACTCATTTAAAAAGAAGGAACCTGACAGACAACAACAGAGTGGAAGCCAGCGCGGCGGTGGCCAGAATCAACGCGGGGGTCGCGGTGGACCCCAGAGAGGAGGTGGCCGTGGTGGTGGTCAACGAGGTGGACAGAGCACTGCAGGATTTTCAAGAAGCGGACGAGGTGGTATGAGGACAACTACTGCGCAAGACAAGAATATTTGGGTTCACCTTGTGCATCATTTGAAAAAAGAGACCTTGCTTCCTGCAGTTATATTCGTATTCTCTAAAAAGAGGTGTGAGGAGAATGCTGACGCCTTGAGCGCCGTTGATTTCTCTAACCAAACGGAGAAGAGTGCTATTCACATGATAATCGAGAAGAGCATCGCAAGGCTAAAGCCTGAAGACAGGTTGTTGCCGCAGATACTGAGAATGCGAGAGCTTCTGGCAAGGGGATTGGCTGTACATCACGGCGGGCTTCTGCCAATCGTCAAGGAAATTGTCGAGATCCTATTTGCGAAAACCCTGGTTAAGGTTCTGTTTGCAACTGAGACATTCGCAATGGGTCTTAATCTGCCTACCCGTACTGTGGTATTCTCTGGATATCGAAAGCATGACGGGAAATCATTTCGTGATCTCCAACCGGGGGAGTACATTCAAATGGCTGGTCGTGCTGGGCGCAGGGGCTTGGACGAGCGGGGCATTGTAATAATCATTTCACCTATGGACGAAGCACCTCCGGTAAGCCTCTGTAGTGAGACCTGGTGCGAGGTCGGAGCTGATGAATACAGGCCTCCACTTTAAAGCAAATGCTTCTTGGACAACCTACAAAGCTTCAAAGCCAGTTTCGCTTGACGTATAATATGATACTGAACCTTTTCCGCGTAGAAGCTCTGAAAATCGAAGTGATGATCAAACGGAGTTTTAGTGAAAACACAACTCAAACCCTTCTGCCAAAACATGAACAGCAGGTACAAGAATCACAAGAGAAACTGAAGAAGTTGCAGAGTGAGAATTGCGAAATATGCAATCAGGATCTCGATGCATTTGTTCTGGCAGCTGAGGAATTAAAGGAGCTCTCAAAAGAAGTAATCATAGGCGGTTCGAGGACCACCACGGGGAAAAGATATTTCACAAAAGGGCGTTCAGTTGTCATCTGTAAAAAGGTTTGTTCTCGTTCAGCTACCGGCACTGGTGCCCGTCTTACATATCTACCCTAGGACGGCCATAGGACAATTGGATTCTTGGCAACTGAAGGCGCCTCAGGCGGCGCACAGGCCGTTGTACAGGTTTTGGCACTTACATCTAAGGATGCTGTAAAGTCTCCAGGTAGGCGTATTCGGCCATAGGTGACGTCTTTTAACACTAACATATTTCTACCTAGTTGATAATTTACCCTTCACCGTTGCTAGTTCAATAGGTTTCCCAGTGCCACCATACGAAGGATGGAAACTTCGGATGGAAACCATCCATATATACGACATAGAGTATCTGGGATCAATGGTCACCAGGCTCGACATTGCGAGGGCACGCCAGGGTTCCAGTGAGGATATTCGAGCAATTGAAGGGGAACTCAAAGATTTATACGGGAAATGGACTTGCTCAGAATGGACAGAGGTTGACTGGTCAAGGGTTAAGGATCTTACGACACTGGAATGCTTTGAGTACCGAAGGGCAAAAGAGAGGGAAATACGTCAGTTCAGATGCCTCAGGTGTGATAACTTCGTGGCACACGTAAGTCAGCCAGTGTTCCCGTCTCCAGTGCCACGGCTAAGCTAATTCGTAACCTTAGTTTAATTCAAGTTACAGAAAGTACTTGCTGGAGTTGGAGGTTGCGAGCTTGAAACATTTGATATCCGACCAAAATTTGCAGCTTTTACCAGACTATGAACAACGTGTGTCGGTGTTAAAAGATTTGGACTTTATTGACGAGAATATGAATGTGCAGCTAAAGGGGAGAGTGGCCTGTGAAGTAAACTCAATGCTATCTACCCTCTTCCGACGAAAGGATAGCTTACCATCTCACAGATCAATTCAGCCAACGAGCTGGTACTAACAGAATTGATTTTGGAAAACGTCCTTGCAGAATACGAACCCGAGGAGATTGTGGCCCTCCTTTCAGCATTCGTATTCAGCGAAAAAACTGATGTTGTACCAACCATCACCGCCCGGTTGGAGAAAGGTAAGGCAAAGATTATCGAGATTTCTAAGAGGGTCAACCAGGTCCAGGTAGAACGCCAGGTTACAATGACTCCGGAGAATGACGATTTCGAGAACAGACCACGGTTCGGCCTGATGGAGGTCGTTTATGAATGGGCAAAGGGGATGTCTTTCAACCAAATAACAGACCTAACAGACGTTTTGGAGGGAACCATCGTGAGAGTTATCACTAGGTTGGATGAGACGTGCCGTGAGGTCAAAGGTTCCGCTAGGATTATCGGAGACCCATCTCTCTTTGCTAAAATGCAGGAGTGCCAGGAGCTGATAAAGAGGGATGTCTGCCACTGTGCCTCTTTGTATCTGGTGAGTAACTGTTGGTTCCTATTCTTAGTTTTTTTCTCCTTCCGAAAATGGGAACAAACCTATTCACGGGACAGAGCTGACTATTTTCTACCTTTTAGTAACTCCCAGTTTGGGGAAAGTTCTTTAAAGGGGTGTCGATATTCTTTGTTAAAACGTGTTAGGTTATCACATGTGTATCTTACTCGTGCTCAGGTGAGCTTAACAATAGAATATATTTCACTGCATTATACAGGGCCCTCCGCTGGATTACCGGCTCTAGCACGTTTCATGCAACCAGCACCGTGGCACCGTTGGTCGAAGTCTGCTTAGGCCCTATCGACCTGTGCTGCGAGCAAATCAGACATGTAATAGTAATTCATATAACCGCTATCCCTAAGAATAATCAATAAGCACAAATTTCCCTACTATGGTATAAGAAATGGAACCCCACGGTCCTCCCAAAATACTCCACCCGACGGGAAACATGCGAGAGGTCTTTACCTCATCATACGTTGACGACTTCCAGATTACGGTGGCGTCGAATACGTGGGAAAGAAATGCAAGGCTACTGGAGGACCAGACTAACTTGATTGTCGCTAGGGCACAGGGACTGGGTCTGTCTTTCAGTATAGCAAAAACGGAACTTATGCACTGGAGAAAGAGGAGGGAAGGCGGCCCCAGATCTTGCAGTGCTGTTAGGATACAGGGACACACGGTT
>Ga0307509_10007922_pt1 | contig 13718 bp, 12 predicted proteins | sample 10_EM_MG_FD_202245 | JGI IMG/M metagenome (GOLD analysis project Ga0307509, IMG submission 202245) | Populus trichocarpa ectomycorrhiza microbial communities from riparian zone in the Pacific Northwest, United States - 10_EM | ecosystem: Host-associated > Plants > Roots > Unclassified | place...
TGGGCCGGTTTAGGTCATGCCGGCCATGAAACTGCTGATTATGCTGCCGAAAATCTACCCGACCTTTTGAAGCTTAAATTGACCACTGCGTTGGAGAAGAACCCAACGCCGACACCAGAAGTAATTATCGACGTCTTGAGAGCAGGGATATTGTCTTTCGACGATGGTATTGGGCAGGCTCTTCTTGATATCTTTCCCAGCCCGGGAGCAGTGAACGCCATGTCAGACGAGGAAATCCGCAAAATTGTGAACGACAACGGCCCGAATAGTGAAATTGTGTTACGCTGCATGCGTGGCACGACCGTCCTTGTTGCACTTGTTGACCCAACCAAGTCCGATATGTGGGTGGCAAGTTTGGGGGATTGTGTGGCTAGTACGCATCAATTTTGCACGTCGATTTTCCTCTATTAAATCTTCATAGCCTTCGGAACGAAGGATAAGACGGGTAAATGGACAGCACGAGTTTTAAGCTCGGCCCATAATGGCGAGAATGAAATCGAGGCCAACAGGGTGAGGAACGAGCATCCTGGCGAGCCTGAATGTATTCTGTACAACCGTGTTTTAGGGACTATTGCAGTCACACGAGGTGCGCACCTAAAGTTCCCTCGATGTTTGCATTCACAAATCATCATTCAGCCCTTGGTGACTTTAGTTTCAAGCTCCCTGCCCCTTACGTCGAACGCATCTTTATGAAACATATGGCGCCTGGATTTGTGACGCCGGAGAGGATGGAAGCGTTTATTCATCGAATTTCAACACCACCATACATGACTGGCGTCCCTGATGTTACACATGTAAATCTCGCATCACTGGGTTCGACTTCGTCCTTCTTGATTATGAATTCGGATGGCCTGACTGATTTGTCGGATGATCGTTTAAAGTTGGAGATGCTCACACAAAAATGGGTAAGTTTGGTGGGGAAGGAATATCCAGGAGAGAGCCAAAACCTTGCATTGAAGTTGTTGCGTGAAGGTCTTGGCGGCAAAGACGAGGACAAGATATCGAGGATGATCACAGTTGAGATGAATTGGAGGTGGATGGATGATACGACCATCCTCGTCGTCCGCTTATAGTAACCCGTGACATCATTTGCTTGCCATCTCCGTCTACACTAAATAGTGAGATTATCTTAGTAAGAGTCAAGATTATTCCTCTCCAAAACCAACCACAGCGATGGCAGACCAACAGCCTGATTCCCAACTATTCACTTGCCTCTCATGTTCCATTGCATTCCTTTCTCCAGAGGACCAGAGTTCGTTGTCGTATATATGCATCAACAGGTTAATCCCTCATTAGTTTTTTTTTTTCTGGTAGGAGTGCACTACCGTTCAGATCACCACAGGTACAATATGAAGCGTCGGGTGGCTGGACTGTCACCCATCAGCGTCGACGTCTTCAATCAGAAGGTGCTGGAGAGGAGAACAGAGACGGCGATTATGTCATCGACCAAGGGGTCATCATGTGAAATATGCAAGTATGTTAACTGGTTTTTTTTTTTCTGTCCTTACACTGCATACTCATTTGTCTTCCCGGTCACAGTAAAGTGTATACCACGGAGAATGCATATAGGTCGCATATCCAATCAAAGAAGCACAAGGAGAATGAACTGAAGGCCACCATGAAACCCTCTGTTCACCAGACACCAGCTTTAAATGATTCAATACCCTCGGAAAGTACAGATCCAGTTCCCCTTGCACCTGAAGCATCCCAAATTACCAAGACTACAGCAAGACCTGTAGCCAAAGCTTCTCTGGTCGTCGATGCCGGGGCATCAGAAGATGAAGTCATGAAAACCATTGATGAGAAAATCGCTGCCGCCCGATCCCGTCTTTCTGAAAAGCACTGTCTCTTCTGCAACCAACAATCACCCTCTTTAGAGGAAAATCTTACACATATGTCGACCACTCACTCTTTCTTCATCCCAGATGCCGAATACCTTGTTGACATCTCCGGCCTTGTCGCTTACCTTGGAGAGAAAATCGCAGTAGGCAATGTGTGTATATTCTGCAACGAAAAAGGCCGAGAATTTAGGAGTCTGGATGCTGTCCGGAGGCATATGGTGGACAAAAGCCATTGTAAGATCGCCTATGACAAAGAACGAGACCGCATGGAGCTCTCTGACTTTTACGATTTCTCCACCTCATACCCTGACACTGAACCAAGGCCAGAGAAACGACTTGCCAAAACAAACACCAACGATGAAGAGGATGACTGGGAAGACGCAGACGATGTCGACAATGATGAGGTTGATGAGGTCGTGGACGAATCTGCCTCTGATGAAACATCGGAAGAAGAGGAAGTTCCTGCGAACGAATTGGCATACGGAGACACGCCCTTCGAGTTGGTTCTACCCTCCGGTGCACGTATTGGCCATCGGACAATGCGCAGATATTATGCGCAATCTTTCCCTGGAGCGCCGCGCGGAGGTAAACCAGAAGATCCCAACTCAGGAGCGGCTCTTGTTCGTCGTTTACTTGCGGATAAAAACTCTGCCCTAGTACCGAGGAAAGGAGGATTTGGTGCATTCGGGAATGGGACCGAAGTCGTCAAGGCAAGAAATCGCGGCGAGGCTCGAGAAGCTGGCCGGCATGTCAAAGAATTTAGAGATCAGAAACGGAGAGAAGACTTCAAGACCAAAGTTGGTTTTGTCCACAACTCTCAAAAGCATTTTAGAGACCCTCGTACGTATTTTTTTTCTTCTTTTTTTGTACATGACAAAATTTTCTGAAATCGATTTCTTGTTTCAGTTCTACAAGTTGGTTCCTGGTCTTCTTTGACATCGGCTAATCTGACCTTCCTTAATTTTAGTGACTTGCTTTGTGGAGGCTGTATAGATATCTCATATTGGGGCTTCTCCTTGATGTATTAGGATACTATTCATTCGTATGTATTTGTATTATGACGGACACCAGAAAAAAAAACATAACATGGATATTTGTGGGTATAGAACATTGAACTTTGCAAACGATAAACAGGAAGTATAAAAAGCGATCCAAAAGTATCTCAATACAAATATGCTGCAGGAACCACACCCTCCTGCCCTGTTCGCACATCTCGTGCATACCACCATCTAAATCACCACCGCTCAGTTAGTATTCTGTCTGATGGAGGCAAAAAGGAGACATACGCAGGATCTCTATCATCCAGCACTTCCACTTCAGCGCCTGCAGATATTGGCAATTCCCCTTCTCCTGTACCGTCGAAGGAGTATCGCGCATGTGCTGGTCGACTTGTCTCTTCTGCGAGCAGGCCACCAACGGCATCGGATGGCGTATCCGCGCGGACATAATTGCTGGCATCAGCACCAGACGCGAAAGGGTCAGCCTCCGGTTGAGTCGGACTGCCCGTTGTCTTTTCCTCTTTCTCGGTATTGTAGTTGTAAGGGCTTGTTCCAAGAATGGTAGTCCGCGTGGCTGCATTAATGTGCTCCAATAACGAGGATGGTCTATGGTGTGTAGAGTCTTCGTCTTCATCGTCCGTTCCATCGAATTTGTTAAGCTTGTCTTCTTTCCGAGAAAATAATGTCCAAAGAATTCCGATCAAAGCAAGAAGGAAGACAACTCCTGCTGCAATGGCTATTGAGATTAAAATAACGACACCAGTCGCCAAGAATTCTATGGGAAGGGTTCAAGTTGAGTGTCATTACCAACATAAGAAAGATGAACTGAACTCACTGCGTCGGTTGAAGCTGAAAGATTTAAAGGAGTGGAATAAAGAAGACACGGAACCAGACGTGCCACTTGCTGATGTTGAGATAATGTAAGGGATAAGGGATTGTCCATCGTAGAGCGCCGATGATGAATTTCCCGATGCTGTTGACAAAGAGCCAGAGATCATGAGGATTCGATCAGGTTCAATAAGTCCGTTGGCGGTATGAGTGGTCTGTAGAGGAACCATAGTTAACTGCGCAACGGTCGTTCCTTCATCGAATGAGGATCCTGTTTTCAAAAAAGATGTTGAGTGATCGTACGAATGCAGACGGGAAACTCGCACCCAATGTTGACCATTTGACACCGTTCCAGGCGGTCAAGAACGAACTTGATCCATCGCTCGACCTTGATATAAAATGTCAGAGTACAATGGCATCGTTAACCAAACGCAACCCACTTTCCGGCTGCAAACAGGCTGCTTGCATTACCATTGTTTATCTCAATGGCAGATAAAGGTCCTGGAATGTCTGCACCAGACCCCACAGCCGTCCATGTAGCATTTTCGAAGCTGAACTGTGCAACGTTGGCAGCAGTGTTGTCGGAGAGTGCAATGGATCCAGCAGCAATAAGAGTAGCTTGGTCATTCTAGGCAAGGCAAAACACATTTAGCTTGCAGATGATAAAAGGAAGCGTTGCGGCACATACACCAGCGTATACCACATGGGCCACCTCTCCTTGAATTCCGTTTCCAAGTGCATTCCATTGTTTGCTGGAAGTGTCAAAGCTACAGATACCTTGACAACGAAGGGAACCAGCTTGCGCAAACGAGCCAGCGACAATGAGTGTTGTAGGTTTTGAGGTCGATTTCGAGATTGACCGAACGACGACCGTCGAGCCAGAACTAGGTTGCAACGACTGGAGGCCGTTGAGGTCCCATTGATTCTTTGAAAGATCGTACAACGCAAGCCCATTGACCGAGGCACCCGCAATAGTGAATTCGCCACCAACATAAAGAGAATTGTCGTCCACATAAAGTGCCCTGACAGTGCCGTTGACCTGGGGCCCTACAAGGCCATGAATAGTCGAGGAATCCAGGTCATAGATGGCGACGCCCTCCGAAACCGATGCATCCGTTCCTGTAAAGGTGAAGTTCCCTCCCAGGATGGCAACTTCCTTCGAAGAGGTGTTGTTGGTCCAGAAGGTGCCAACCAAGACAGCAGGGGCAGGGGCAGGGAGAGGGGCGGAAAGAGTTTGTTGACTTGTTGTCGACTGCCTGGCAAATATGCGTGAGAATTTCATGTGAGAAATCCAAGCACTGGGGCTAGGGAGTGTGCTGCGACGACGCAGTGAGGTGGACGTGGAGGGCGATACTGATCCAGAAAGGCCAATAGAAAGCGGGGCAATCTGAGGGCCGTCCTCGTCTCCATTTTTCAGCATGACTAGACCTGTGGCTCCAAACTTCTTGGATGCTGCAACGTTGCCAGCGATAAACTGGGAAGAAGTGCCATTTCCAACAAAAGTCATCTTTCCGACCACAAATCCACCACTGTTAACCCAAGATCGTGTCTTGATATCCCAGGTGCCAAAACCAGCCACATCGAATCCCGAATCGCTGGAGGTCGAAAACAGCTTTGTAAAATTCCCAGCAATTTGGATCTGGCCGCTAAGCAATCCAATACTCGTCACGACACCATTCACACCGCCGCCGAGTGCGCTCCAGGTGTTCTGCTGGATGTCGTAGAGGGCGATACCACTCAGTTTGCCTTGGGTTGATCCAGATGTGGTATCCTTGAACGCGCCTCCTACAAATAGCTGATTGCCATTGAGGACCATTGACGTTACTCCCCCGTTGAGACCACCATTAGCCATGGCAGCTAGCGCACCATTTTTGAAGGCCACAATGTTCGACGAGCCGGACGCCGATCCTGATGTCAGGCTGAAGGAGCCTCCTACAAATATGCCTGATGGGTGATGCACAGCGGTATTGAGACCCAATGAAGGCGAGGTCAATGCAGTAACGCCCCCAAGTCCACTCAAAATATCGAAAGCGAGGTTATCCGATGCTGTCAATGTCGTGTTTGGGAAAAATTTACGACCGTCAATTGAAGAGGTTGAAGTGCGAGGCCATTCCAAAAATCCGAAACCACGGGCGAGGCCTGCAGTACTGGAAGAACCGTTTGTAGAGCCTGAAGTGGCTATGGCTGACGTTAAAACAAGCTGCACCCTATCTGCAACAATTTCATATTGTCCATTCTGACCAGTGCCGGTTGGCGCATCTGCGAGCGACATAGTGATGGTGGCGACAAAATTAGGCGACGAAGGTAAAATAGGACCGCTGTAGAGAAGAGTAGTTACGTCGTTTTGGTTCTCTTGAGAAACAGTAGTGATAAACGGAGCAAGTCCTTCACCAGGAAATACGGTGACTTTGACGGACGTCCTTGAGGCGCAATCTTGGAGGTTAGCACACCCAGGAACAAGCAGGTTGATGTCGTAATTTCCAGCTGCCGAAACATATGGAATCCAGGTAAACACAGGGCCTGAAGCAGCGGGTGTACCAACCGCAACAGTGGACACAAGTACTGTTTGAACAGTGCCGGGGATATCTGTCTTGGCAACCTTGGCTATCCATTGGCCTGTCTGGGTCGTGTTAGATGGATTGGGTGCAAAACATGACTGGACATTGTTGTCAATAATCGAGGATGCAAAAGCGCCAGAGGAAAGGAGTTGAAGGATATGTAGGCCAGGTCCATCACCCGTGAACGAAGTAAGTTTGATTTGTACTCCAGTGATGGCAAGGGGCCCGTCAAATAGGAAGTCCTGGTACAGAATGGAAGAGTCGGTCGACAAAGGGCATGGGTTTGTGCAAGTCTGATTCTGGTTTGTGGTGGGATCAACGTACTTCAAGGTGCGAACGCTGTTGTCGGGGATTGTTGTAACACTGCAAAGATTAGCTTAGCGCTAAATGGAAGGCATTAAAAAAAAGGAGCAACGTACGTGAACCCCGTTGTTCCGTGATTTGCTTGGAACGTGTTTCCGATGCGTACGCCGTTGGCAGAAATGAAGGAGAAGGCCCGCACGGTAATCAAGGGAGAGGAGTTGTCAGCTGCAAGCCATGTGTTTCCACTTCCATCTGGTCCTGTTGGGCAAAGAACGTTCTTGATGTCTCCAAACCCAGCCTGCGATGATGAGGGGGCACCATCGACTTGGGCATTTTGCAAAGGAACAGGTACGAGGGAGGAGGAGAATGGTGATGCACCAGCCGAAAAGGGGACATTGGGGTTATTGGTACCGTTCAAGACAGCGTTTCCGTCACCAAAGGCAGTAACGAAGGAACCCGTGAAAAATAGGCTAGAATCCGAGGAGTTGGCGGTGATGGAAGTGATTTGAGCCTGGGCACCAGACACACCAACGAATGGTGGACTGGACCAGGAACTACTCGTGGGGTCGTAGATGGCTATTGACGATCCTGGCGATGAAAAACTTCCTCCAGCCCAAAGCTTCTTTTCCTTCGCATCACAGAACAACGCATTTATTTGACCGTTGGGACCATTGGATCCGACTGCGGTGATTGCACCTGAGCTTGGGTTGTACGATGCAATGTTTGATGCAGGGATAGAGTCTATGGAGGTGAAGTCGCCTGCCAGGTAGAAGACGTCGCCGAGAGGGCATCCCGCTAGGATGTTGCCGCCTGAATTTGTAGATGCGACCCGAGTCAGGGAACCATCTTTGGCACGAGAGATGAGGGTGGTGGTCGCGGAGTCGAAAGTAATGGAGGAGTTGGTGAAAATATCTAGTCCCGCGAAGGCGCCTGCGAGACCGACCTTGCCCATGCGGTCAAAGTCGACCTGGGGAATGGCAGCGCGAGCGGCATGGATGGAGAAGAAAAGGGCGATAATTAGAGGGGGAATTGAGGGATTCATGTGCAGGACATGCACGGGTATATGTACTGAAAAAGAGAGGAGCGCGGTGTGAACACCGTCTAGACTACAACCAACACCTGCCCTGTCAACAATCCTTTCATCTATATTATGTAAGCGTTTCTCAATCAACAATAATTTATTCCCTAGTACTACTTCTGTACAACATCCTCTAGACTCACTTCCATCCCTACACCGTTCAGGAAAGGCGATGATTGCACAATCGATCTGTTGGCCGCGTCAGCTACAATTCGTATTTGCATCCACCTCACTCACTGTGGGTATCGGAATGTATGGCCCCGCGGCTTTTTCGCGTCGTGAAGCATAAGCGTGTTATGCGAGGCCTGGTCCAGAAACGCAGTATATCTTGCGTTCATCCAGTAGTCGTACGGTTGACTATACATGGCAATCCACCGCGTCAGATAAACATCCTCTCTCGCCTCCGGTAGAAATTGGACAGCTGCAACACCGGCTAGAGAGAGGATAAGCACATTTCTCCAGAAAGGTGTACCGAATGCTGCACAAATAATAGACTCATAAGAAACATAGAATGCAATGTACAAGTATGCTTCACGCACTTTCTGCAGGATATACAGTGGAATCCTCGTGATGATGATCATGGGGATCATGGGGAGAAGACGAAGCAGCTCTGGTTTGCGTGTATGAAATTGGTTTCGAACGAGCAGACACTACCAAGGCCCTTCTGACAAGCATCATTGTCAAGATGGGGGTGAAGAGCTGGTTGAAGCGGAAAAGCAAGGGTTACAGTTGTTTTGTATAAATAGTGACGGTATTCAAATGCAATAAGCACAAATACCGGAATTTTCGAAAATCCTGTTTCTGTTTCATGATAATGATTCTCCATCCCAATACTGCCCAACGCAAGCCATCAAAGGGTAATAAATATTTAACGGGTTTAGTTCAGAGCCCCTTGCGAGGATAGGATGATGCACAGGAAAGGGATTGCATTTCAGCAACATCGTAATTATTTATTAATAGAGGCCAAATAATTTAGAGCGTCTGCAAGCTCGAAAAGTTTGTGTCTTGCGATAGGAATAGGAAAAAGAAATGACGGACCTGAGTATGCATACTCGGGTACCATAGTCTACCTCTCAAACCGTCCAATGGTTAGTCGTTATTAAACCTATCTCTCCTCTCTCTAATTCTTTCTCGCATTTCGTACGCCGCTCGGCGCGTGCCAGCACCGCCTGCCCAGCCTCTCTTTCCAAGCCAGCGAACGAGTCTTGGCGTAAACGCAGCCGTCAGGCCAACGCGGACAGGCAGAAACAAGGTTTTATGGATGGTGTACGCCAACACAAGCATTGCGTAAAGGCCTTCCTGGCCCCCCTTTGTTTGCGGATTTTGTATAGGCTCTATTTCATCCCGACCAGGCTCTGCTGGGCGTAAATGAAGGGTATCATCCACCATTCCCTTGATACTGGCCGCGACCTGCGAAACGTATTCGGCACCCAAGAAATTTACGGCGACAAACGCAACTCCAAAATCGAGAGCAGAGAGAACGACGTATACACCAAGCGCATACCAGCCATAGGACTTTATGAGGTGCTTTAATCGTTGTGATAACGATGCACTTGGTGGTAGGCTATTTTGGGGCTCTGGTGAAGGGGGTGGAGGGCTGGTGGTGAGACGCGCCGGGAAGTGGGTGAATAGGCGAGATTGAGAGGGTCTGGGTGTATTTGTGAGGGCCGATCTAGCCAGCCGCAGATTTGCCGTTGGCAATAAAGGACGAGCGGCTCTGGGGGCGAAGGCCTTCAAGACTTGAAGCCTCGGGAGGAAGCCTCTCATAGTTTTAGTAAGAGAATCTACGCAAAAGTCAATGCCGAGCCGCGCACCACAGTCACGTGTTAATATCTCCATTTAGGCTCGATTCTCAAAATTTGAGCGATCGATAATTGGTCCTGCGCCTTTGCCTCTTCCCTCTAAGTCCCCACTTTTTGCGTCACTATTTGAAGGAACATCCCTCGAGCGTTGTTCTTTCTCCAACATTTCACTTTTCTTCCCTTTCCCTAGTACATGTATCCCGTCATTGCCTCTCGCGGCTCACCACTCTCAGCCCTTCGATAGCATAATTTACTCATGTCACCAGACGCCGCCGACGATTATCAAGCTTCGGCGCCCTTCGAGGGCCCAGAAAAGCTCCTTGAAATTTGGTTTGCTCCCTCAGCTACATACGTCCCAGCTCTCGACAACGCTTGTAATCACAAGACCGGTCTCCGTACCGTCTCACGCCAAACATGGGAAGACATGTTGGACATTGTAAAATGCAAGGTTTTGAGCGTTATCGAAGGAACCGAGATGGATGCCTATCTATTGAGGTCAGTCGCCTGTTTGCCTATTATTATTTTTCCGTCTCAATACCTTTCAGCGAATCATCATTTTTTGTTTCTCCTCACCGGCTCATTCTCAAGACATGTGGAACAACTCTCAATCTTCTAGGTCTCCCTCGGATCCTCGAAATTGCAGCCCAAGAGGCTAAATTAACTACTGTCTACCGGTTCTTTTATTCCCGCAAATCATTTATGTTTCCTGAGCGTCAACTTGGACCGCATAGAGACTGGAAACAAGAAGTCGAATATTTGGACCAGATATTCACGAACGGCTCCGCTTATACCGTCGGAAAGGTCAATGGCGACCACTGGTTGCTGTATCTCACAAGCGCAGAAGGATATTCGGCAGCCATACCACCCCACACCCATGTGGAAGCCGAGGATCGCCACATTGATTACACCATCGAAATATTGATGAGTGATCTCTCTCCAAAAGCACGTGAACCCTTCTTCTTTCTCAACCCCGTCGACGAAAGGGATGATGTGACATCGTCGTCATCCCAGGGCAGAAAGCTTTCCGAAAAGCTAGGAATCACGAACATCTTTCCGCCTACCTTGACGTATCTTGATGCGTATGCCTTCCAGCCCTGTGGATATTCCTCCAACGCCCTCATTAAATGGGGCCACGAATCACTGGAGCATGATTTTGACTGTAGTCCCGCCACGGCGAATAGTCAACCGGGCGTACGTCATTCTGGAGAAGGCTATTACACGATCCATGTCACCCCAGAAGAAGGGTGGTCTTACGCCAGCTTCGAATGTAACGTCCCCCTCTCCTCCAAAATTTCCCACAATGGCAAAATTCCCGATTTAATGGCGTTGATCAAACGTGTTGTGAACATCTTCGAGCCTGGTCGCATCACCTTGACGCTCTTTATCTCCAGTGAGGATAACGACACAGGCGACGAAACTGCAATCGAGGCAGCGCAGAGAGCTTTCAAGTTAGCTCTGACGGAATCCCCCGTCGCCCTTTGTCAAACACAAAAGAACGGGCTGAAGATGTACAAGCGAACCGACAAAATCAATTATGAATTTGGAGGGTATGATTTGGCCTTTGCGAGCTTTGAGTTGAATTGATCTGATTTATGTGCTTTCCTGACATTGCTTTGTACCTTTCTGTAAGATGATTCCAGTCTCGAAATATTGTCGTGAAATTATTTCTTCTTTCACCTAGATCATCAGAATATCACTGGTGAAATTCTTGTTCATGGCTTTGCTTATCTGTGGATTAAAATAAACGCAATACACGTAGAGTCTATGCTGAGGCTACATATAGAATAAGTAAGAAACCGAGTATAAGACGATACACCTAAAAACCGTAGAGGCAACAGGATAATTGGAATGCAACTTGGGTTGGTGGGGCTCAATACGTATTAATAATAAAAAGGTGGACCCGGCGCGGCGTGAGGCTGTGAAATATCATGCTTCAACATCCGATTCGTTGGGCTCCCTTGATTCAAGGCCAACCGAAATAGAATCTTCATCCTGCCGATCCAATGGCGCTGTTGACCTGTTCACCGTACACACCCGGCATCCTTGAACATATATTTCTGCCATAGGCCATGTAACGGATGCCTTGAAAGGGACTGTCAGACGGGTAGATCTAGAATAGCCATACAAAACTTACGAATCTCTGTCGAGCGATTTCCGCGAGCATTTCGGAAGGGGGCTGATGCGAACGGTGTGCATAAGTTAAAATGTCGTGAAGCTGATCCTGGACAGGCAGGACGTCATAGTGATGGTCCTACGAAAAAAAGCAGAGATATATGAGAACTGGGCACATACTTCGTTATTTGGAAAGATAAGGACCTGAAGTTGTTCAGGATCGCTCGCACTCAAGAGTGCATCCACAAAATTTCTCCGGTGAGTGTCGGCAGTAGTGACATCCATTGAAAATACTGAATCCTGCGGTACCAAAATCAGGCTGTACTTGTCGGAACCGGAGCAAAGCCGGTGAATTGATGTCCAAGAGCGCATGCGTTCGGAAAGTTTAGATGTATCGCCTTTAGCAAGGCACCTAGCAACCTGGGTATACTTATCCAAGGAAAGGCAAGTTGTCTCCCGTAGATCTTCCATCATGGTGCTCTGAAACCGGCACAGTTTATCATCAAATTCCTCCCTCTGGTGCATGTCATACGGGATAACCGTTCGAAGACCCTTCAAGACAATGCCAGGAAAGGGGATGATTGAGGGATGTGCCCATGGCTCGTGGTATGCATCGTATATCTTCCTCTTTTTATTTTCATAGGAGGACTCGAATGCGATGAATTCTAGCTGAGGCAGCGAAGGGGTTTGCGTTTTCTTCTGTGGTAAAAATCTAAATTCCGAGGCTTGTGGTTTGATTAAATCAAAGCGCCCACTGGTACGGCTAGAATCTGGATCTGAGGTTGTCTCCGGTTCAGAAAATTTTGGAGACACGTTTTTGTCTGGGGATGTCCCAATGTTCTGACCGTAGAAGGTAAGACCTTTATGGACTCCCTGTCCGCTTTTCGGGAGCTTTCTTCGAGGCGTAGGGGGCAAACCTTTCGGACTGCCCTCTTGAGTGAGGCGGGCCAGATTACTTTCTCCCTTGGGCTTATTCCTTTTCTTGGGCGTGTAGTTACACTCGATGTCAGGACCGCCCTCCTTGCAGTTATTGCACATGGGCAAGTTTCGGTCACACTGAAGGGGGGCCGTAACTTAGCATCTGCAACAATATATTTCGTTACAGTTACTCACTTTCATATTCGTGGTGCGACAACGGTCGCATCGAGGGATACCCCGGTGTGCCGGGGTGGGCAGTGGGGTATACTTGCACTCTTCTTGACTTGCCCACGAACAATAATTGCAGATAGGTAGTACACGGTCACACTTCATTAAAGAATATTCACCACAGTGAGTCATCTCGAAGGATATCCAGTTAATTTATGACATACTTTTAGGTTATTGGCACGACATTGGTCGCAACGAGGTTTTCCCCTGCGGCCTATCCACTGTGATTGACGTGCCATATATACTTTGGGATTGGGGATGCGTATGGTTAGCTGTCCATCATCGTTAGAGTCTTCTAATGATTCTGAGTCCTCCAGGTGTGTCGTCGACATTTGAACAAAGTTCCACAAGTTATCAGCAGATTAAGCACAACACTTATTGGTACCTTCTTCAGGATAATTATCAATGCAATTCAGACGTGACGTGACGAAATGAACACTGAATTTAGAACTTTCATGATGACAAGCGTCTGAAACTAGAAATACAATAACGCTGCTCCTTCAGCGGTTCACAATTGCAAGTTTCGTCCATAGAGGAAAAAAAAGCATGTGCTACTTTGGCCTACTTAATTTGGCGTGCTCGATATTGCAGGCACTGTACACTCTCCGTTCTTAAGTATAAAACTTGGTGTGCCGCAAGTTGCAACAGACGCTACCAGATATGGGTAACGTGGTTCACAAGGCGGCCGGGCCGGGAACCTTGGCGAATTATTATGTAACGTTGTCTTCCTGATAACCAATTTACCTGAGTTGCTTATGCAACGTAGTTAGCTAATAAATAATTCCAATTCCAATTACAATGTCTCATGTCTCAACAGCATCCACTTCAAGAAGTCATACGAGGACAGCCGTATCGACCAGAATAGTGCAACAAAAGTCTGTAACTGTAGATTAAGGAAAGTGCAATATACACTGTAGTTGTAGTTGTCGATGGTGCACTATTCTACAGGCTGTAGTAAGAGCACAGGGATTTCGCATTCCCTCCTGCATAGTGCACCACAGATTTCCCTTTCTCCCTGATGGTGCACTACTCTTGAGTCTTCCTGTGCCCTC
>Ga0307509_10007923_pt1 | contig 13718 bp, 10 predicted proteins | sample 10_EM_MG_FD_202245 | JGI IMG/M metagenome (GOLD analysis project Ga0307509, IMG submission 202245) | Populus trichocarpa ectomycorrhiza microbial communities from riparian zone in the Pacific Northwest, United States - 10_EM | ecosystem: Host-associated > Plants > Roots > Unclassified | place...
GCCGATTTCCAGCGAGTCGTAGTCGTTGAACGCGCCCGGCCCGCCGTAGGGTGCCCACGCGGCGACCTGGTCGAACCGGCTGGCCACACTGCCGTAGTTGGTGAGCGGGTAGCTGGCGTTGTTGGCCCCGCAGTAGCACTCGATATCGCCGCCGGTGCGCCAGCCGTTGGAGTACTTCGCCCAGGTCGATGCGTCCGCGATGTCGAGGTTGTTGGACAGTTCGAGGTGAATCGGACGACCGGTGGCCTGCAGGGCCTGCGACCACGACTGCACGTCCCCGATGTCCTGCGACCCGACACCGTCGATCTTGAGGTAGTCGACGCCCCAGGACGCGAACTGCTTGGCCCAGGAGTCGATGAACGCCTGCGCGCCGGGCTTGCTGTAGTCGATGCCGACCATGCCGCCGCAGTTGTAGTTGCTCTCGCTGACGTTGGGCAGCGCGATGTCATCAGCGTGGTACGGGGTGCCTTCGATCGGCGTGTTCTGCGCGACGGCCTGCGCGGAGATGCCCGGGGTGACGTAGATGCCGAACTTCAGGCCGTCGGCGTGCACGTGATCCGCGACGGCCTGGATTCCGTTCTCCGAGCCGGAATCCGGGAACCGCGTCGAGTCGATCACCCAGCGGCCGTACTGGTCGACGTCGGGACCCTGGCTACCAGGGCACTGATACCAGAAGTCGTCCAGATTCACGTACTGATAACCGAGCTTCGCCAGCCCGCTGCCGACCATCGCGTCGGCCTGCGCGTCGACGATCGCGGCGGTCGGGTTCCTGCGGACGAAGCTCCAGCTGCTCCACCCGAGTGCCGGCTTCGCGCCGACCCCGTTGTCCTCGGCGTGCGCCGCCCCAGCGGACGAGACGGCGACGCCGAACACCGGCAGTAAGGCGAGAGTCATGACGAGCGCACCGAATTTTCGCTTCACGAGTCCTCCTTGACCTGAAACAAAATTCCTTATATCCAGCAGTGACTACTTGGCTACCGGACCACCAACGTCCGGATCTCCCACGGGGCGAGGTTGAGGTCGAGCCCGTCCGCGGCGGGCGTCGTGGCGAGCGGTCTGCCCAGCAGGTCGACCGTGACGGCTTCGCTGAACGGGCCGGTGACGCGGACCGCCGATCCCGTGTCGCTCATGGCGACCAGCCGCAGTTCGGTGCCGGGGCCGCAATCGTCGTCGGCGGCCCGTCGGACGCACGAAACGAGCACGTCCGCGCCGTCGACCCGCAGCCCGGAGGTGTCCGCGGGCAGCCCGCCGTCGACCGCTCCGCCCCGGGCGACGAGTGCTTCGTTGCGGAAGTCCTCGGCCAGGGTGACCGCGTTCGCGCCCTGCCAGCCGGTCGCCGAGGGCAGGATCGCGAACCGGTTCTCGATGCGCACACCGAGATCCTGCGCTCCCGGCGCGGGGATCTCGGTCGCCGCGGGCTCGTCCCGGAACGGATGGATGTTGACGCTGATCGAGCCGACCGCGCGCAGCAAGGTGATGGCGACTTCCGAACCGCCGTCGACGAGTTCGTACTCGGTGGCGTGATCTACCAGGACGACGGCGGGACCGGCCGCTACGAACGTGCTCGCCGGGAACGTCGGGATCGGGTATTCACCCCAGCCGCCCTCGGCGGTCAGCCCGCGCTCCGTGACGGCGAACTGCCCGGCGGACGCGGAACGCGTGACCCGCTCGGGCAGCGGCACGTGCCAGCGCAACCGGTGGTCGGCGGACCGGTTGAGGAACGAGGTCTGGACGCGCACGAACGGCTCGCCCGCACGGACCTCCACCATCGTCTCCACCGAGGTCGGCATGGTCTCGCCGCCGCGCACGTCGCGGTCGTCGGACAGCGCGGCGGGCCAGTCGTAGCGGCGGGTGACCCGGATCCGGGACCGCAGCGGACCTTTCTCCACGATGTCGATGCCGACCTCCGTCGGCTCCGACACCAGCACGTCCCGGGCCGGCGGCGCGTAGTTGTAGCTGTCGCCGCGGTCACCGCCGTCGACGAGGCGGCCGACGCCGCGCAGCGTGGTCCCATCCACCCCGATCACGTCCAGGGTGCCGTCGGCGGCGATCGCGATGTCGACCAGCCCGTTGGACAGCGCACGGGCCGTCGCCGTCGCGGGTGCGAACGTGTCCGTCCACGCGGCGGGCTGCTCGCTCGGCCGGACCCGGAAGCTCGCCAGTCCGGAGGCGGGAACGGGTACCGGCACCAGCGCCGTCGCGCGAGCGGTCTCCAGTGTCAGCACCCTCCACTCCCCCGGCCGCTGCGCCGCGGCCTCGGCCACCTCCCGGCGCAGGATCAGCAGGTCGAACGGTCCGCTGGTGGGCACCTCAGCGAGATGGAAGACGAGTGATCCCGGGGTCAACTCGTAGTGATCGATCATCCGGCCGAAGAGTTCGCGCCGGTGAATACGACGTAGCACGCGTTCGAGTTGCGACGCGTCCATGCGCTCGTCGCTGAGCACGGTCGGCGCTATGGACGTCAACTGCACGGGCCGCGTCTCGCCGTCCGCGGAGGTCGCGACCAGAGCGGTCCCCTCCGGCGGCGCCGAGACGTCCACCTCGACCAGCGCCGTGCGCGGGAACGGCAACGGGTTGGCGACCAGGTAGCCGTCGCTGGGCACCAGCGCCGCGCGCTCGGCCAGTGCCGCGTCCCGGACCGCGCGGGCGATGTGCGTGGCTTCGGCGAGCCGCGCCTCGACCTGGTCGACGGTCTCGTCGGTTCCGGAGCCGACGACCGAGTCGTGCGCGGTCGACTCGATGATCTTGTGCCAGGCCAGCGCCAGGAACCGGGACTCGTCCCTGCCGGACCACAAGGCGTTCATCCGCTCGGCGTGGTCTACGGTGCGCTCGGCGACGGCCATCCGCTGCTTGAGGCGCAGCCGCACGGACAGCACGCCCGGGAGGATGTTGCCGCGCACGTGGCTGCGCAACTCGCCGGTGACCACGGCGGAGACGTCGTCGCGCACGTGTTCGCGGATGTACTCGTCCAGCGTCGCGATGGTGATCGCGCGCTCGTCGCCGGACAAGCGCCGCAGCCGGCCGGCGAGTCCCGGATCGGGCGCGGCGTGGTCGGTGCCCGCCATCGCGAGCACCGGGTCGTCACCCCACCGCTCGGCCGTCATCTCGGCGTATTCGCCGAGCGCGCGCCCGATCTGGTCGGGCACCAGCAGCACGTCCAGGCCGTTGTCGTAGCCGTCGAAGAGGAATTCGGTGCGCACCTCGGAGCCGTCCGGAGCGCGCCAGCGGAACGCGTGACCGCCGACGGAACCGGGCACGCCGCGCCACAGCGCCGCGTGCTCGATTCCGGCCCGCGCCAGGATCTGCGGCATCTGCGCGATATGGCCGAACATGTCCGGCAGGTAGCCGACCGGCATCGCGCCGCCGAGTTTCGCCGCGACCGCCCACCCCATCCGCAGGTTGCGCACGATGGTCTCGCCGGAGCAGAGGAATTCGTCGAGCAGGATCAGCCACGGCCCGATGGCGAGTTGCCCCTCGGCGACCAGCGCCGCGACCCGATCTCGCTGCTCCGGGCGCATCTCCAGGTAATCCTCGATCACGGCCGACTGTCCGTCGGCGGTGAACCGGAAGTCGGGATTCGCCTCTGCCGTCTCCAGCACGGTCTCGAAAGCGGTGACCAGCCGGTGCCGGAACACCTGAAAAGGCTCGTACCATTCCCGGTCCCAATGGAAATGGGGCACGAAGACGGCGGATTTCTGCATGGCAGACGGACCTTCTGTCTCAGGGAGCGTGGATAGGCGGTGCGGTGGGCGGGAGGTTATTTGAGGGCGCCGGAGGCGAGGCCGGTGCGCCAGAACCGCTGGAGCACGATGAACACGACGATCACGGGCAGGATCGAGACCAGCGAACCGGTGATCACCGACACCTGCAGCAGCGGGACCCGGGCGGTCTGGCCGTTCCACTCGTAGAGGCCCAGCGTGATCGGGAAGAGCGACTCCTTCTGCAGCATCACCATCGGCAGGAAGAAGTTGTTCCAGATGCCGACGAACTGGAACAGGAAGATGGTCACCAGCGACGGTGTCATCAATCGGAACGACACCGAGAAGAACGTGCGGAACTCACCCGCTCCGTCCAGGCGCGCGGATTCGAGGAGTTCGTCGGGCACGGAGGCGGCGGCGAAGATGCGGGCCAGGTACACGCCGAACGGGCTGACGATGCTGGGCAGGAACACCGCGAAATACGTGTTGACCAACCCGGTCGCCGAGAACAGCAGGAACAGCGGGAGCGCCAGCGCGGTGGTGGGCACGAGGACGCCGCCGAGGATGACGGAGAACAGGAACTCCCGGCCCCGGAACTTGAATTTCGCCAGGGCGTAGCCACACAGCGCGGAGATCAGCGTGCCGACGCCCGCGCCCAGCACCGCGTACATCACGCTGTTCAGCGCCCACATCGCGAAGATGCCGTTCTCGCGGCCGAACAGGGTACTGAGGTTCTGGAACAGGTTGAAGTGCGAGAACGCCAGCCCGAAGGTCGAGACGAGATCGCCCTCCGGTTTCGTCGCGGCGACGATCAGGAAGTAGATCGGCAACAGGAAGTAGACGGCCAGAATGCACATCAGGAACATGGCCCCGCCACGGCTGAGCGGGCTTTCGCGAGTGGCGTTCCGCTTGTTCACAGCCCGGTCCTCCTCATGGTCAGTCGCATGAACCCGAAGCTCAACACGAAGGTGATCACGGCGAGCACGACGGAGATCGCCGCCGCCTGCTGGTAGTTGTTCCCGGACGCCACCGCGTAGGCGAGCATGTTCGGCGTGTAGGTGCTGGAGATGTTCGACGAGATCTGCCGCAGCACGGCCGGTTCCGCGTACAGCTGGAGCGTGCCGATGATCGAGAACACCGTGGTGAGGATGATCGACGGGCCGATGATCGGAACCTTGATCCGCCACGCGATCGCCCAGTTGTTGGCACCATCGAGTTTGGCCGCCTCGTACAGCTCCTGCGGGATCGACTGCAGCGCCGAGTACATGATCAGCATGTTGTAGCCGGTCCACAGCCACGTGGACACGTTCGCCGTCGACCACAGCACGGCACCCGGGCCGAGGAAGTTCGGCTGCAGGCCGATCCCCTTCAGCAGGTCGACGACCGGGCTCAGCTGCGGCGAGTAGAGGAAGGACCACATGATCGCCGCGATGACGCCGGGCACGGCGTACGGCATGAAGGCCGCGACGCGGAAGAACGACTTGAACTTCAGCAGCGGAGAGTCCAGCAGCAGCGCCATGAGCAGCGCGGCGACCAGCATCGCCGGGACCTGCACGATCCCGAACAGCCCGATGCGCCCGATGCTGGACCAGAACTCGCTGTTCTGGAACGCCTGCGTGTACTGCTGGAACCCGCCGAAGGCGGTGTACGGCGTGCCGTACTGGCCGCCGGTGCGCCGCACGACCTGGAAGCTCTGCCAGACCGCGTAGCCGACCGGCACCAGGTAGAACAGCACGAACGGCAGCACGAACGGCAACAGGAAAGCGATGATGGTGCCCGCCCGGGGGCCGCCGCCGCGGTGTCCGCGGCGGCGGCCGGGCGCTGCCGCCACCCGGGTCGTACGGGTTGCGAGGTCGGTCATCGGGAGTTCAGTTCCCCGCGACGGCCGGGATCGCCTGCTGCTTCATCGACGTCAGCGCGGTCGACTGGGCGGTCGAGAGCGCACCGGCGAGCGTGCCGCCGCCGGCCGTCGCCTTGGCCATCGCGTCCTGCAGCGACAGGTTCACCGCCTTCTGGGTGGGTCCCCAGGCGAAGCTCGTGTCAATGTTCTTGGACGAGTCGGCGAAGACGTCGAAGATCTTCTGGTTGCCGTAGTACGCGACGCCCTGCGACAGCGCGGGAAGCTGCAGGCCGGCGGTGGCTGCCGGGTAGAGACCGCCCAGCTTGTTCTCCAGGGCGAGGGCCTGCGGGTCGGTGTTCAGCCAGGTGTTGAACTTGACCGACTCGTACAGGTGCTGACTGCCCTTCATGAACGCGACGGTGGAACCGCCCCAGTCGCCGGACGCCGTGTCGGAGCCCCACGTCGGCAACGGGACGACCGTCCACTTGCCCGACTGGTCGGGCAGGTTGTCCCGGAACATGCTGTAGGACCAGGCGGCGCCGATGTAGCTGGCGACATCGTTCTGCTCGTACGCGGCGTACATCGGGGGCGTGGTGTTCGAGAGGTCGGTGCGCACGAGCTTGGCGTCGATCAGCTTCTGCCAGTAGTCGGCGACCTGCTTGCTCTGAGCGTTGTCGACCGAGACGTGCCACTCGTTGCCCGCGTAGTTGTACATGTCGGATTTGGCCTGCCACAGCAGCCCGTTGAACCACTCGGCATTGTTCGGGTCGAAGAACGTGATGCTCAGGTTGGGGTTCGCGGCGTGCAGCTTCTGTGCGTCCGTCGCGTACTCGTCCCAGGTCTTCGGGGGCTGGAGGCCGTACTTCTGGAATATGTCGCTGCGTACGAACAGGGCCATGGGACCGGTGTCCTGCGGCATGGCGAACACTCCGGTGCCGCCGAAGCTGGCCTGTGACCAGGTCCACGGCACGAACTTCGACTTGGCCGCGACGGCCGCCGCGCAGGCCGAGGCGTCCACGAAGGCGCCCTGGGTGCGCAGGTCGGGGAGTTCGTCGTAGCCGACCTGGGCGAGGTCCGGAGCCGTGCCGGCCTTCAGGGCGTTGCCGATCGTGCCGTACTGGTCGTTGGAGATGTTCTTCGTCTGGACCTGGATGTTCGGATTTTCCTTGTTCCACAGGGCCACCACCTGGTCCATGCCCGGAACGGTATTCCAGTACTGGAGGGTGACCTTGCCTGTCGCGGGCGCACACGACGATGACGACGCGGCATTCGACGGAGCGGACGAGGAACAGGCCGTTAACAGGGCGGCGCTGGTCGCCGCGGCGATGGCGACACCGGCAAGGCGGGCGCGGGTGGGAGAGAAACTCATGTTTGCCTTCCAGAGACCGGCCGGACGGCCGGGTCGACGTTGACACCTCGGGCAGGGGATCCCGATGCCTACTGGTTGGAACGGGCAGGAGCAACGGCGTCGAATCGCGCGCCGAGCCTCGCGGCCGGAGTTACTAAATCATATTTTCTAATTCGGCGCAACGATGAGCCGGAGTAGGTGGAGCGGGATCTGACGGTTACTCCGCCGAGAGAAGCAGCGCCGACGGCCTCGGCGAGAAAGTGTTGTCGAGCACCAGGGTCGCCGCTCCGACGGCGGCGACGTCGACCGGGATCGTGGACTGGACGAACCGGACGGGGTGCGTCGACAGCAGGGCGGGGTCCTCGCGCACGGCGTCCGGCAGCGCGTCGAGGACCACCGAGGAGATCCGCGCCCAGAACGGCCCGCCGAAGATCACCTCGTCGATGTCCAGCAGGTTCACGATCACCACGATCGCCCGCGCCAGAGCCCGCGCGGCACCGGTCACAATCGCGCGCGCCCCGGAATCCCCGGCCGCGGCGAGGGCGGCCAGCCTGCTGAACGCCGCGTCCACGACGACCATGTCGTCGAGGTCGCCGACCTCCGCGGCCGGCAGCACGCCGTCGAGCACGGCCCGTTCCACCAGCACCCGCGGCACGGTGACGTAGCCGACGCAGCCCCGTCGGCCACAGGTGCACACCGGACCGTCCGGATCGACCGTGACGTGGCCCGCGTCGCCGGCGTTGGAACTGACACCCCGTACGACCTCACCGGTCAGCGACAGGCCGGTACCCAGACCAGTGCCGTAGTACATGAACGCGAAGTCGCGGCGGCTGCCGGGACGCGCGAACCACAACTCTGCGACCACCGTGGCCGTCGTGTCCTTCTCCAGCAACACGGGCAGGCCGGTCGCCTCGGCGAGCGAGCGGCGCAAGGCCACCCCGCGCCAGTTGGGCAGCATCGGCGGGTTCAACAGCACACCGTCGGCCACACTCACCGGGCCGGGTGATGCGATGCCGATACCGAGGACCCGGGACCTGTCGACGCCCGAACCCGCGATGAGCGCGTCGATCGCGTTCGCCATCTCCTCGATGACTCCGCTCGGGTCGCCGGCGGTCGGCGTGCCAGTGCGCGAATGATCCCGGACCGCACCGGACAGGTCGACGAGCACGTAGGTCACCGCGGCCGGATCGATGTGCACCCCGACCGCGAAACCACCGCTCGGGTTCAGCTTCACGACCGCCGCGGGCTTGCCGGGTCCGCCGGTGCGCATGCCCTGCTCGTCGACGAGACCCGCATCGAGCAGGCGCCGGCAGACGTTCGTCACCGTCATCGCGCTCAGCGCGGTCCGGCTGGCGATTTCGGAGCGCGTGATCCCCTCCGGACGTCGGCGAATGGCATCCAGAACGACCGTCTGGTTGTACTCGCCGACCGCGGGAAGATTCGTTCCCCGGTGATCCAATGCCGACCTCCCACGGACCATGACCTGCCGAGAGTGTAGCGGTGCGGCGCGCCGTCATCCGGCTCGAGCCGCCTGCGCCCTGTCGGATCGTGCCTGCTCCGCCGCGTGGCGCAGCGCGACCAGGAGAATCCGGATCAGCGGGTGGTCATCCGACCCGCTGCGGACCGTGGCCACGATCGTGCGGCGGTACGCGCTTGTGGGATCCAGCAGCGTGACCTCGGGTGCGCGGTCGAACCACAGGAGGTCCGGGAGGAAGGCCACGGCGTGGCCCTGTGCCGCGAGCCGCGCGTGCACCAGCATGTCGGCCGATTCGAAGACGACGTCGGGTTCGAATCCCGCGTCATGGCAGAGGCTCGCGGTCCACTGCCTGGCCGGCGTACCGAGGGGTTCCATCACCCACGGATGCCTTGCCAGATCGGGGAGCTCGCGGACGGCCGGGTCACGCACGGCCAGCCGCATGGTGTCCTCGCACAGCGTGTGGTGGCTCAGTTCGCCGGGCTGCGCGGGCCGGCCGTGGCCGGGGAAGGTCTCGGTGATGGACAGGTCGATGTCCCGGGCGAGCAGGGCGGGCAGGGCGGTGTCCGGTTCGGCTTGGACGACCTCGATCCGCACCGTCGGGTGGGTGTCGCGCAGCCAGCTGAGGGCGGCGGGTACGAGGGTGAGCATCGCGGTCTGGAAGGCGGCCACGCGCACGGTTCCGCTGAGCTCGTGCAGTGAGGCCGCGATCTCCGCCTCGGCCCGGTCGAGCTGGCGCAGCACCAGTTCGGTGTGGGTGACCAGGATCTCGGCCTGGGGTGTCAGCCGCACCCGGCGGCCATCGCGTTCCAGCAGCGGTGCGCCGACTTCCGATTCCAGCAGGGTCAACTGCTGTGAGACGGCGGACGGGCTGTAGGACATGGCCGTCGCGACGGCGGCCAGAGTGCCGCGGTGCTTCAGTTCACGGAGCACCGTCAGGCGAAGCAGGTTCAACACTTCCCGGCTCCATCCATCATATTTCTTGACGCATCACATCCAGAAACATTCACTTTACTAAACTGGTCGGGCTTGGGAACGTGGCTGGGACGTTATTCCGACCGACAGGAGTCACAGGCATGGACATCGACGCACTCCGCCGCGAGACTCCGGGCGCCACCGGCCGGGTGCACCTCAACAACGCCGGAGCGGGCCTGATGACCCGCCAGACCCTCCGGGCCGTGACCTCTCACCTGGAGCTCGAGGCCGCCATCGGAGGCTACGAGGCCGCGGACCAGGAGCGTGAGCGCATCGATGCCGCGCACGTGGACATCGCCCGGCTGGTGGGCGGACGATCTGATGAGATCGCCCTCTTCGACAATTCCACCCACGCCTGGAACGCGGCCTTCTACTCGATGACCTTCAAGCCGGGCGACCGCATCCTGACCGGCCGCAGCGAGTACGGCAGCAACGTGCTCGCCTACTTCCAGGTGGCCGAGCGCACCGGCGCGGAGATCGTCGTCGTTCCCAACGACGAGTCCGGACAGCTCGACACCACGGCCCTGGCCAACCTGATCGACGAGCGCACCAGGCTCGTCGGCGTCAGCCACGTCCCCACCGGCGGCGGCCTGGTCAACCCGGCGGCCGAGATCGGCCGAATCACGCGCGCGGCCGGCGTCCCCTTCCTGCTGGACGCCACCCAGTCCGTGGGCCAGTTCCCCGTCGACGTCGCCGAGATCGGCTGCGACATGCTCACCGCCACCGGCCGCAAGTTCCTTCGAGGCCCGCGCGGAACCGGCTTTCTGTGGGTGCGCTCCGAGGCCCTCAATCACCTGGACCCGTTCGTCGTCGAGATCAATTCCGCGACCTGGGACGGCCGACGCGGCTTCGCCTGGCAGCACGGCGCCCGGCGCTTCGAGACCTGGGAGTCGAGCTACGCCAACATCCTCGGCCTGGACGCAGCGGTACGCCAGGCTCTCGAGCTGGGCCTGGACGAGATCGGGAAGCGGGCCATCGCGCTGGGCGCGTACCTGCGTGACCGGCTCGACGCCCTGCCCGGTGTCACCACCTACGATCTCGGCCGCGACCGGTGCGCGATCGTAACCGCCAAACTCGACGCCGTCCCCACGGCCGACGTCGCCGCGATGCTCGCGAACCAGGGGATCAACGTCAGCACGACCGATCCCGACCACAGCCAGTTCGACACCGAAGTCCGAGGCGTCCACCCCCTGGTGCGGCTCTCTCCGCACTATTACAACACCGAGGCCGAGCTCGACCGGGCCGTCGAGGCCATCGCCGACCTGGCCCGCACCGTCCGCTGACCGGCGTCGCCACTCATGGCTGCATCACGTAACTTGCGCTACACTCTCTAACTAAAGCTACGAGCCCTAAGGAGAGTGCCGTGCAGACTTCCGAGATCATCCTCCCGGCCGTCGGGGAGCCGGAGTCCCTCCAGTTGCGCAGCCGGGAGCTGCCCCTGCTCGAGCCCGGCCAGGCGCTCGTGCGCGTCGAGGCCAGCGGGGTCTCCTTCGCCGAGCAGCAGATGCGCCGCGGCAAGTACTACGACATGCCGCAGTTCCCCTTCGTCCCCGGCTACGACCTGGTGGGAGTCGTCGAGGAGCTCGGCGGCTCCGGGTCCGAGCACGGCCGGGCGGCGCTCAAGGTCGGCGACCGGGTCGCGGCACTGACCAAGATCGGTGGCTGGGCGGACCGCGTCGTGCTCGACACGGCGGACCTGGTCCCGGTGCCCGACGGAGTCAGCGCGGTGGACGCCGAGACTCTCGTGGTCAACGGCGTGACCGCCTGGCGCATGCTGCACCGCACGGCCAAGGTCCGCTCCGGCGGGACCATCGTCGTGCACGGGGCGAGCGGGGGCGTGGGCTCCGTACTCGTCCAGATGGCCACCGCGGCGGGCATCCGCGTCATCGGCACGGCCTCGAGCCGGAACCTGGACGCTGTACGCGCGATGGGCGCCGTTCCCGTCGACTATCGCGGCGACGTCGCGGGCGAGGTGCGGCGGATCGCGCCGGAAGGCGTCGACGCCGTGTTCGACCACGTGGGCGGGCCCGGGATCAATGACTCCTGGAAGATGCTCGCGCGCGGCGGCACGCTCGTGTCGTACGGCAGCGCGTCCACCCGCGACCAGCCCGGCAGCGGCTTCGTCACGGTCTTCAAGCTGCTCATCCGCCTGGCCATCTGGAACACGCTGCCCAACAGCCGACACGCCTACTTCTTCAACCTCTGGGCGGGCAAGAAGCGCCGCCTCGACGCCTGGCGCGAGCGGCTACGGGAGGACCTCGTGCAGGTGTTCGCGCTGCTGCGGGACGGCAAGATCACCGCGAAGATCGCGAGGACCTATCCGCTGGCGCAGGCGGCCGAGGCGCTGCGCTTCGCGGAATCGGGCCAGGCCGTCGGCAAGGTGCTCATCCTGCCGACGCCGGAACGCTGAACAACGAACCCGGGCACGTCGCGGGCCAGTCCTTCGGGATTGAGCAGTCGAAGACGCTCTCGACCCAGCCGGACGACCTCTCGCGAGAGCCCGGGTCAGTCCAGCTGGAAGGCGTCCGCCAGGATGTCGATCTGCGTGGCGAGCAGCGTCGAGGGCTCGTGGCCCATATCAGCGAACTGACCGGCCGTCTCCAACCCGACGGTCCCGTGCATCTGCGGCCAGACCATGATCGCGCCGGTCAACGCGACGGCCGCGGCGGGCTCCTGCGCACTCAGCCCGGTCCACTCCGCGACCCAGGCCGCCACCTCGTCGTTCTTCCGCAACCAGCGCCCGAACTGGCCCATGAGCTCGTCGAGCGTCCGCAGCGGACGTCCCCTCGCGAAGACGGACAGAAACGGCCCCAGCACCGCACGCGCCCGCATCACCGTCTCCGCCGGGGGCTCGAATCCGGGCACCGGCGTGCCCTCAAGCAGCTGGTAGAGATGCGGGTACTGCGTGGCCCAGGCGCGGTACGCCGCCGCCAAGGCATGTAGCGACGACCGTCCCCCGGCGCTCACATCCACAGCGTGGATCGCCGCGGCCGCGTCCTTGTAGGCGTCGAGGACCACCTCGGCCAGCAACTCGTCACGGCTGGCGAAGTATCGGTAGAGCGCCGGCCCCGACATGCCGATCTCCTTGGCGATACGCAGCAACGCCACGCCCGCCACTCCGCCCTCGGCGAGCTGGCGCACGGCAACCGCTTTGATCTCCCCGCGGGTCTGCTCCCGGTAGCGGGCTCTCGGACCGCGCACCTGGTCTGCCATGAGCCTGCTCCTCTATCACTAAAGCTTCACCCTATCGCTATCACTATACCCATTCCACTACGAGAGCTTCCCGCGCACGTCGGAGAGCCCGGGAACGCGGCGGACGCGACCCCGGGCTCACCATGGTGACGGCAGTACTACGCCGCCGCTTTCTCGACCGCGGCTTTAGCCGCCTGGCGCGCGTAATGCTTACGCCAGATCAGCCGGTAGACAGGGATCAACCGGGGTACCGAGCGCAGCCCCGGGATGAACGGCAACAGCACGAACACGGCGCCGAGCACCCCCATCGTGCCCCAGACCAGCGCATCGCCGTTGCTCGAGCTGTTGTACGGCGAGATCTGGTACCAGAAGGTGTAGGGCGCGAGCCACGTCTGACCGGGGTAGTTGCCCTGCTCGTTCATCATGCCCCACTGGTTTCCGGCCAGGTGCTGGCTCGTCGCGTCGGCGGCGAGGTACGAGCCGTCGGCGAGAAAGAGCAGCGGCAGGGTGTAGTCGGTGTTGTAGAACCCTTGCTCGCCCGTGAGCTGGCTGTCGAGCGCGCCGGAGCGTGCCTGGTCGAGAAGTCGGGTGAGCAGCGCGGGCACCGGGCCGTACTCTCCGGCCTTGACCTTGTCCGGATCTCCGTTCGGCGCCGCACCGAGCGCGTCCGAGTACGCGCCGGTCCACGCCGTCTGGCGAGCCGACCCCGCCGAGACGTACGTGGTCAGCGCCTGCTGCACCGTCGAACTCTGCGGCACCGCCTCGAGCGGGGTGAGCACGAACGCCTCTGCCGTGTCGATCGGGTGCGTCACCCCGGCCGCCTCGGCGAGCCCGACCGGTCCGAGCTTCTGCCCGGTGGACGCGGTGTTGTACGGAGGCCCGTACTGCGCGGAGGTGCTGGTGCCGTCGAGTTCGGCGAGGGCGGTCGCGGTGAAGTCGCCCGGGGACGCCGTGGCCCAGGCCGCGAGCGTCACGGGTTTCTCGTCAGGCGAGGAGAAGATCCCGGCGAGGATCAGCGCGAGCACCGTCACCGCGCCGAGCGCGATCACGAACTCCTGAACCAGGTCGTAATGCCGGGAACCGTACGCATAGGGGTCGGGCTCGGCGGCGCGTCGGTCGCGGCGGCTCACGGCGCCTCCTGTCCGGACGGCTCGGATCGCCCGCCCCGCTCGATGGGTGGAACCACGCCGT
>Ga0307509_10007924_pt1 | contig 13716 bp, 8 predicted proteins | sample 10_EM_MG_FD_202245 | JGI IMG/M metagenome (GOLD analysis project Ga0307509, IMG submission 202245) | Populus trichocarpa ectomycorrhiza microbial communities from riparian zone in the Pacific Northwest, United States - 10_EM | ecosystem: Host-associated > Plants > Roots > Unclassified | place...
GTCGACGATCGCCTTCTGGCGGAGCAGCATCCGGCGGACATCGGCGTGCTCGACGATCGCGACCGCCGGGCCTTCCTTCGCACCGAGCGGTCGGCCTTGCTTGCGCTCGCGCGCGTAGGCGAGCGACTCGTGATAGGCGACCGAGGCCGTCGCGACGCCGTTGAGGCCGACCATGATCCGCGCCTCGTTCATCATCTGGAACATGTAGCGGATGCCCTGGTGCGGCTCGCCGACGAGCCAGCCCCGACAGTCGCCGCGCTCGCCGTACGCGAGGAGGATGCTCGGCAGGCCGCGCCAGCCGATCTTGTGGACCAGGCCGGTGATGCTGACGTCGTTGTCCACGAGTGCCCCGCCCTCGACCCGGCGCTTCGGCACGCAGAACAGCGACACGCCCTTCATCCCGGGGGGGGCACCCTCGATCCGGGCGAGCGTCATGTGGACGATGTTCGGCGTGAGATCGTGATCGCCGGCGGAGATGAAGATCTTCGCGCCGCGGACCAGATAGTGATCGCCGGCCGGGGTCGCGGTGGTCGTGATGTCGGCGAGGCTCGACCCGGCGTGTGGCTCGGTGAGCGCCATCGTCCCGGTCCACTCACCGCGGTAGAGCGGCGCCATGTAGGTCGCACGAAGCTCCTCGTTGCCGAACGCCTCGAGGAGATGTGCCGCGCCCTGGGTCAGGCCGATGTAGCCGTACACCGACAGGTTCGCGGCCATGAGATAGGCGGTCGCGAGCGAGCACACGGTGAGCGGGAGCTGCGCCCCGCCGACCTCGTGCGGGCGCGGCGCGGCGGCAAACCCGAGCTCGACCAGGCGCGCGAACAGCGGGTGAAGTGCGGGGTGAACCGTCACCTCGCCTCCCGCCAGGGTCGGAGGCGTGGCGTCGAGCGTGCGATAGGCGGGGAACAGCGCGTCGCGCGCGAGCGAGCGAGCCGACGCGATCACCAGGTCGTACGTCTCTCGGTCGTGGTCGGCGAAGTACGGCACGCGGAGCGCGGCGAGGTCGAGGAGCTCGTCGAGGATCATCTCGACATCGCGATCGTCGATCAGCGGGTTCACGTGGCCGAGCATGGCGCACACCGTGCGGCAGCGCCCGGGGAGACAGGATCGAATCGCCGGGTTGGCATGGTTTCGGCTGGTTCGCCGAGTGCATGAGGGAAGCTCGTGCCGGCCATGTCCCCGTCCGAGACCTTCATGGCGATGAAGCCCACCATGCTCGACGGCTTGAAGATCCTGTTCGTCGACGATGACGCGGACGTCCTGCACCTGGTGAAGCGACTCCTCATCAACGCCCATGCCGAGGTCGTGACCGCGACCTCGGGGCGGGAGGCCCTCGCGCTGCTGGACACGATCCGGCCCGACGTGATCATCAGCGACATCTCGATGCCGGGGTTCGACGGCTACCAGTTCATCGCCGCGCTCCGCGAGCGGAAGATCTTGACCCCGGCGATCGCGCTCACCGCACAGGGCCGGACCAAGGATCACCAGAAAGCGCTCGATGCCGGCTTCAACATGCACCTGCGCAAACCGATGCGCGCGCTGACCCTGATCGCGGCGATCAGCGAGCTCGCCCCCTAGTCAGAGGCGGGTGTTAGAAACCGGCGATGCTCGCCGCACTCCGGGACGTGTTCGGCCACGAGGCGTTCCGCGGCGGCCAGCAGGAGGCCGTCGAGGCCGTGCTCGCGGGGCGCGACGCGGTGGTGTTGCTCCCGACCGGCGCCGGTAAGTCGCTGTGCTACCAGGTGCCGGCGGTGGTGCGTGCGCGCGCCGGCGAGGGCACGACGATCGTGGTCTCCCCGCTGATCGCGCTGATGAACGATCAGGTCGGTGCGCTCGCCGCCCGCGACGTCGCAGTCGCGGCGCTCCACAGCCAGTGCGACGACACCGCGCGCGCCGCGACGGTCGGCCGGCTCGTCCGAGGCGAGCTCGCGCTGCTCTACGTCTCGCCCGAGCGCGCGGTGCTCGACTCGTTCCAGCGCTTGCTCCAGCGCACACGCATCGCGATGTTCGCGATCGACGAGGCCCACTGCGTGAGCCAGTGGGGTCACGACTTCCGGCCCGAGTACATGCGGCTCGCCGAGCTGCGCGCGACCGTGCCCGGCGTGCCGATGATCGCGCTCACCGCGACGGCGACACCGCGCGTGATGGCCGAGATCGCGAGCTCGCTCGAGCTGCGCGCGCCCGTGGTGGTGCGCGGCGACTTCCGCCGGCCGAACCTCGCGTTCGAGGTCCAGGAGCTCGGCGGCGACGCGGCCCGACTCGCCGCGACGATCGAGGCGCTCGACCGCGCGGGTCTGCGCTCGCGGATCGGCTCCGGCCGCGCGATCGTCTACTGCAGCACCCGCAAGAAGGCCGAGGATGTCGCGGCGAAGCTGAAGCAGGCCGGGTTCGCGGCCGGTCATTATCACGCCGGGCGCACCGCCCTCGCCCGCGAGCGCGCGCAGGCCGGGTTCTCGCTCGGCCGCCAGCGCGTGCTCGTCGCGACGAACGCGTTCGGCATGGGCATCGACTATCCGGACGTCCGCGTGATCGTCCACTTCCAGGCGCCGGGCAGCGTCGAGGCCTACTACCAGGAGGCCGGCCGCGCCGCGCGCGATGGCGAGCCCGGCCACTGCCTGTTGCTCTACGGTCCCGGCGACCTGCTGACCCAGCGCCGGATCGCCGAGGGCGGTGGCCGCAAGGCCGCGCTCGATGAAGCGCTCGCCGGGGTCGCGCGCTACGCGACCGAGTGGACGTGCCGCCAGCGGATGCTGTGCGCGCACTTCACCGGCCATAGCGATCACGCGGCATGCGAGACCTGCGACGTGTGTCGCGAGCCGCTCCGCGAGCGCGCGGCGAAACCGATCGAGGTTCCTGTGCGGATCCTCGGCTCGGCGGAACAGCAGCTCATCCTCGCCGCGCTCGCCGCGCACGGCCGCGCCGTCGGCAAGGGCACGCTGGCGAAGGCCTTGCGCGGCAGCCGCGCGAAGCCGGTGATCGTGAACGGGCTCGACCGCCTCGCCCAGCACGGCGCGCTGCCCGCCTGCTCCGAGGACGACGTCGTCGCGACGATCGAGCAGCTCGTGCGCGAGCGCCGGCTCGTTCACCGCGGCCGCAAGTTCCCCACCGTGACGTTGCCGAGGGCGAGCTCGCCGGCGAAGCGCCCGTTCGCGCGCCGCGGCCGCGACGGCACGCGGGCGAGCAGCATCACCGTCGAGCTCGATCGGTTCCGCAAGCAGATGGCGCGCCAGCTGAAATGGAAGCCGTACATGGTGTTCCAGAACCGGACGATCACCGCGATCGATCGCACGCGCCCCGACTCGCTCGCCGCGCTGTCCCGGATCCCCGGCCTCGGCCCCAACCGGATCGCCCGGTTCGGCGACGACCTGCTCGGGATCATCCGGCGCTACGGCGGCACGCGCGACGCGGACGAGCTCGATCCGGCGGTCCGTGATCTGTTCTCCGAGCTCGCGCAGGATTAGCCGCTCGCCGGTTTCCAGTTCGCCCACGGGCTCGCCCCGAGCCGGCCGTAGAACGTGCGCAGGCCGGGCTTCACCTTCTGGCGATCCTGGGTGGTCACGTCGCCGGTGACGTGAATGCCGCCGTCGTGACCCTGGTCGGCCTCCGCGGAGAGCACGCCCTTCTCGTTCGCCTCCGCGCGCCGCTCCGAGATCACCTGGTGCGCGCCGACGAGCGCCGGCCGGGTCGTGAGATCGATCGTGAACACGACGTCGGTGCGCCAGCCGGTGGCGTCAGTCCCTCCTTCGAGCACCGGCGATCCGGCCTCGCCGAACCTCGCGGCGCCGCGCGCCTTGATCGAGGCGACCTGGAACGCATGGCCCTTGCCGGTGTACGTACCGTTCACCGACCAGAACTCCTGCGCGAAGTCACCGGGCTTGCGATCGGCCGCGTCGATCTCGCCGCCGATGCCGAACGCCTCGAACGCGCTGACCGCGCCGCGCGCGGCGATCGCATCGCCGTCGGCGCGCAGCGCTTCGTCGTAGGCGCCTTCCGCGCGAAACGTCCCGAGGTTGCACGCGGTCTTCGGGCGCGTGGTCAGGAACACCTTCAACGCGCGGAGTGCGGTCGGGTGGCCATCGACCATCGCGCGCATCGAGAGTATCGAGGTCGTCGGCCACTCGTCGTCCGCGAGCCCCTCCAGGCGCTCGGGCGCAAGCTTGGCCCGCTCCTTCTCCGCGCGGCTCGCGTCCTTGTTGATCAGCGTGTAGGTGAACGCGTGCTTCTTGTCGTCGCGCAGACAGTCCGTCATCGCGTAGCCGGCATTCGCGAGCGTCCACATCGAGAACCCGGAGCACCAGAACTCCTTCGCCGAGGCCGAGCCCGAGACCATCGCGTCGACCTCGGTGGCGTGCTCGAGGCCGGCGGGCCGGTAGTAGTTCGATGCCTGGCCGTCGTCGGTGATCTTCTGCAGCGCGACGGCGAGCGTGTCGAGGTGCGGGTGCGTGTCGTCCGGAGCCGGAAGTGGCGCGTGGGGGGCCGACTTCTTGGCCGGCGGTGGGCTCGGCTGCGCCGGCGCCAGCTTCTTCAGCATCTCGGTCCGGACCGCGTGCCAGACCACCGGATCCTTGTCGAGCGAGAACACGGTTCCGACCTTGGGCCCGTGCTCGGTCGGCTTGCGGGTGAGCTCGAACGATCCGTCGCTCTTGCACTCGAACTCGAACTTGCCTCCGTCGAGGAACCGCTTCCCCGCGTGCTCGACCACCGAGGCAAGCTCCCGCCGGGTGGCTTGCTCGAGAAACTCGCCGAAATCGCTCGGCGCCTGTGCGAGCAGGTGGGAGACCAGCGTCGTCTTGCCAACGACCGGCGACATCATCGGGTCGGGCTCGCGCTCGGCGTCCCACGCGGCCACCCTGGTCTGCTTTCCCAGCGACATCGACTCGGAGCCCATGTCTCCCGGAGCCGGACCTCGCGAGTTGTCGCAACGAAATCGTCATGGCGAACTCGGCGACGAGGTGGAGCCGGCGGTGCTCGACCTGTTCTCGACGCTCGCCCGCGACTGAGTGCGGCCCCGGCGCCCGGCGTGAAGCCGGCGAACGAGCTCGTAGATCGCCATCTCCTGCGCGCGTTGCGACGCGTGCATCATCCGGTTGACGTGCATGTGCGCGAGGCTCCACGCCTGGTCCGCGAGCGAAGGTGCGAGCTCGCCGGCGAGATCGCGACGGCGGAGCTCTCGACACACCGGTTCGAGCGCGACGTCGCGACGAGCGAGCGCCGGGATCACCGCGTCGCGCTCGAGCTCGGCGCGGTGCTCGGCGAAGCGGGTACCGAGCGCGGCCCACATCGTCGCGCCGGCGGCGAATTCGCGGGCGAGGAGGTCGCGCCCTTCGACGCAGACGCGAGCGCGCTGATCGGCGTCGAGGCCGAGCGACGCGAGCAGGCCATCGACGCCGCGGACCGCGAGCTTCCAGCGGACGTCGGCATCGCCGTCGGCATGCTCGAGCAAGGCGAGCACGGCCTCGCTGTCGCGCCAGAACACCTCCTCGACGAGCTCGATCCCGCGGTCGCCGCCGTAGCGCTCGATCTCGCGCACGTAGGTGTCGAGGACGAGGCGATGATCCGGTAGCGCGCGCTCGAGCGCGGGCACGATCGTCGCGAAGTCGCCGCGGATCCGCACGCGCAGGTGGGGATCCGGATCCGCGTAGCGCAGAAAAAACCACGGAGCGCCTGCGGCCCGCACGATCGGCGCGACGGCGTCGAGCAGCACCCGATCCGCGGTCGCCTCGCCCGTGTAGATCTTCGCGTAGACCCACTCCGAGCCGGGGGCAAACGTCCGCCGGACCCGCACCGGTATCGCCGGTTTGACCACCGGCGCCGCGGCGCGCGGGCGCGTGTACAGAAGCACGACCTCCGCGGCGAACCCGCCCTCGGCGCCGCGGACCGCGGTCGCGTCCGGGACCGGAAACATCTCGGTCAGCGTGACGCGCTCCTTCCCGCACATCTCGTCGGCGAACGCGGCGGCGAGTAGTGGGTTGTCGAGATCGATCGGCAGCTCGTTGTCGCCGAAGGCAACGACGATCCAGCGCGGGAGCTCGCGGCGTACGCGCAACTCGTCGGCCGCCGCGAGCACCGCGTCGCCCAGGCGTGGATCCTTGCGCGCGGCGCGGACGGCCGTCGTGATCTGCGCGAGCTCGCCGGCGGCGAGGTTCCACGTGGCGCGCGAGACGATCACCCCGTCGAGGCGGACCCGTGGCAGAAACGGCGCGGCGTCGAGGACACCCCACGACCAGCGCGCCATCCCTGCGCGCTGAGCCGCGAGGGTGCACAGGAAGCGGTACACGCCGAGCGTGCGCTGGCGATAGTTGTGTGCGGTCGTGAGCCGAGGGATGACTTCGCAGCCGAGGCGCGCCGACGTCAGGACGACGCGATCGTCGCGCACAGAGACGCGCAGATCATCGATCCGGATCTGACGATCGATCGGCGCGCCCGATGCACCGAGATACGGGAGCTCGTAGCCGCGTAGCACCGGCCGGCAGATCACGTTGCCGACGCGAGCTTCGTCGAGGTGGACGATCTCGGCGAAGATCGCGCCCGGGACGGCGGCCTCCTCGAGCGCGTGATGATCGCGCACGAGTGCATCGAGCGCCGGAACCGCGCCGCAGAACCGGCCGAGGATGCCTGCACCCGAAGGCCCGGTCGCGACGTCGAACATCAGCTCGTCGCCCGCGCCGATCCGCGCGAGGATCGAGAACGCGTCGGGCAGCTCGCGCGCGTTCGGTGCTGCGAGCGCGGCGAGATCACGATCGTCGAGGACGAGCTCGGCCTGGCCGGCAGATGCGGCGAGCCGGCGCAGGAGGTGGACCTCGCTCGCGGACCAACGGACCTGCGGCGTCGCCGGCGCCGCCGAGAACGGCAAGCCCTCGAGCAACGGCGCGCCCTCGAAGCCAGGACCGCGATACGGCTCGAAGCCGATGCCGGACTCTTCGTCGAGCACGTCGGCGAGCGGCACTTCCCGGTGGTCCCAGCGCTCCGCGAACGCGCGCTTGAACCCGGCGAACAGATCCTGCGCGGGATGCAGCGTCGCGAGCTTGGTCGCGCACTGCGCGAGCTGGGTCGCCGCTCGCGCCGACAGCGTCGCGGTCGCCGGCTTGACGAGGTCGACCTGGAACAGCTTTCCCTCGTCGCGCGCACCGGGCAGCGGCGCGAGCGCGGCGACGAGCTCGCGATACGTCGAGGTCGGCCCGCCGAGGCCACGGGCGTCGAGTGCGGCGAGCCGCGCGCGCACCTCGTCGAGGATCGGGTGAGGGACCCGCGCGAGCAGCGCTTCGAGCGGCTCGGGGCCGGTGATCTGGACCGCGAGGTCGGGCACGATCACCGACGCGCTCACGAGGTCGGCGACGAAGCCCTCCGCGTCGGCGGACGTGATCTCGTCGTCGACGAGCAGCGCCGCGAGCTCGGCCAGCGTCGCGCCCGAGGCGCAGCGCGCGAGCACGCGATCGAGGTCCGGCGTCGCGTCGACGGAGACCAGCCGGTAGCGCCGCGCGGTGCCGGCGAGGTGCGCCTCGACGTAGCGCAGGGTGTCGCCGCGGCGGTACAATGACGTGTTCGGTGTGTAGCGGAGCCGAGCGCGAACCTCCGGCTGGTGCGAGAGCTCGGTGACGAGCGCGAACAGATAGTCGTTGTCGAGCCGCGAGCGGCGCTCGTAGTGGGTGCGCGGCGCGAGCTCGAGCGATGTCTCGCGCGCGATCGTCCCGGTCGACACGCCCGAGAACAGGCCGAAGGGCGTCGGCCGCGCGGTCATCCGCGCGACATACTTCGCGAGCGCGTGACCGACCCGATAGCTCGCGGGCGTGTCGGGTGCGGCGCGCCAGCTTTCGATCGCGCCGGCGAGGCTCGGCGACGCGATGTAGATGGCCTCGCGGATCTCGGGAAGCTCGAGGAGCGCGGCGAGGTGAGCGCGCGGATCGTCCGAGCGACTCCAGGCGGAGAGCTCGGTCTGCGGCAGGAGCGGCGTGCGCATGGCAAAGCCGGCCCCGCAACGAGGTCTGGATGCGGTCATGACATCTCCCTCACGACAAGAGCAGGCTGCGATCCCAGGCCGATTCGCTCGACGGGCCGATCGCGGCGAGGAGGGCGAGACCGATGCCGGCAACGCCTTGGAGCAACGAGTGGCTCGGCACGTAGCCGTCCGCCATGCAGTACTTGAAACCGGCAGGACCGTCGGTGAAGCGCGCGAGCGAGAGGCCGTGATCGATCCAGCGGTCGGCGCCCACGAGTAGCTCGGGCTCGGCCGTGATGTGATACGCGCGGCGATAGATCTGCGCGATCCCCATGCTGCCGTGACACAGGGCCGCGTCGAGGACCTGGCCATCGTCGGCCGTGCGATGCGCGAGCGTGTGGTGCAGCAGCGCGACGGCGTCGGCGACGAGCGTCGAGTCGGCGAGCGCGACGCCCGCATCGAGCAGCGCCACCGCGACGCCGAGATCGCCGTAGCACCAGCCGAGCCGGCTCGAGATCCGGTGGGTCGGCGCACCGCTGGCATCGACCGCGATCGGAAAGTGCGAGCCGGTGCCCGGATCCGGACATCGGGTCGACCGCAGCCAGCGCACGCCGTCCGCGAGAAGCGTCCCGGTCCGTGCGGGTGCGACGCCGGCACGATGGAGGTGGGCGACAAGCGCGAGGATGCCGGGGTTGCCGTGCGCGAGGCCGAGGTTGAACGTGCCCTTGGTCCCGTCGCTCCAGCGCGCACCGCGATCATCGCGCACGGCGGTGCGCTCGAGCTCCGCGATCGCGGTGACGAGCGCCGCGTGGACGGCCGGCGACGCCGCACGCTCGCCGAGATAGAGCACCGCGCCGAGCCCGTCGTGCAGGAAGTCGCGCGCACCCGTGCGAACGTCGTGAACGAGGGCGCGGCAGAGCAACTCGTCGACCGCGTCGAGCGTGTCGCCGCTCGCATCGACGAGCCCGCGCTGATCGAGATGGTGGAGCGTCCACGCGATGCCGGCGATCCCACCGCCGTGTGCGGGTGGGAGCGCACGTGTCGCGAGCGCGGCCAGCGCGTCGTCGACGATGCGGTGAACGCGATCGGCGTGGTCGTCGCGCTCGGTCAGCTCGGCGTAGTACGCGTAGAACAGCGCGGCGCCGCACGAGCCATTGATCAGGCCCGGGGGCGCCGAGGTCTCGAGCCAGCGCGCGAGCGCGTGGTCGATCTCGGTGAGCAGGGGGCGTGGGTCGATCATGATGGCTCGTTGAAAGTGTGGGTCCGAGAGCGGTCTCGGACCGTCGGGATCAGAACGTGCGCGGGCAGTTCGAGTTGCGATCGGTGTCGCACGACTGCTCGGCGCAAATGCTTGCCTTGGTCCAATCCGCCCTCGGCAGGCCACCTGCGACCTGGGCGAGCTGGTGCGGGCTGACGTCGGCGATCGTGATCTTGCGGAGGGCCAAGCGCTTCTGGGTCTTCTTCATATCTTCATCTCCCCTGGAACATGCAGCGCGAGAATCGCGTTGCTCGGTTTCCAGGAGTCGACTGTCGCGATCGGTCGCACCGAAATCGACACGACGACTTTCGCCGTGGTTTCTGGCAGCTACGCGAGGAGGCGCTCGACCGACACTTCGATCCGGCTGGTCACCAGCGCGACGATCGAGTCGACCTGGCTCTCCGGGATCGCGAGGCGCTCCGCCAGCTCGCCACGGATCCGCGCGCCGAGCTCCTCGCGCGCCCCGGTCAACCAGCGTGCCGCCGTCGCGCGGTGCACGCCGTACCGCTCGCCGAGCTGATCGATGCTCCAGCCCTCGATCAGATGGAAGCGCAGCACCGCGCGCTGGCGATCGGACAGCGCCGCGATCGCGTTGCGAAGCGCCTCGTCGACCTGCGGGCGGTACTGCTCGCGGATCAGCGCGACCTCGGGTGCGAGCTGGGGCGCGAACGCGTCGAGCACCTGATCGTCGAGGGTGACCTCGCGGCGGTCGCGCTGGATCCGGCGGCCGAGCGCGCGCGCGACGATCACGCAGACGTAGCCGCGCAGATCGCCACGGCCGGTGAAGCTCGCGATCGCGCACTCTCGCTCGCCCTCGCTCGTGAACATCAAGCGACCGAGCTCGGACCGGGTCTCGTCGGCCTGGCTCGGCGTCGCGCGGAGCTTGGATGCGGCGAACTCGATCTCGCGGCGCCCGATCCGTTCGCACGCGGCGATCGCGGGTAGGTCACCGTCGCTCGCGGCGACCGCGAGATAGATGTCGTGGTGGAGCTGGCCGAGCACCGCGAGCGAGGCGGTCTCGCCGAGCCGCCGTGCGAGCTCGCCCGCGAACCGCTCCAGGGTCACCAGGCCGATGTCCGGCCAGGCCCCGCGCCCCCGCTGGTGGAGTGCCGCGATGGTGGTTTCGACCGCCGGGTCGTAGCGAAATGCTTCCGGACGGGGCTCCACGCGTTCCCACGGTACCGCACCGCTGGGGATTTTTGCGACATTCGCGCGCTGCAGGCTCCAAGGGCCGTGGTACCCGGATGCGGATGAGCTGTCCTCCCCCAGAGCTGCTCGCGGGCGTGCTGGCCGGGACCGCGAGCGCGAGCGTGCGCGGCGACGTGCTCGATCACGCCGCGTCGTGCGAGGAGTGCATGGCCGCGCTCGCGGTGCTGGCCCCGGCCGCGCCGGGCGAGCCGAAGGGCCTGCAGCGCCTCGACCGCTACGAGCTCGGCCGCGAGCTCGGCCGCGGCGGGATGGGCGTGGTCTACACGGCCCGTGATACCGAGCTGCGCCGCGAGGTCGCGATCAAGATCCTGCACCCGCACGCCTCGGCCGCGCGTCTTCGCCGCGAAGCGCACGCGCTCGCCAAGCTCTCGCACCCGAACGTGGTCCGGATCTACGACGTCGGAGAGCACGACGGGCAGGTGTTCCTCGCGATGGAGCTGGTCGACGGCGACACGCTGCGGTCGTGGCTGCGCACGCCGCGCACGACGGCCGAGATCGTCGACGTGATGCTGCATGCGGCGCGTGGGCTCACGGCCGCGCACCAGGCCGGTCTCGTCCATCGCGACTTCAAGCCCGACAACGTGTTCGTGCGGCGTGACGGCCAGGTACTCGTCGGCGACTTCGGGCTCGCGCGCTCGATCGGTACGGCGCCCTCCGAGGACAACGCACCGATTCCCGCGACCGCGATCGACACGACCGAGGTGGACGAGACCCTCACCCGGACCGGCGCGTTCGTCGGCACGCCCGCGTACACCGCGCCGGAGCAGTACACCGGTAGCGAGGTCACGAGCGCGGCGGATCAGTTCGCGTTCTGCGTCACCACGTGGGAGGCGCTGTACGGCGAGCGACCGTTCGCAGGTGACACGATCCTCCAGATCCGCGAGGCGATCCGTGCAGAGCGGATCCGCGAGCCCTCCGATCGCGGGGTCCCGGCGCGGATCGCGGCGGCGTTGCGGCGCGGCCTGGCAGCGGACCCGCACGCGCGGTTTCCGTCGCTGACCGCGCTCGTCGAGGCGATCTCGCCGCGCACGAAGCGGCGTTGGCCGTGGATCGCGGGGGCCGCGCTGATCGCCGCCACCGGCACCGCCGCGGCGTTCACGCTGACCCGGCGCTCCGATGCGGCTGATTGCGCGGCCTCGGCGCACCTGATCGCGCCGGTGTGGAATCCCGAGGTCGAGGCGCGGATCACCGCGGACCGCGACGCCGATCTCGCGGCCGGCTTCGCCCGCTACGCGGGGCGGTGGCAGGACCAGCGCGTCGACGCGTGCCGCGCGACCCACGATCGGCACGAACAGACACCCGACGACCTCGCTCGCCGGATCGCGTGCCTCGATCACGCTCGCGAGATCCTGCGGATCACGCTCGACGCCCTCGCCGACAAGACGGCGTTGCCACGGACGACCCACGCACTCGATGGCCTCGTCGCGCTCGAGCGCTGCAAGACGGCGACCGGTTCGGTCTCGCCGCGCCCGGCGATCGAGATCGCGAACCTGCCGCTCGAGCTCGAGCTCACGCTCCTCGATCTGGCCGTGCGGAGCGGTTCTGGCATCAATGCCAACACGATGGCACGCGCCTCCGAGCTCCGCGCGCAGGCGCAGGCGCTCGGCTACGGCCCGACGATCCTCGCGTTCGAGCTGCTCGATGCGAAGCTCGCGGGATGGCGCGGCGACACGGCCGCGGCGGAGGCCACGCTGCGCCGCACGATCGTGGAGGCCGAGGCGCAGCACGACGACTTCACCCGCGCGCGCGCGATGGCGACGCTCGCGAACCTGATCATCGATCAGCGGCTCGAGGAAGCGACCTACCTCGCGACCGGCGCTCGGGCGGCGCTGTCCCGCGCGGGCGACGACTCGACCGTCGAGAGCGACGTCCTCATGGCAGAGGTCGCGGTGGCGCGCGAGCATCGCGACATCGATCATGCTGCCGAGCTGCAGCTCCGCCTCATCGCGCTCTACCGCGACCGCTACACGACGGGCGGACCCCTGCTCGACGCGTACGTCGATCTGGCGCACGTGTGGACAGCGGGAAATCGCTACGACCGCGCCGCGGAAGCGCAGGTCCAGGCCCGCGAGGTGCTGCTGCACGAGTTCCCCGGTCAGGATGCGACCCAGCAGCTCGCGTCGGAGAACAGCACGCCCGCGGTCGTGGCGGGCGACTTCGCCGGCGCGCTCCTGCTCGAAGCCCGGCGGCTCGTCGCGCTGCGCGCGATTCCCCATCCCCTCGTCGTCGAAGCGCAGGTGGTGGCCGGCTACGCGCAGGTCGAGGAGATCGCCGGCAACTTCGCGAATGCGATCGCGCGGTATCGCGAGGCGCGAGTGCTGTGGGGGCGCGTCCGCACGGCCCCGCCCGATGGCATCCTCGAGTTCTCGCCCACCGAGATCCCGGCGCTCGAGATCGAAGCGCGATCCGGTGAGGCCTACAACCTGTTCCAGCTCGGGCGCTATGACGAGGCGATCGCGATCGCGCGCGACGTGTTCGCGCATGCACCTGACGGCAACTCGCGGGTCGACGCGGAGCTGGGCCCGTTCCGGCGCACGCTCGCTCGCGCGCTGGTCGCGAAGGGCGCGTATCGCGAGGCACGCGGACTGCTCGAGCCGATCGTCGCGGGCGCGTTACCGGTCCCGTTCCCACGCGGTGCGCTGCGCTTCGCGCTCGCGCGCTGTCTGTGGGAAGACGGCGGCAGCCGCGATCGCGAGCACGCGATCGCACTCGCGAGCGATGCGGCGGCCGACTTCGAGGAAGCGATGCGCGTCAACGCGAACGTCCCGTCGATGCGGATCGGCCTGCAGCGCATCCGCGACGAACAGACCGCGCTGGCGGCGTGGCGCAAAGGCCACGCGATCCACTAGCGCGGGATGACAAACAGGAAGTCGCGCGGCGGCACGAACCGGTAGCCGTCCTCGGTGACACGGATGATCTCGGAGCCGTCCTCGCCGAGCAGGCGGCGGATCCGCATGATGTTCGTGAACAGCGCGGCGTCATGGCGGAGCGGGTGGTACTCGACGTTCCACACGGCCTGGACGATCGCCTCCTTCGAGAACACCTTGCCGGGGGCGGAGGCGAACAGGAACAGCAGGCGCTTGAGCAGCGAGCGCCGGCGGAGGTCGGCGAGCTCGGCGCCGTGGCGCCAGATCACCTCGCGGACGCCGTCGACGGCGAGCGCGCGGTTCGGCAGGCGGAGGATCTCGGGATTCGCGTCGGCGACGTCGCTCGGCACGCCCTCGGCGTCGATCACGCGGAACGGACGCTGGGCGGTGAGGCCGAGGTCGGTGAGCAGGCGTGCGGCACCTTCGATCGCGGTCGACGCCATGGTCGC
>Ga0307509_10007925_pt1 | contig 13716 bp, 9 predicted proteins | sample 10_EM_MG_FD_202245 | JGI IMG/M metagenome (GOLD analysis project Ga0307509, IMG submission 202245) | Populus trichocarpa ectomycorrhiza microbial communities from riparian zone in the Pacific Northwest, United States - 10_EM | ecosystem: Host-associated > Plants > Roots > Unclassified | place...
ACTCAAACCCACGGGCCCCCCCCCCCCCCCCCCATTGTTGGAGATTGAAGATTTTAGGCTGCTCACCACATACACATTTTCCGTTCCTGCATAAGGCGAAACGCAACTACGATATCATTAAACGGAGGGTTGCTTCGAAAGTGTTCCACTATTGTTAGCTTTTTACGATTCAGCGCCATGACCCTGCATACCTGATGCGACAGTATCAAACACCGATCCACCAGCAATGAAATATGAACACAGTTGATAGCCGAATATCTACCTGAACCTCGGCGATCTACCCAACCCGGGGCAGGTGGGATAACTCTATCCTTGGCCATGGAGCTTCTACCTCAGAAGTGTCCCGGCAAAGCGAAACAGAAGCATGGAAAGTGGTAGAGGAATCCGGCATGTGCAGGAAGTGTGCCGGGGAAAAATGTTTTCTGTTGATAAGGATATAAGGCAGCCTGTTCTTGCCTTTGTTCGTTTAGTTATCATCTCACTCATCGCATATTTCTCTTACGGTTTCATGGCCATCTCTTGTCTTGTCCAAGTCATTCGTTTTTGTACACGATCTCTTTATTCTTTGTTGTTCTCTGATACCTCTTATTTACCACCGCTGTTCGTATCAACAAAAGTTTTGCGCCGTTCGGTAACTTATGATTGGATCTACTGCACCTAACCGCCCAATAATTGTTTAAAAGCTATAGGGGGCGCATCATTCGGCAAAAGAAAACAAGCTCTCCATGTCACCCGCTAGTCTCACTTGTATCGCGGTAAACTTGATCGCATGAAACATACAAGCAGGGAATAAATCAGCAGGATACACTGTAGTGCGCGCTCAAAGCCATTTCACCCCTTCCGGTAGAAGCCATGATGCCTCTTGGCACCCACCCCCCTAGCAGTATCAAAAGCTTGGCGAGATCGGCAGGAACGGACATCACGGGGAATTCTCTACTCCGCAATACTAGCTTCAACCCCAGTACCTAGGATGCCTTATCTCTGTTGGAAACAGAAGGGCCAAAGAGCCCACGGCACTGCCCAGGTCGATCTACTAGTCGATTGGGCGAGGGAGGAAAGCGGGACGGATGCGTGGAGGTTATTATACGTGGACAAAATTAAGAGAAAATCAACGCAGAAAAACCTCGGGCATGGCAACAGCACTCCTCCTAAACCTACCATACCATTCTAAGAAGCCCAAGAAAAATTGAAAATTGAAAATTTATAGCGAAAATTAGTAGTTTCTTAAATGAAAGGAAGTTGACAGAATGGTTTGGTTTTGGGTATGCTAGAGCAATTTCTTTAGGCGGGGTTGAGGGTGTAGTGTAGGGTATTGAGGAGGGTTGAGTTGCCATGCGTATTTCGTGCTGGGTTAATTTTGTTCGCCTACAATAGTATTCTCAGCTAAGCGACCTGGCTTAGAAGCTTGAGTGGGAGGTCTAGCCGACCTTGGCAAACTTCTCATGGCAACAGGGACCACCGTACTGTCGTTTCCCCTGGGTTCTCCGGCGTTCTTTGATCGGTTATGGCAATTCCGAAGGACACGTCCACCGGCCGAATTGCAGAATGATTATTTTCTGGATGCCGCGGTGATGGCTTTCTCTCATCCGCTTTTTCTCCCGTAGATACCCCTTTTCCTACAGCGCTAAGCTACTATAGAGTAACGGTATCAAACATTCACGATGTTTTGTATGTTCCTGCGTAGTTTTCCCCACGGCCATCCACGTGACCGACAGTACAGCTAGTATGATATCTGTATGGGGCCGTCTACCGATGTGCCCAGCTATCGGCAGGTGGAAAACGATGTCAAGCACTATTAGAGGATTTTTTGGCCGGATAAAACACCATTGCTCGCCTTACGTAAGGCACTGGTAAGGATCATAGACTTCTAGTAGTACAGTACAGTACAAGTTCGACCGAAAATCGAGTTGCGTGTGTTTGGACTGAAAATTTGTCAACATAGTTTTCTGCAAAGTGGCGTGGTCAATGACGGGAGTTTGTTTGCTATTACCGCTAGTCCTAGAGAAATCAAATTCACTCGAGACTACAATAAAAGTCAGACAGTCCTCATCTTTTACGGGTCAATTTGTGCTATATTCAAGCATTGCTGCTGGAATGAATACTGTATACCAAAGTGACAATTTTTTGGTCTAAAATCACCTTGTGCCTAGACAATTATTCGGCCGTATTCAGAGGGGTTGTGGCTTTCCCTTGCAACCACAGCGGTCATGTGAACTATGGTGCGGGTGCGAGTGAATCTCGGTTATTATTAAGTAGGTAGGGTATCTTCCATTACCACTCCTAATGGTGCTTAGGCTGAGCTGGTTTAAGATAGCGGGGCTTATTCTACAGAGGGCACTCGGCAATTTTCGTGAGTGGCTAGTAATAGTATTGTAGGAGGGTGGCGCGATATGTCAGGAATCAGAAACCCGTCTGGTTCCACAGCTAAAGGTGTTGATCTGGTAGGCAAAAGAAGAATAGTTCCACACGATTCGGGCGGCTGAATTGCAATATTCTCTGGTGCATGGAGAGGAAATAATTAACCGGAACAAACAGGGATATCGTTGGCTGGTTAACCTAGATGCCTGTTTCATAAGCTGTTGCCGGACCGTGTAACAGAATAGTAGCTGAGTAGGGGCGCCTAAGGCGCTGTTTTAACATTCGCAGACCCCCGCTTTTCTTACGGTCGCAGGAATATCGTCAACCAACCATTCCCAAAAACTCCTCCTCTTTGACAGCGCAAGCAATAAGAGTGGAAGATGTCTCAATATACCGTCAATAACAGCGCCGAATCTTCCAATAACGGGAAAGCCTTCGATGTGTGGAACAGCGATACCGCTGCCGATAGTCGGTCCCAACTCCTGACTTGGTTATCACCCTTGAGCCCAGGCTCTCGGCATTGGAACATTCAAGAGCGCCGTCTCAATGGCGTCGGGGAAGGGCTCTTAGAGACGGAGGGATTCAAAACATGGTACGCCGGTAGTGAGGGAAGTAAAGGTGGAAGCGGTGTTTTGTTTTGCCATGGAGATCCTGGGGTGGGAAAGACATTTATCAGGTAACAGGGGTTCTTCACGAGGGTGAGAAGGAAGCGAGCATACTGACGAGCAGCGATGATAGCTCGCTAGTAGTGGATAGGCTGTGCGATCAAACCAGTGGACAAAACACTCCCGTTTCATGTTTTTACTTGGACTTCGCAGCACGAAAGGAGCAGTCAGCGACCAATGTTCTGGGTTCCATGCTAAGGCAGATGGTTGGTGGGATGGAAATGATCCCCGGGGAAATATGGCGGGCCTCTCATCAGCATAAAAGGACCATTGGTGGGCGCAGGCCCCAGCTCGTTAACATAGTGAAGATGCTACGGCTCATCACGTCCTCACGGCGGACATTCCTGTGCTTCGACGCCCTGGACGAATGTCCAGGAGTGGAACGGTTCAAACTGCTTCATTCGATGAAAGAAATTCTTGAGCAGTCCCCGGAGACACGAATATTCGTGACTGCAAGGCCTCATATCCGGGCTGAGGTTGAGAACCGTCTTGCCGGACACGTGACGAGGGTTATCCTAAGTTCCGCCAGCGGCGATATCACGAGATATATTCGTTTTAGGCTAGGCCATGACGAAATGCCAGATGCCATGGACGAGAGCCTGGAGGCAGAAATACTAAAGATTTCTGGATATAAGTGGGAAACGTACGCAGAGGCACTAGTGCTGTAAATCTCACTCTCATTTTCAGCTAATAAATACATTTAGGTTTCGACTTGCTTCCTTATATCTTGAGGTTATCTTGCGAGAACCGACTATTAATTCGAGACAAGAAAAGCTTAGCAAAATGACCGATGGATTGGAGTGGAGAGATGCTTACGATACGACGATCGAACGGATAAAGGCACAGGAGGGGGGTAAATCGGGGCTCGGGATGGCAGCTTTGATGTGGGTCAGCCACACGAAGACGCACCTTAGGGCAGATGTGCTTTGCCAGGCCCTAGCATCCGGGCTAGGTTCCAAGGATTTCAATGCCCGCAACGTCCCTTCGATCTCAACGTTAATCAGCTGCTGTCTAGGGCTTATTACTGCTAGCGATGAGAGATCAACTGCGGAACCAATCAACCATACTCTTAATGAGTATCTTTCTGCCCGTCCCGATATTTTTAGTAGGCCTCACGCGACAATGGCAGAGATTTGCTTGACTTATCTGAATTCCAAATTGGTCAAGGGTCTTTCAGCCGAACCCCCGCTCGTTATCTATCACGAACCATTTCTAGAATATTGTTCCATATACTGGGGAGTCCATGCGAAAGAGGAACTCTCGAACCATGCCAGATCACTTGCACTCGAGCTGTTCCGAGAATATGATGGCCACATATCCAGAAACGTGCTTTTAAAAAATGTAAACTCAGAGGATCGCCGGTATTACAATAGCAACTATAGTAGCGACAATGGTACCGATTTTAACAGCCCTAGTGGTTGGGGGGTTTTCGGTTTCAGTTCCTCATTCAGTGGACTGCACTGCGCATCGTTCTTCGGAATTGTGGAGCTTGTGACTACTTTGATACAAACGGAGAGTTATGATATCAACGAACAAGATGCTCTGGGGTACACTCCGCTTGCATGGGCCGCTCGCAATGGACATGAGAAAGTGGTGAAAGTGCTCCTCGGGCGGCGAGAGGTCAACCCCGAGAGCGATTACCCCGACACAACACCGCTCTTGCATGCAGCTTGGGGCGGGCATGAGGGAGTGGTGAAAATGCTACTCAGACACAGAATGGTTGACCCCGACAGGACAGACTGTCGTGGTCGAACACCACTCTCGCGTGCCGTTTCGCGTGGGCATGAGGGAGTCGTGAAAGTGCTACTCGGGCGGAAAGAGGTCAACCCCGATAGGCCAGACCTAGATTCCCGAACCCCACTCTCGCACGCCTGTTGGGGATATAGAAGTAATGGAATAGTGAAAATGCTGCTCGAACGGGAAGAGGTCAACCCCGACCAGCCAGACGATAACGGTCAAACCCCCCTCTCGCATGCAATTCAGTGTTATAATGAGGAGATGGTGAAAATGCTCCTCGAGCGGGAAGAGGTCAACCCCGGCAAAGTAGACATTAATGGTCGAACCCCCCTCTGGCATGCAGTTCAGTGGGGAAATGAGGGAATAGTGAAAATGCTGCTCGAGCGGGAAGAGGTCAGCCCCGACCAGCCAGACGATGACGGTCGAACCCCCCTCTCGTACACCGTCCAGGGTGGACATGAGGGAATGGCCAAAATGCTGCTCGAGCGGGAAGAGGTCAGTCCCGACCAGCCAGACAATAACGGTCAAACCCCTCTCTCGTATGCCGTTCGGTGTCTGTTCAGATCTGAGGGAGTAGTGAAAATACTACTCGATCGGAAAGACGTCAACCCCGACAAGCCAGACAACAACGGTCAAACCCCCCTCTCGCATGCCGTTCGGAATATGTATGGATCTAAGGAAGTAGTGAAAATACTACTCGATCGGAAAGAGGTCAACCCCGACAAGCCAGATAATCATGGCCGAACACCCCTCTCGCATGCCGCTGGGCATGGACATGTAGGAGTGGTGAAAATATTGCTCAAGCGGGGAGAGGTCAACCTGGACGAACCCGACTCTAGCGGCCAAACGCCGCTCTCGCATGCCGCCTCAAGAGCGCATGAGGGGGTGGTAGAAATGCTTCTCGAACGGGAAGAAGTCACCCCTGACAACCCTGATCACAATGGTCGAACACCGCTCTTGTATGCCGCTCGCAATGGATGTACAGGAGTGGTGAAACTACTGCTCAAGCGGGGAGAGGTCAACCCCAACAAGCCAGATAACCGCGGCCAGACACCACTCATGGCCGCACCTCGGTGGGGCTCTCAGGAGCTGTTAAAGCTGCTAGAGTCTCACGAAGATGGAACCCCAGCATGACTTGGGGCCTAGGAGGCGCCGCCTCGTGGGAGTCGCCGTCATATCTTCTCCTTTGTCCCATGCTTCTCACGGAAGTATCCCTTCGACATCGCCCTTTCCTGGGGAATGAGATCCCATGAAATGGAGATGAATATATATGTTGTCACCTCTCTGAAACCCCCCCCCACTAATTTAGTGGAGTGGGGATTCACGGGCCGCTGTTCGCAAAGCACGGTAGTCTTGCCGGTAGAGTGGAGCAATTTATTATTGTGAGAAGTTTTAATTATAGGTTGCTATTTCTGTCCTATCGTATTTAAATTTCCTCTAAATTCTTCCCTATACTTTTCGTTCTTTTCTTGTACTGTTTTATTTCTCTTTCTTCCTCTTCTCCGCCGCCTACCCTCTTCTCTCAGTGATTTATAGACTGTATATAGAGCACTTTTTTTTTAGACTGGGAAAAACGGTGTATGATAGCGCAAAGATTTTGCGGGCGATTGTGAACGATTATATAAAGACAGTATCTAATGTAGGAGGCTGATTACCACAAATGATATGGCTTAACCAAGAGTACGATGTCAATATTGCACTTGATGGGTACTCATTGGTCGCCCCCGCTATAGGGGGGTGCATCTGTCGACACCCAGAAAACAAGTTCTCCATCTCACCCCCTAGACTCACTTGTATCGCGATAAACTTAGTGGCATGAAGCATAACTAGCAGGGAATAAATCAGCAGGATACACTGTAGTGCGCGCTCAAAGCCATTTTCACCCCTTCCGGTTGAAGCCACGATGCCGCCGGGCACCCCCCTAGTAGTATCAAAAGCTTGGCGGGATCGGCAAGAACAGACATCACGGGGGATTCGCTACTCCGCAATTCTGTCTTCAACCCTAGTACCTAAGATGCCTTATCTCTGTTGGAAATAGAAGGGCCAAAGAGCCCACGGAACAGCCCAGGTCCATCCGCCAGTCGATTGGGCGGGGGAGGAAAGCGGGACGGATGCATGGCAGTTATTATAGGTGGGGAAAATTAAGAGAAAATCAGCAAAGAAAAACCTCGGGCATGGCAACCGCACTCCCCCAACCTTGCCGCACTAGTAAGCTAAAGAAAAATAGAAAGATGTAAATCTATAGCAAAAATCAGCAGTATCTTGAACAATAGGAAGTTGACGGAATTTTTTGGCCTTGGTCGTGCTTGAGCAATTTCTTTAGGTGGGGTTGGGGGTGCGCGGTGGTGGGGAGGATTGGGTTGCCATGCGCATTTTGTGCTCCGTTAATTTTTTCCGCCTACAACATTATAGTAGGCTAACAAACTTCTCATGACTAAGGGCCCGTTTACCTATAGACGGCCGTCTAGCAACCGGAGACGGTGCCGACCGTCAAGGAAGGTTAAACGGTGGGAGGTGTGTAGGGTGAATGGATGGGTGCGTGTTTACCTAATTATACTGTCTAGTGTAGTTTAGTGTGAAAAATTTGATTAATTGACGGGAGGTGTGCAACCATGTAGCTTTCGGCTCGCAACAGTGCTCGGCAACCGAGATAGTAGACTAACCAACAATGTCTCCTCACAGACAGAGGATAGGAATTTTGTCCCTGAACTCACTCTGGGTTATGAGAGAACAAATTGCTATTTGCAGAAAAAAATTAGAGCTGATTGGTAGCTATTCTTGCGATTGCGTGCATGATGTATGAGCGGTGTTGATAGACGGTGGTTGCAAAACGACCTCTTGAGCAGCGTCAGGTTTTGACCGTCTAGCAGCAAGAATATTAGATGGTTGAAAACAGGGTAAACAGTTTTGCCACGTCCATCGGAATATGTTCCTGGTTGAGACGCCACCATCTAGTTTCCCCACCAAAATGTGAGAACTAGACGGTTAGGTAAACGGGCCCTTAGTCTACGTAAAGTGAACAATAGCGTTTTATTCGGTTGAGAGATCCTCCAATAATGCCCACCCAATATCGGTAGTGCGTACACTCTCTCACACTGACACACCGGTATGGGTACCGGTAGTTCAGTAGTCTTTATAATTTTGTCAAGGTCAGCTACTTTAGACCTCCCACTCAAGGTTCTGCACCAGGTCGGTTAGCCTGCCATAATACTGGCAAACCTTTACCAGCGTGTGAGAAACCTTGGCACCAACATGGCGGCTAGTGGTGGGGGAAAGAGTCAACCACTCCGGAGAGCACACAAACACGCATTGTAATAATTTTCATGGGTATGATAGGCGCAGTCATTCCCTCCAAGAAAAGAAAATTTGGTCGGTGGTTGTGGTTGCCGCACGGCCAGTGTGAGCTCCACTTTTTCCCACGATTGTAGAGATCCAACCCAATCTGTACCGTAGTTTGTCATGTCGCGCCACACTTATTCTAATCCCGCAGGCGCCACAGGACACAAGAATATAATAACCATTCACCCAATTTAGTAGCAACTGGACCTGTGCAATACCGTGGGCTTTTTTAGCCCTTGCGTTTCCAATATAGATGGGGCATCCAAGTACTGAGTTGCAGGAGCCAGTATTGTGGAGTAGCGAATGGCCCGCATGATGTCCGTTCTTGCTGAGCTCGTTAAGCGTACTACCAGAGGCGTGCCCGACCACATTGACGTGGCTTGAACCGGAAAAGGAGAGCTGTCTTTGCGCGCGCACTGCAGTATATCTTCTTGACTTCTTCCCTGCTGGTATGTTTCATGCTGTTCGGTTTATCGCAATACAAGTGAGTTTGGCGGGTGACACAGAAAGCTGGTTTGCTAGACCGCTACAGATGCACCCGCCATAGCGGAAGAAGTCAGTGGTTTTGCACTCGGATGGCGAAAACGATACGCGGTGAAACGATAGTATGGCAACAACGAAACGAAACGATAAACGCCAAGGAACTCACACCTAAAACGATCGCACTCTGGAGTGAGGAAAAAACTCTTCACTAACTTAACTACAACCACAGTCTCTCGCTCAAGGACACCTCCCGATACTCGATGCTCAACTCTCTAACTAACTAACTGGGGGCGATCACAGGAGTATATATCAATCACGGAGCCATCATATCCACCCACGAGGCACCACACTACTCCATGTGAGTCTCTCCTTCCCCCGTGAGCACTCCCGGCTAACTAAAAGGAAAAACACTTTCCCATCTCCGGGCTTCCAGCTCTCTCATGCTGGCCTTACAGTGCTTACACTTTTCTCCCGGCTTTTCTCCCAGCTTTCCCGCACGCTGCACGATGCCAAAACCATCGTGCATTCTTGCATTGGCAATGCTCTCTCGAACGTACAAACCAAACGCCCAAAGCCGAACCGCATACCCGAAGTTAAAGCGAGTCTCTGACGATAAACCCATGCCCTATGCCGGAGCCATATGCCCGGATCCTCAGCGCATATCCGAAGCCACAATCCGAAACCACAAACAACCGCACTCCCGAAAGCTATCTGAACAAAGGGAGTATCGTGAGTATGGCGAGCAGCACCATTTTCAACAAGTCGGCATTCACTAAGTACGGTACTGGCACCGTACTCCTCGTTAAGCCATATTTGCGATAGTGAGCCTCCTATTCTAGATAGCGTCTTTATATAATCGCTCACAATCGCCTCAAAAATCTTTGCGCTACCGTACACTGTTTTTCCTGTCCAAATAAAATAAAAAGCTCTACATATAGTCTACTACTATGATATGATGGTGGGGAGGATGAAGTAGAAAAAAGGGAAAAAAAATAGCTCAAGAAATGAACAAAACGCGCAGGGAAGAAGCTACAGCTAGAGGAAAATTCAATACGATCGGATAAAAATCGCAAGCTATAATTTAAAACTTTTCACAATAATAAAACTGCTTCGTCCTACCGACAATATAGTACTACCGTGCGTTGTAAACAGCGGCCCGTGAATCCCCACTCGGCTAAGTTGCTGGGGGGAATTTCAGACAGGTGATAATATGTATATGCGTTTCGATTTGATGGGACCTTCTCCGGCAAAGGGCGATGTCGAAGGGATACTTCCGTGAGCAAGATGGGGCGAAGGAGAAGAGATGCGGCAATTTCCACGAGGTGGTGTCTCTTACGCCTCGGGTTGAGCTGGGGTTTCAGCTTTGTGAGACTCTAGCAGCTTTACCAGCTCCTGGGACCTCCGCCAAGATGCAATCATGAGTGGTGTCTGGCCGCGGTTATCTGGCTTTCTGGGGTTGACTTCTCCCCGCTTGAGTAGTAGCTTTACCACTCCTGTATATCCATTGCGAGCTGCATAGAAGAGCGGTGTTCGACCATCATTATCCGGCTTGTCAGGGGTGACATCTTCCCGTCTGAGAAGCATTTCTACCACCCCCTCATACCCTCCCGAGGCGGCATGCGAGAGCGGTGTTCGACCGTCATCGTCAGACCTGTCGGGGTTGACCTCTTTCCGATCGAGTAGCATTTTTATTACTGCCTGACGTCCATACTGGGCAAGATAACAGAGGGGGGTTTTACCGTCGTTGCCTGACTTGTCGGGGTTAACCCCCTCCCGCTCGAGCAGCGTTTTCACGACTCCCTCATGTCCATACCGAGCGGCATGCCAGAGCGGGGTTTTACCGTTATTGTCTGGCTTGTCGGGGATGACCTCTTCCCGCTCGAGCAATATTTTCACGGTTCCCTCATGCCCACCCCAGCTGGCACACGAGAGTGGTGTCTGGCCACGATTGTCTGGTTTGTCGGGGCTGACCTCTTTCCGATCGAGTAGTATTTTCACTATTCGCTCGTGTCCGTTCCCGGCGGCGTACGAGAGCGGTGTTCTGCCGTCATGGTCTGGGTTGTCGGGATTGACCTCTTGCCGCCCGAGGAGCATATTCACTACTCGCTCATGTCCACGCATAGCAGCACACGAGAGCGGGGTTTGGCCGAATTTGCCATGCTTGTCGGGGCTAACCCCTGCTAGCTCGAGGAGTATCTTAACTACTCCCTCATGTCCACCGGAAGCAGCATACGAGAGCGGTGTCCCCCTTCTGTTATCTGGCTCGTCGGGATAGACCTCTTGCTGCTCGAGTAGCATTTTCACCACTTCCCCATGTCCCTCTGAAGCGGCATGAGAGAGCGGTGTCATGCCAGCATAATCAATTCGGCCGGGGCAGATCTCTCGCCGCCGGAGTAGCATTTTCACCACTTCCTCATGTCCATTGCGAGCAGCCCATACAAGCGGAGTAGACCCTCCAATACCTATTTCGTCGATATCATAACAGCCCATCTCTATCAAAGCAGCCACAAGGTCCACAATTCCGAAGAATGATGCACAGTGCAGTCCACTGAAGGAGGTACAGCCATCGCTACTGAGATGGCTATCAAAGTTGCTACCTAAATCCCAGTGATCTCGATCCCATACTTTTTCCAAGAGCAATTCGCTGGATATGTGGCCATCATATTCCTGAAACAGCTCTAGTGCAAGTAATTTTGTGTGGTTTGAGAGCTCCCTTTTCGCATGGACTCCCCAGTATATGGAGCAGTACTCTAGAAAGGGCTTGTCATGGATAGCGGCAGAGGAGTGGGCTGGAAGGGCCTTGACCTCCTTGGAATTCAAATAGGTTAAGCAGATCTCTGCCATTGCCGCTTGAGGCCTACTGAAAATATCGGGACCGGCGGAAAGATACTCTTTCACAGTAGGGTGGATCAGTCGCACAGTTGATGTCCCTTTCTCCACAGTAATAAGCCCTTGACAGTAGCTCAACAATGTCGAGATCGGGGGGACGTTGCGGGCATTAAAATCCTTCGAGTGTAGCTCAATTGCTAGGGCATGACAAAGCTCATCCGCCGTCAGCGGCCTCTCCGCGTGACTGATCCACATCAAAGCTGCCATTCCGAGCCTCGTTTTACCAGAATCCTGTGCCTTTATCCGTTCGATCGTCGTACCGTAAGCATCTTCCCACCCCAATCCATCGGTAATTTTGCGAAGCCTTTCTTGTCTCCAATAAATGGTCGGTTCTCGCAAGATTGCCTCAAGACTTAAGGAAACAAGTCGAAAGCTAAATATATCTATTAGCGGATAGTGGGGTGAGATTCACAGCACGATTGCCTTTACGTACATTTCCGACATATTTTCAGGAATCTTCTCGAGAATTTCTGTCTTTAGGCCCTCGTCCATGGCATCTGGCGCTTCGTCGTAGCCTAGCCTAAAACGAAGGTATCCCGTAATATCGCCTCTGGTAGAACTTATAGAGACACCGGTCACTTGTCCGGCAAGACGGCTTTCGATCTCAGCCCGGATATAGGGCCTTCCAGTCACGAATATTCGTGTTTCCGGGGAGTGCTCAAGAATTTCTTTCAGCGAATCAAGGAGCCTGAATCGTTCCACTCCTGCACATTCGTCAAGGGCGTCAAGGCACATGAATGTCCGCCGTGAGGATGTGATGCTCTGTAGCATCTTCACAATATTCACGGGTTGTGGCCTGCGTCCACCAATGGTCGTTTTCTGCTGTTGAAATGCTCGCGATATTTCCTCCGGAATCCTTTCCATCCCACCAACCATCTGCCTTAGCATGGATCCCAGCACATTGGTCGCTGACTGCTCCTTTCGTGCTGCGAAGTCCAAGTAAAAACATGAAACGGGAGTGCTTTGTCCACTGGTTTGATCGCATAGCCTGTCCACTACCAGCGAGCTATTATCGCTGCTTGTTAGCACGGGTTCACTTCGTTCTCATCCTCGTGAAGAATCCTTGTTACCTGATAAATGTCTTTCCGACCCCGGGATCTCCATAGCAAAATAAAATAGCGCTTTCACCTTCACCTCCCTCGCTGCCGGAATACCATCTTCTGAATTTCTCCGTCTCCAAGAGCCATTCTCCGACATGATTGACGCGGCGCTCTTGAATATTCCAATGCCGCGAGCCTGGGCTCAGGGGTGATAACCAAGTTAGGAGTTGGGACCGACAATCGGTAATAGTATCGCCACTCCACACGTCAAAAGCGCTCCCGTTATAGGAAAATTCGGTGGTGTTATGGACAGTATATTGAGACATCTTCAACTCTTTATTGTTCGCACGGTCGGAGGGGACGAGTTTCCGGGTATGATTGGTCGGTGATATTCCAGCGACGGGGAGAAAATGGGGTCTAGTTAGAAAAAAGCGGGGGTTTGCTAGTGGTAAAACAGCGCCTCGGGCGTTTCTTCTGTTACTGGAGAATATTCCAATTCAGCCGCACGAGCCGTGTGAAGCCACCCTTCTTCTGGCTTTTATACTATCAGCAACCTGGGATGTGGAGTCAGACTAGTTCTGATTCCTAACATATCGCACCACCCTTCAAAAATATACTTCTAGCCACTCAGGAAAATTCCTAAATACCTGGTGTAGAATAAGCCCAGATATCTTAAAAATGTGTGGTCTAAGTGGCTAACAGTACGCCTTTTTTGGTGGAAGTATTAAGCACCATTAGTGGAGAATAATAAAGATACTAACCCTCTCCCACTACATAATTTACATGGCCACTAGGGTTGCAAGTGAAAGTCTCAACACCTCCATGTGCAGCCGCAAAAGTGAGTGTACTCAAAATGATATTTACACCAAAAATGGCCACTTTCGCTCACCCATTCCAGCAGCAATACTCCAATTGAAAATAGGACAACTTCATAGAGCACCCAGAAAAGATGCAGACTACCTGACTTCTGTTATAACCCTAAATAAATTTAATTTCCTTAAGGGTAGTGGCAATAGTGGACAAAACGCAGCCAAGACCACAAGGTGGCGGAGGTATTCTTGGCAAAGACGACCGAATATGTACTCGGGTACAAGGGTAAGTCGGGCGCGGTGCCACAAAAAGTCTTGGTTTATTGCCTGTTCTGGGTGTCGCCCGACTTTTTTCCTCATACAAAAAAATTGGTGCAAACCGCGTTTGTATGGGTA
>Ga0307509_10007928_pt1 | contig 13712 bp, 11 predicted proteins | sample 10_EM_MG_FD_202245 | JGI IMG/M metagenome (GOLD analysis project Ga0307509, IMG submission 202245) | Populus trichocarpa ectomycorrhiza microbial communities from riparian zone in the Pacific Northwest, United States - 10_EM | ecosystem: Host-associated > Plants > Roots > Unclassified | place...
TGTCTAAGAAGGAATTAGACGCGCTTTGGGATTATATTAGGGAAATGGAAGACCATGGAAAGATTAGAAGATCTTCCTCGCCAATAGGCGCCCCTATATTATTTGTGCCGAAGCCTGATGGAACGCTGCGGTTATGTGTTGATTACCGAGGGTTAAACAAGATTACTATCAAGAATAGGTATCCGTTACCCTTGATGAGCGAGCTCAGGAGCAGGCTCGGTAAAGCCACTATCTTCACAAACTTGGATCTGAAGAATGGCTATTACCTTATCCGCATGGCGTAAGGTGAAGAATAGAAGACCGCTTTCAAAAGCAGATATAGTCTTTATGAGTATACCGTGATGCCCTTTGGGTTATGCAACGCACCATCAACGTTCCAGAGTATGATCAACGATGTATTCCGTGACATGTTAGATGTCGGAGTCATCGCCTGTATGGATGACATATTAATCTATACGGAAACAGTTGAAGAATATGTCGCCCTGGTAAGGAGGGGTTATGGAAAGGCTGAGAAAGGCACGCCTTTGCGTTAGCATTAAGAAGTCAAGCTTCCATCAACGGGAAGTAGAGTTCCTTGGGTATAAAATATCCTATAGAGGAATCTCTATGACAAGTACAAAAGTTGAAGAGATCCGGGCTTGGTCAACGCCCGAGAAGGTCGTCAATGTGCAAGGTTTTATGGGCTTTGCTAATTTTTATCATCGGTTCATAAAAGGTGTTAGCAAGATAGCCAAACAATTAACGGACTTGACAAAGAAAGGTATCAAATGGACGTGGACTTCCTCATATCAATAGGCTTGTGACAAATTGAAGGAGATGTTTACCACAGGTCCGATTCTGACACACTTTGATGACAGTCGTCCAACTAAGTTGGAAACCGATGCTAGTGACTTTGCGTTAGGAGCCGTATTGTCTCAAGTCTGTGAAGATGAGAAATGGCATCCTGTAGCTTTTCATAGTAGAAAGTTCTCGCCAGCAGAGATAAATTATGACGTTCATGATGTAACGGGGGCATCCTATAGATAGGTGAACTCTTAGGTTGCGACCGCACCAAAACTCAAAGTAAAAGATAAAGATAAAGTAAATAATTCACGAAGAATCAAAACGGTTAAACTTAATATCGTTAAGCTGAAAGCTTTACTCAATAAGTTCTCTGGAGGAAAAGTTGGTTATCGAAGTAGAATGCCAAATGCTTAAACTTAAGTAGATATCAGATTTAAGCCTTTGACATTCACCACTACTCCGACCATGTGCGAGCACCCTGTCCTGCCAAGGGCTTGTCTGAGGTCTACCCTCCATCAGGAATTAACCTGCTGGAAGTGTCGGACCAACTCGGGTACACTTAACTCCGTCAATGGGATATGAGTTTCTGCAATGCATCTCCAATACAACCGCAGGTGGAAAAACTCTTCCCATCGAAGTCATACCAGTGGCTAACTGTTATGACAACAACCGGAGTCAATACCTAGGTGGTGGACTCACTGGCCCAGTGGCAGTTTCGTCTATACAAGCTATGCAGTCCATCATTTAATCTACGTGACTATCTAATGTGATAATTTGACATGCAAGCTCCCCCGGTAAGATGTAGCCGATGGTTGGCTAAGTGGGCGCTACCCATCGCCAGCCTCTCGGGACATACTCTACCGTGATGAGACTCATACCCTTAGAGTCCAATAACAACCCATAGTAAGGCTACAAATCAAGGGGAGAAGGTCCGGGCTGGTTACTAAGGTATTTGTCTCGAAAGCACCCTGGCCTTCTGAGACTACCTGAGTACCACTAGGAAGACTAACCTACAACCTGTAGGCTAGAATAGACTCCTAGATGCCCGAGGGACCATATATGAGTGACCCCCATTTTGGCGGTTACCCATACTCCCCTTATATATCCTGCGAACGACATTCAGTCGGACGGACGGCGACCACTTAGACGGTGTTACGGCAGCTGCTCCAATGACCTCTTTTAACTAGCAACCGAGCAACTACACAGCCATCTGCCTATGACGCGCCGTCCCAACGCTGGGGCCAGAGGGGGGTGTTAGCAAAACCGGCCCAAGTTCAATAGTATGTTCGGGCCACTCTTCTACAGGCGTGGGGCCTCCCCGCCCAGATGCGTGTGCGTCCAAAAACCTCTAAGAGCCCATAGAATGTGGGGCAATCGACCTCTAAGTTCCAGGATGACTTTGCCGGTGAAGGTAGGGTAACTTGGACTCCTCAGTAGGGTAACTGGGGTCCATGGGCAAAAATGACCAAATTGCCAAGGTAGGGTACTTTGCCCTCTCATGCCATTAATCTCTCCTGAAGTCCTCCAGTCAACCACAAAAGTCGTCTCGGAGGTCCGTGTAACATTCCCATAATTCCCTTGACCTTATGTGAATTTTATTCTGAAAGGTTACCCTGCCCAATGGAATGCCCAAGGCTATTCCACTGTTCCCTAGGCCTTGCCTTTAGGCGAACCAGCATTCTTGTATACTAAGTATACTAGACCATACCACCTCTGACTACCTCTTGGTATACCATTTGGGCTAAGGTGGTAGTTATTGTAGCTACCTATTATAGGGTCGTTACACATGATAAGGAGATGGCCACAATAGTGGCAGCCTTTAAAGAATGTGCAGATATGTTGATGTTGTGTGATGATCAGATATTGGTGTTTACCGATCATAAGAACTTAGAGTACTTTAATACTACAAAAACTCAAAACCACAGACAACACCGCTGGGCAGAGTTTCTACAACCGTTCAATTTTAAGGTTATCTATAGAGAAGGACGGTTGAATGAAAAGGCTGATGCTTTGTCAAGGCGTAGGGACTACCGCCCTGAAGGGGGGAGTAATTCCGAACCTTTTACATTTTTTCGCCCTGGAAAGTATATTGGAGAGGAGCCTGTTATCTTGCGACCACATCTGTTGCAGACTGGCCAAGGTTTTCGGTTGGAGAAAAGATTTCATGAGGCTCTTATGAAAGCAGCCGATAGCGATCTAACCTATTTAGCAACGCTAAAGGCACTCCTCAAAGGCGATAGTAAGGTCGATACAAATTTTAGTATCGACAAGGACTTGCTCCTGTATAAAAACAGGTGGTACATTCCAAAGGACGAAGGTCTGAGGCGCACGATCATGGAGGCAGAACATGATTCAAAGATTGCTGGACACTTCGGAACATACAAGACCATTGGTAGGGTTAGGGCTAACTCCTATTGGCCAAAGATGGATGAAAACATTACTGAGTACGTTCGCTCTTGTGATGTATGTCAACGTAATAAAGTCATCCGGCACAAGAGGTTTGGACTCCTAGAACACTTAGAAGTTCCCATGAGACCATGGACGGCAATATCCATGGACTTCATTGTCGGTCTACCAAAGGCCGACGTGTATACAAAGATATGGGTCATCGTAGACAGGTTCTCCAAGATGGCACATTTCATACCGCTAAGGACGGAGGAACACATTAAGGAATTGCCCTTGAGGTTCGTGAAAGAAATCTGGCACCTCCATGGGCTTCCTGAATCAATTGTCTCTGACCGAGATACCCGATTCACGTCCAAGTTTTCGACAAGCCTGATGCAGCTATTGCAAGTAAAGCTAAACCTCTCTACCGCATTCCACCCAGAAAGTGATGGGCAAACTGAAAGCGTTAATCAGACACTAGAACAATATTTAAGAAGTTATTGTTCATACCAGCAAGAAGATTGGGTATCGCTGTTGCCCTTCGCGGAACATGCGTACAATACTTCAATGTCAGAATCCCCAAAGGCTAGTCCCTTTGAAATAAATTATGGATTCTCGCCACAGACTCAGTGGTCGGGGATGGTGTCGGATAACAAAGGAATCCACCCAGACAGCTAGCTCGTTGTGAAGGATTGGGAAGGTACGTGGCAGGAGATCCGAGAGACAATAAAGCAGGCACAGGAAAGACAACGGAAATGGCATGATCAAAAGAGACAGCCAGCTCCGGAATATGTTACATTAGAAGATGTCTAACAGGGCAGAGCCAAGAAAGCGGATAGAGTTATGCTAAATCGCAAGAACCTCCGTACAAAAAGGCCTATGGAAAAACTAGACCATAAGATGTTTGGACCCTTTGTTGTCAAACGCAAGGTGGGGTCTAGGGCATATGAGGTTGAGCTGCCGGAGAGATGGGACATCCATCCTGTATTTCATGTTAGTCGGTTGGAACCCTATCGTGAGGATCCTGTGGGCAGGCCTCAAAAGATAATACCAACACCTGACATAGTAGACAATGAGCCTAGCTATGTTGTTGCGGAAGTAGTTGATAGCAGATGGTAAGGGAATCCGAAGTCAAAGTTTCCACACCGGGTTGTGCAATATATGGTTGCTTGGGAAGGGTACGGTCCAGAAGAAAATTCTTGGGAACCATTCGAGATGTTAGAAGATACCGCAATGCAAGCATTACAACAGTTCCATGAGAGGTATCCGGCTAAACCAAAAGACCATAGGGTTATAGACAATCCAAAACGTGGAACTAAGAGACGACGTTGACGGTCTGAGGACAGACCCAGAGAAGAGGGGAGTAGTGTAAGGACCCTATGATAGGTAGCTACAATCACTATCACCTTAGCCCAAATGGTATACCAAGAGGTAACCAGAGGTGGTATGGGCTCGTATACTTTATACAAATAGCTGGTAAACCTAGGATAAGGCCTAGGGAATAGTTGAGTAGCCTTGGGGTACTCTACTAGGCAGGGTAACCTTTCGCAAGAACATTCGCATAAGGTCAAGAGAGTTATGGGAATGTTACACGGACCTCCGAGACGACTTCTGTGCTCGCCTGGGGAACTACCTGAGCGGTTAAAGGCATAAGAGGGCAAAGTTACTCTACCTTGGGAATTTGGTCATTATGCCCATGGGTCCCAGTTACCCTACAGAGGAACCCAAGTTACACTACCTTCACCGGTAAAGTCATCCTAGAACTTAGAGGTTGATTGCCTCACATTCTATGGGCTCTTAGATGTTCTTGGCGCACACGCATCTGGGCGGAGAGGCCCCACGCCTGTATAACGGTGGCCCGAACATACTATTGAACTTGGCTGGGTTTAGCTAACACTACCCTCTGGCCACAGCGTTGGGACGGCGCGTCATAGGCAGACTGCTGTGTAGTTGCTCGTTTGCTAGTTAAAAGAGGTCCTTGGAGCAGCTGCCGTAACACCGTATAAGTCGTCGCCGTCCGTCCGACTGAATGTCGTTCGCAGGATATAGAAGGGGAGTATGGGTAACCGCCAAAATGGGGTCATCCATATATGGTCTCTCGGGCATCTAGGAGTCTATTCTAGCCTACGGGTTGTAGGGTAGTCTTCCTAGTGGTACTCAGGTAGCCTCAGAAGGCCAGGGTGCTTTCGAGACAAATACCTCAGTATCCAGCCCGGACCTTCTCCATTTGATTTGTAGCATTACTATGGGTTGTTATTGGACTCTAGAGGTATGAGTCTTATCACAGTAGAGTATGTCCCGAGAGGATGGCTATGGGTAGCGCCCACTTAGCCAAACCATCGGCTACATCTCACCGGGGGAGCTTGCATGTCAATTTATCACATTGGATAGTCGCGTAGATTAAATGACAGACTGCAAAGCTTGTATAGACGAAACTGCCACTGGGCCAGTGAGTCCACCACCTAGGGATTGGCTCCGGTTGTTGTCATAACAGCTAGCCACAGGTATGACTTCGATAGGAAGAGTTATTCCACCTGCGGTTGTATTGGAGATGCATTGCAGAAACTCATATCCTATTGACGGAGTTAAGTATACGCGAGTTGGTCCGCCACTTCCGGGAGGATAAATCCTGATGGAGGGTAGACCTCGGACAGACCCTGAGCAGGACAGGGTGCTCGCACAAGGTCGGAAGTAGTGGTGAATGTCAAAGGCTTAAATCTGATATCTACTTAAGTTTAAGCGTTTGGCATTCTACTTCAACAAACCAACTTTTCCTTGAGAGAACTTAACATTGAGTGAAGCTTCGAGCTTAACTATATTAAGTTTTACCGTTGATTCTTCTGAATTATTTTAGCTCATCTTGATCTTCTACATTGAGTCTTTGGTGCGGTCGCAACCTTAGAGTTCACCTCTCTATAGGGTGCCCCCGTTCCACAGGAAAACCCATGGCACGATTATCCGAACCAAAGAAAAAACAAAAAGCAAATGTAGAGAAGACCACTTGAAAATTCCGCGCACTCAGGGCGGGAGGGGCCATGCTCGGCTTGATCGAAGTCCTGGGGAGGTTAAAAATACCCTCTATTCTGGCCGCACACTCGAAAAAGAGGAAGGAGATAGTGCAATACCATCCTCCCAGAGGCAGGCCGTGATGGACCGTGGTCACAGTCCACATGGTGAAGAAGTAGTTATGGATACCCGCCAGGTAGTTGTGGGTACCAGCCAAAAAGGGGAAGAAGCAGTAGGGTGCCAGCCGATCCGACCGTGAGGAGAAGAGGTGAAAGAGGGGTAGACCCAATTCTGTGCCGTAGAAACTATCGGTAATCCCGTTCGTGTCTTGACTAGGCAGCCTCTCAAAGAAACGAGAGAACAAGGAAATCGACCATAGCCTCTTGAACTGTTTTCCCTAACTGCAAACTGTGTTCCCGGCCGTCTGTAACATGGGCGTTGAGAAGACTGTTGCCGACCGTCCAAATGCCGTAAGCGAGGCAGAGCAAAAGCGGGGTAGGGAGAGGAAACATCATGAAAGAAGACGAAATCCATCACCCTGAGTGAAGAAAGCCCAAAGGGATAAACCTAAGGGGAGAGGAGTGTAGAGGAGGTATGACTCCACCCCCTAGAGCGAGCTCATGACGGGAGGTGAAGAAAGGAAAAGTGGTGATAATCTCGTGGTGTTGAGATTTCAATCGCTGGGTGTGTAGAGGAGACAGAGGATGGAGTTCTTGTACCTTTTTTCTTTCTTCTTTTTTTCGTTTTGGTATCATTTTAGTATTGTTTAAGGTACAAACTCCCGTCTGCAGATCGCTCTAAGACAGGAAAAGCCTCCACGCACAGTCCATCCCGCATCCCTGGTGCTAAAACCCTGTGATCCTGCCCGACACCAAAGCGCCCGGTACTATGGGTAGAAACTAGAGAAGAGCGTACAGGCCTGAATACAACGAACCAAAAAACCTCCACAGACGTGGAGCACATCAGGAAACTCCCCACCCCAACAGTGAACAACCAAGGAAAGCACAGAAACCTCACAAATCCCAAGGAAGAAAAATCCCAGCCGAACCCGTAAGCAACCCACCCATAGCCCACGACTGACCCCATTCTACGGCAGCAGGGGAGGGGCCAAGGAACCAGGAGGACAAAGCCGTAGGCCAATGATCCCACACTAAGAGGTACCTATATATGTACCTGGGGCTCTTACGTCCCGGACCCAAGGGCAGACAAGACCACTAAGAGAAAGATTGGTAACCGAAACCAGCATAAACGGAAGTGTGTGGTAGGGCAAAGTAGCGACCGTAGGCCTACCGGAAATGAGACCGGAAGGGAGTGCATGTCACCCGGAGCCAAGAGAGGCGGCAGGCATGAAACCCCTACCCCAATCACATGCAAAAGCCACCCACGCAGTCATGACAATCACCCAAGCCCAGAGATCAGAAGGGAACAGAGGCCCAGGGTGTAGAAGCAGTAGGGTGCCAGCCAGAGAGCGAAGCAGTAGGGTGCCAGCTGATCCGACCGTGTGGAGAGGTGGAGAAGGAGGGGTAGACCCAAACCGAGAAGTGCGAGGGAAGGCGACCGAAGCGAGATCACGACTTTTCAACGATGCCGAGCGTACCAGACAGGACTCTCAGGAGATAGTGCAATACCCGAGAGCAGAGCCACAGGGGCCACTACTTCACTGATAGCCCGAGACTGCGACCGACCTGTTGACCAGGTAAGGGGGTTGCAGACTGTGCAGATGCTCTAAGCGAGGTAGAGCAAGTGCGGGGTAAGGAGAGGAAATATCATGAAAAGAAGACGAAAACCATCAACCGAGAGTGAAGAAAGCCCAAAGGGATGAACCTAAGGGAAGGGGAGTGTAGAGGAGGTATGACTCTACCCGCTAGAGCGAGCTCATGGCGGGGGTGGGGAAAAGAAAAGTGGTGATAATCTCGTGGTGTTGAGATTTCAATCGCCGGGTGTGTAGAGGAGACGGAGGATGGAGTTCTTGTACCTTTTTTTTTTTTTTTTCTTTTTTTTTTTGAATCATATGATTATTGTTTGAGGTACAAAATCTTGCATGCAGCTCGCGCTATGGCATATAAAAAACCTTAATTCCAAAAACTAACAAAGGAAATAACAAAATTCAAACAACACGTGCATAAACTCTCCAAGCGGGATCATCAGAGCCCTGTCGCATCGCCATCGATGACTTACAAAAGAAAAGTAAAGTAAAGCGCTCCTTAAAACTCATAAGAAAAACCCTCATAAGTACTAAAAACCTCCCCGCCCCGATCTGCCTACTGCCGCAAACAAACAAGAACAAAGGAAACTCAAAAACGTATAGTAAATACCCTGAAGAGAAAATCAAGCAGGGCAGTTTTGAAAGTAACAATACCTAGAAGGCCGAGGACAAGCTAGCGAGATATGAGTCAAGCACTTTCCGAGCCCGAACCCGGCTCAGGAGTAACAGTATCGGCTCGAATGCGCAACATGGCTGGAGGAAAGCCCGTGCGGGTAGCGTATAGATACTCAGCTAACCCTCAAAGGAGGGGAACCGAGAGCCAGAGGGGACCGTCAGGGCCAATATCGTCCACACCTGAGAGATGGGCGAGGTGAGGGCGAGCCTTAGCGGGGCAATGGAGAATCGCGTGATGGAAGGACTCATCGTCTTCCTCACAGAAAGGGCAGAGGGTGCTGCCGTCCCTGTTCCTCCAGGATATATGTGCGGCAAGGTAGCTGGCGCCTGAGCGCATCTGGTGTATGCGGCCACATATAAAACGAGGAAGGCCGGTAAAGGCATGGGGAGTGAGGCAGGCATCATAAGGATAGGAAGAGGGCACTGGTGGACTTATGTCCATCCAGTCAGCGAGGAGTGAGTGTATCAGAGGAGTTCTGAGAGCTAGGTAGATGACGGAGAGTACCTGCGACAGCGGGAGCGCCACGAGATCGGTTGAGGCGAGCTGGAGGATAGGGATTTCCTCAATAAGGTCCGAGACCTCGTGACATAAGGAGTCTAGTGGTAGGTGCTTGGCGGAGTTCACTGCTGGACCTAACCATGATGTAAGGTGAACGGCTTTGGAGGAGCCTTGGAGGAGGAAACGATGATCGTCCGCTGAACGACCCTGGTCCCAGGTGGGGACAGACTCGGGTATCCGGGCGGTAGCAGGGTTGAATTCCGAGGGGGGGCAGACCAAGCGGAGGGCAGCTGACCAATGGCGATGCTTGCAGATGGAGGAAATGGGTTGTAGCGAAGCTTCCCGGTACAGAGCGCCGAGGGCAGTGGTGTAAAAACAGTTAGTCGTCCACCGGAGCACCACATGCCAGAAAGAGTTGAGTTTTTTAATAGTGGCCGCATCCGGAACAAATAGGTCGCAGCCATAGGTGAGAATTGGAAGGATGGCGCCGAAGACTAGCTTCCTGTTGCACCAGGAGGAGAGGCCTTTGCCAGCTGTGCTGAGCTGTCGGATTGAAGTGAAAGAGGCTTTGGCAAGTGCCAATCGTCTCAGGAAATGAACGGAGGAGTGTATAGTAGGGGTGAGCCAGTAGCCAAGCCACCTCACGGCTTGAGAAGGAGGAAAAAGCATGTCGTTGATCACTATGGGGGCAAAGGAGACATCAGAGCGGTCATTTGGTGTCCTCCAGTGAATGAGTTCAGTTTTGGGGACAGAGAAAGCCACCCCCAAGTCGGCACCCCGCCTCTGCATGATGCCGAAAAAGTATTGAAGAGCGCGGATATTTCAAAGAACAGAGGCCGAGCCAACCGTTATGGTGAGGTCGTCGACATAGGAAATTGCCAGACCTTGCGGGATAGTGCGGTGGAGGCTGGCTATATAAAGCACAAAAAGAAGAGGAGAAATGGGCGAGCCTTGAGGGGTGCCAACCGCGACCGGACAGAAAACCTTAGGCGCACCTTGGAAAATAAGTCGGCATTGGGGTTTGGAGAGGAAAGACTTGATCCAGGCAACCAGATAGGCGGAAACTCCCCCTTTGGTGAGGGTATTGGCCAGCTTGTTTGGACAGACGTTGTCAAATCCACCTTTGACGTCCAGGAAAAGAGTTGATACTTTGAAGGAAGTAGCCTGAAGTAGGCGAACCTCGTGAGTAAGAGTACCGACAGCGTCGAAACAACCCAGACCAGCTAGGGATCCACACTGATTGGGGTGTAAGAGGGCCAGAGAGCGGGCGGCAGAGGCGAGACGAAGAGCAGAAAGTCTTTCGAGGATCTTGGAAACAGTTTCGAGCAGGACAATGATGCGAAAGGAAGCAGGTGTACGGTAATCAGGTTTGCCTGGTTTATCCAGGACAATGCCGTTGGCCTTCTTCATGGCTAGGGGGTGGTATCTGTGGGTAAGGAGGGGAGTAAAAAGAGCCGGAAGAAGCTGCTCGTTGGCCTTATGAACCTGCTTCCAGATAGAGTAAGGAATACCACTTGGGCCAGGGGCCGACGTGTTGGAGGATTTTCGAAGTGCGGAGGACACTTCTGCTGGTGAAACCGGGGGGACGTCCTTAAACGCAGGAAGGATGAGAGGAGGAGGAGGAGAGGGTCTAGGAGGGAAGAAATGTTGTAGAAGTGTATTGTTAATTTCGGTGGGAGAGGAGGCGTTCTCAAGCGTGGGGAAACGATCCGGGGCTCTGCCGGCTGCAATCTTTCGAGCATCCCAGACCGATTGGGAGTCGACGTTAGCCAGAAACTGTGACCAGTGGACTCTCTTGGCGGTCTGGATTGCCTTGAAATAGGGGTTCCGAGCAGCACGGGCCAGGGTCGGCGAGGCCTGATTCTTCCGCATGAGGCGGGCTGTATGGTGGTGGATGCGTCGTAGCTGTGTGAGTTCTGGAGTCCACCACGGCTTAGAGTAGGAGGACGGGCGTTTGGTAGGGGTGTTGGAGGTGATGAGGTGGGTGATTTTGGTGAGGGAGTCGTCAAACCATAGGTCGAGTGAGTTTGGAGTGGGGAGAGCAGGGGGGGCTGCAAGTGTAAGATCAGTGAGCAGTGGGGAAATGCGATCCCAGTCCGTGAGTTTCCAATTGAGGCCCCTGGGCGGGGGCTTTAGGAGCGGAGTGGAGAGAATGATTGAGAGGGCGGTGTGATCTGACCCGGTTGGCGGGAGGGAGGGGTTCCAAGAGGAGAAATATGGAAGCAAAGCACTGTTGGCAAAGGACAAATCAAGTACTGCGGGGCGGTGATTAGAGGTGAATGGGAACCTGGTGTAGACTACGGGAGTATTGAGGAGAGAAAACAACAGAGCTGACGCCCTGTCGAAATAAGGGGAACTAATAAAGTGATCGTAGCCGGAAAGCAAACGGGTCGGGTCCGAAACCAAATGATGAATGTTAAGATCCCCAAGGACAAGTGTAGGAAAATCATGCTGCGGAAACAAATCAACAGGAGAAACTGACCTAGTGTGACCATTAGGAATAGAGTAGGCATTGTACAAACGAAATAAATTATAAGATGTATCAAAAGGTCCCTCAGGGGAGTGAAAACTCACTGCCATGAGGTCGCCCCTTTCAAAAAACAATGGAAGAATAGAAATAACACTCAAAAGCCTTTCATGAACATAGGTTGCAACTCGAGGCTTATAGCTGTCAGTTGCGGGAGGGAAAAAACATTGATAGTTGCGAAAAACAGGAGGACAGTTCCTCCAAAGAGGAATGTTCTGAAGAGCCACAATATGAGGAGAACTTTCTACCGATGTAAAAAAACTAAAAAGAGTTTGAAAAACATTACTGCTACCGAGACAATTATGCTGAACAATGGAAAGATTTAAACAACCAGGATAATGGAATGATTGGGATGGTGAAGGACTCTGTGTTGGGGCTGGGCTTCTCGACATTAAATGTCCATGTGGACGTCGGTTGGGGCGGGCCGGCCCCAGTCGGCACCGGTGCTAGCTCGAAAGAGGGTGCTGCCTGCACCAAAGAGGTTTCTGCGGGGGAGGGGGGCGGCAAGGCTAGAGTGGGCGCAAGCGCTGCGAACCATTTTAACGGTTTCAGGTTGGGTAGACTCGCTGGCGGGAGGGAAACGAGGACCGTGTCTGGCTGGAGTAGCCGGTACAGTTGGGTGAACAGTTGGACCCTGAGGCGTGTTTTGGGGGAGGCCCACATCGGGGGCATCGGGAATGTCTTGGTCCCTAGGAGCACGGAGAGCGTAGAGGATTTCGCGGCGGATGGGACAGGTGCCATCAAAAGAGGCATGCTGCCCACCACAGTTGATACAGAGAGGGGGGGAGGCGTTGCAGCAACCCACAACCGACTTCTCAAAGCCCCGTTTCGGGCAGCTTTGGTTAGCACATCTGTGGGCGGTGCGGTGATGGAGGAGAGTGCAGATCGGGCAGGCTTGTGCCTCTTCTTTACATAGAGGAGCAGAGTGACCAAAACGCCAGCACTTTCGGCACTGCGTGGATTTGCAGGCAGAGTAGGCGGGGGCGACGGTGCAGGCGCGGGAGAAAAGCCGAATGGACTCGCCAAACCAGGAAACATGGAGTGGGTCGACTGCCACAACCACCGAGGGCGTGCGCTTCTCAGCCCTTTTTACCGAATCTGACCGTAGAAATCTAGCCCCAAATATGGGGACGTCAATAGCATTGCTGATTGATTCAAGGAGTGAGGGGAAGAGGTCAGTAGGCTCGTGCGGGAGAATAGAAAGAGGGAGATTGTGGATCAGAAGCTCCACACTTGTGGGTGCTTCCCTGAAAACCTGGAAAGGATTGTCACCAACCGGGAAGCTCTGATTGAGCTTCTTAGTCATTGCATCAAAAAAGGGGGAGTAGGCAGAAGACGGGGTGTAGGGGTTGGCCGTGAGAGTAACAGCCCCATTGCAATTGACCGAGGCAGTAAGGGAGAGGGGTAGAGAGCAGTTGGCTTCTTTGAGCACAGCGGCCATGATGTCGGGAAGGGTAGCAGTCATGAGGAACGAATCGTTCGGGAGGGTTGGAGAGGTACGGGGGGCAAAGAAACGACGTTGAGCAGCTGGGTGCGGTGGGGGTCCTTTGGGGACACTACTCTTGCTAGACGCAGCGACTTGTGCTGCAGTGGCGTTCTTCTTGCCCTTACTGCCCTTCCTGGTAGCCTGTGCCCAGGTTTGTTCTTGGGGCTGCGGGGGGTCAGAAACAGTGAAACCGGGGGGAGGACCGGTATGGAAGAGTGAGGTGGCTTGGTAATGCTCAGAGTAAAGTTTGGCTTCCTCTGACTGGGGGTGGCGAGAGGCGAAAAGGATAGCCGCTTGGGGTGAGTCCGGGTGGCGTTTGGCGTATGTGTCCGGGTTGCCATACCATTTTCCCTCAAAGAGGAAGGGAAAATCCAGGGTGGCGACTGTTCGAGACGTGAGGCGGGTGGTGAGTTTTTTCTTCTGCTGAGCAGGTTTAGCTTGGACAGCGGGGGCGAGAGGGGGTAGCGCTGGAGGTAGCGGGGGTGCCACTTGTGTGGCGCGGTGTGAAGAGAGAGTAGCGACACGAGAGGACAAGTCCTTGAGGGACGCCTCCAGGTTGGATGTGGCTGGTGGTGAGGGGGTGGCTGAGCGCTCTGCCTGGGCGGAGGTGAGGGACTCAACCTGCGAAGTCAAGAAGGTAACAGAG
>Ga0307509_10007929_pt1 | contig 13710 bp, 17 predicted proteins | sample 10_EM_MG_FD_202245 | JGI IMG/M metagenome (GOLD analysis project Ga0307509, IMG submission 202245) | Populus trichocarpa ectomycorrhiza microbial communities from riparian zone in the Pacific Northwest, United States - 10_EM | ecosystem: Host-associated > Plants > Roots > Unclassified | place...
TTACTACACACTTACTTACTCGCTCCGACAAAAAGTCGTCGCCAGCGCTCAGAAACGCTCGGTTGGCTCTTCTTACTTAGTATTCCTAATTATCACTTTCCGCTCCTTCAATTCATGCCAACTCCCATCCTTATTCTTCCCCGGGAAGAGTGGCCAGATGCCGACTTCGACCTCCCCGATGGCGCACCCCTTCATGCTCCATCAGACAAAGACGAAGACTGGGATATGGAAATCGAAGGCCCAGGCAGGCTAACAACTCGATCGCCGATCTCACATTCTGTAGTCGGCATCAACATCCGACCTCCGTTGCATATCCCGGACTCGGACGACGAGGACGGTGAAGGCGTCTCCACCATCAAGGCAACAGCGTTTTCCACCTCCCTTACCTTCAAGCCGGCAAAGCCAGCCGTTAAGCCGATTGAGGAGGACTTTGAAGATGCATTTGCTCTGCCCACAGACATGACCCGACTCTCGCTTGCCCCTTTATCCCTTAGCCATAGAGCGTCAAAGAACTCCCTTGAATGGGGTGACAAAGACAACTCTTCGTCATCTCAGTCGTCGGATGCCTACTCCAGCCTTGGTTTTACTGAAGCCTCTCCCTCCTCCAACTCGACTTCATCACCCTCCCTTCCCGACACGGAAACAGAGGATGATGAAGAAGAACTTGAAGGATTGGTTTTACCCGATTCTTTGTTTTCGTCGGGGCAAAGTGCTCGTCAACTGAAGAAAATTCTTGATATGAAGAAGAAGGTCCAATTCACCACAAATCCCGTCAAGCTTGCCAGGCCAGATCCCGAGGATGATTTCGAGATGGGTCTCGTTATCAACGACGACGTTGATCTAAGTCCCAGTCGACTCATAAATAATACCCAGCAGCAATCACAGCGCAATTTCAGCCGAAGTAATAGTATGCCTTCACAACGTCCTTCGACACATCGTCCTCCCTCAAGACCGAAATTAGAGCGCTCTAAATCCCCTGCCAACCCCCCACCATCTTCTGTCAGACAGCTCCAGAAACTTCGACTCTCACCTTCGCCACCTCTCTACCCTCCCACACGAACGCAGACTTATCAATCTCTAATCTCAAGCTTCCCAACTCCGCCTCCGCCTCCATCATCCAACAACTTTTTATCAGTAAAACCCGGCAGCTTGCGCGGTCAAAAATCACATTCAGGCCTCAAACCACCAACACCTCCCACATCAGGTCGCAAACTTACCCGCAAGGCGTCTCTTTCATCGCTGACTGAGTCAAATAATGTGAAAGCATCAGGTTCTGGTTCCACTGTAGTACTCGACCAAGCCAAACTGGCCCGATATGAAGAACCTACAGCTGCTTCACGAGCCAAGTCGCATAAAAGTTCAATGAGCAGGATTCATGATTTCAAAGTACCTCCAACCCGACCTTGCACCCCCTCTTCTAATTCTGCGGCCCTCCGACTTACTATGCCCACCCAATCTCGTCTCAAAGCTCGACCGGCACTCTCCCAAGTTTTTGGAAGCTCAACAAATCCCGCCCATGAGTCACCCTTCACACGATCCTCTTCTCCAATTCCTTTGCGTCCGCCCTCAACATCCTCTATGCGAGCGTCCGTCCCCCTTCGAAGCACGACTCTTTCCCCCACTATTGCTCCAAAAATCCTTCGTCGTCCTAAGCGACCACGAACGTATGGTGATGGCACGGAATTGGATGGCATTGAGGACCTCCCGACGGACCGTGAAAAGGAAGTCCGTTATCGAGTGCAGCCAAAAGGTTATGCCAATCGTATTCCGGGGTCGTCGTTTGCACCCAAACCTACGGAAAAAGACAAACCAGCAGATAAAGGAACGATAAGGAAGAAAGGTAAACGAGATGGGTCAGTTACACACGGTCCGTTTTTCACCAATTTCTTTTCCAACGCTTCTGATGTGCTTGGACAGAACATCATTTAGGATCTGCACCTTCAACAAGTACTCTACGGCGAACTACGACTCGCATTGATTTCCCCCATGCGCCTTGCTTAGCATCCGAAGCTCTCCCCAAGAAGAAGAAAAACGTCTCTTCCCCCACATCGTCAACGACGAAACGGAAACCGACCCTAATTCGAAATCTTGGGGGTGCAAGTGCTCCAAAAGGTATATAATTATTTTTGATTTGAATTCGCCTTTAATTAACAATAGCGCAGTTATCGGTGAGATGAAATGGAATCCTCAAACTCTTCGATGGGAAGGGAATGACCATGTTCTCCGTGATTTTGATGCGGCGATTGGAAAGTCAACGCGACCTGCTCTGATCACGCATTTCACTGGATCTGCTATGGGCTCACCAATGGGTTCATTCACGTCTGGCACACGGATAGTGGGTAACATGGTCTTTGATCCAACACGGATGTGCTGGGTATCAACTTTACCACCGGAGGAAGATGAACCCGATGTGTTTGCAAACTTAGCAGACGACGAAGAAGACCTTCCCGCTTGGGAATCCAAAGGTGGTACAATACGCGCCATCATTCCTCGTGTTTCGGATGGCAGTACGTCCTCCAACAGCCGAACAGTTACTTCGAGCCCCACAGGCAGTCATTCGCATTCCATATCAGAGTCAGGCAGTGATCGAGGTTCACGAGCGTCCATGGTGGTCCGTGATGTGGATGACACCTTTATCCAGAGTTGCCGCAAGGCCGAAGCGCGCCATCGGACAGAGATGAAAGGTTGGAAAACCTCTCTTTCTAGGCGGGACGCTTCGGTGGCTCCGGATCGATCTTACCTCTTTGAAATCAGGGCACTTGCCACTCGCAAATATTAATGGCAAGATTTCACACTATGCACTCTTTCCAATTTCCTATTTCCCACCTTATCACATTCCCTGTTGTTTTTCTCGTCTCGTCTCCAAGTATTTGATATGCCTTACGTTGGTATAATGTCACACTCATTTGTAAATCTTATTCACCCGGAATACTAGTACTTTGCTGTCATCAATGTTGATGCCTTGAATTCGTTTACATGTTGAATTCTAACCAAATGTTGGGATGACCTTTTGGGCATCAATCCTCAGTCTTCATTGACGTGAGGTTTGCCGGTGAAGTTGTAAGCTCGGCGGTACGGAGCCGCAAACGGAACAATAAACAGGAACTGCGGTTGAACATGAAAGGCGGGGGATAAGTAGTGTTCGTCTGAATGGTGCTAAACTCTCATCAATTTCCCCCAGTCTCACATGCCAAAACCCCAATCCTCCCTTATTAGCAAACTATGCGCAGGAGGTGGTTGCATCACGGTCTCCATCCATGGCAACAAAGCCGTTTTCTCGGAACTCTCGTCTGCCTATCCTTTGAAACTCCTCTCACCATCTATCCAAGATACAAGGGCTGTCGCGTATTTGCTGACATACGGAGGAGGTCTTGTTAGTGGTGATGAAATCGCCCTTGTTGTAAACGTTCAACTTGGAGCAACCCTGATTTTGTTATCCCAGGCGAGTAGATAGCCATGCACGTTACTTTCCATTTACCTATGTGTCCTAGGGATCAACCAAGGTCTTCAAAGCGCGTCCAGGAAAGAGGCTGGCTTCCGTCAAAAGTGATCACTTTACTTTACACCCCCAACACCCTGGTGTTCGTACCATTTCAACGCGGCAAAATCTTGACTTTCACATAGCACCTCGAAGCATACTCCTATTGTTGCCAGAGCCTGTGACGTGCTTTCGGGATGCCCATTACAGACAACACCAAAGGTTCCATATTCAAGGCGATGGGTCTGTCGTGATACTGGATTGGATCACATCTGGTCGTATATCTTTGGGCGAAGAATGGGTGTTCTCGCACTATTACAGCGTGAATGAAGTCTTTCACGACGAGAAGAGGATCGCGAAAGACGCCATGCTACTGGATAATGAAGAACTTAGGGATCTCCTTCCAAATCGATCTTTGCAAGAACGCCTTCGGCCCTATTCCTGTTATGCGATGCTCATCCTTTTTGGCCCTGAAGTAAAATCTATCATCGCGGCTATCAGTGCTCGTTACGACAAAATTTCAATCTTCAAGGCAAGGACGCCTGCCCCGCTTATATGGTCCCTTAGCACCATCGACTCAACAAATCAGGGAGTCGTGGTTAGAGTAGCGGGAATCGAAACAGAGACGGTGAAGGGATGGCTTAGGGAGGCCTTATGTGGTCTGGAACCAATTATTGGAATAGACGCATACCGACGAACATTTCCTTAGTAGGGCAGTAAACGAAAAAATTATGTGTGTGATTTAGCTTTTTCATGCTTTCTAAGGCTGAAAAAAGCATAGCTGAAATTGGGCTGCTTGGATTTCATTGTTGTGATTCTGTTTGCAATCCAACCCTTCATGAACATGGACTTCGCAGCTTCCGATCTCTATAAGGCATCAACTGCACAGCCCTACGAAAGCGCGATAGTTCAACGGCCAGGATGCATGTATTCGGTAGTTCGATCCTCTTTCTGTCTCATTCCAAGCGCTGTTCGAACTTCATCTTCAGCTCCGATATATCGATAGATCACATACCATGGACCGCGAGGAACAAAATCACCCCTTGTTAACTTTTCCCTCTATCGACGCAAGCATCGGATATTGCTAGTAGGGATTCTAGTGTGCAATCTATCTTTAGCATCTTCTCACCTGTTAGACAAGCATGTCAATGTACATCCACGGCTTGTCACTGCTGACGTGGAAAGAAAATAACATCAGGGCATATGAACTCATGTTTTCAGTATCCCACTCATTGAAAACTTTGCATCCCCCCCCCAGGCATGGACATGGCAAATACCTATTCTCTTTCCAACCATGAGATGAAAGCCGACAGCCAGCACTCAGAAAATTCTCAGGTTGCAGAACATACTATCGATGAGAAGAAACTCGTCAGGAAAATCGATCTCCATGTAATCCCCTGGTTAGCGCTTTTATACCTCCTCAACTTCCTTGATAGAGGAAGTATTGGAAATGCCAAGGTGGGGCTCTCGTCATTTATTTAATACTTGCTGCATCTGCTTACATCCAATCTACCCTGGTTTAGTTGTATAATCTAGAGGCTGACATTGGGATCAATGACCGACAGTATCTGATTGCTTTGACCGTATTTTTCTTTCCCTATGCGATCTTCGAGGTTTGCTCCATCTTTCAAACCACGACCATTTCATTAAAATGTTTGAAGCCTGCAAGTAACATGCTCCTTCGGCGATTTAAACCCTCCATATATTTGTCAACCATGATGTTGATGTGGGGAATGGTCATGGTATGACCATCCTCAATATTTTTTCCCTCCTTCATGATGGGCCTACAGACCTTCCACGGCGTGATTAAAAACTATGGTGGCCTTCTCAGTGATTCTATCCGTTTTTCGCTTTTATATATTGGTGTTAAAGGAAAGAAATATCTTTTCAGCGGTTAGGATACTCCTTGGCGCCACTGAGGCTGGCTTGTACCCAGGAATTGTTTTTTACATCACCAGGTACACTCCAACATGCTCAAGCTTATTCAATGTCCATTTGACACATTGCCATCCTTATAGCTGGTATAAACGCTCGGAGATGGGCTCCCGCATTGCTTTGTTTTTTTCTTCGGCCACTGTTGCGGGTGCATTCAGTCAGTTTTTTCACCGTTCTCAGAGGGGAAAGACTATTTTCTCATAATTTTCCCGAGGCGGTTTGCTTTCTGCCGCCATTTCTAAAATGGATGGAGTTGGTGGAAGATCAGGTTTGCATGGATTCGATCATCCGTTCAGTGTGGTTTATCTTTTAAAAAGGGTGGGAATGGATTTTCATTCTCGAAGGGTTAGCAACAATTGCAATCGCCATGGCTTCTTATTGGGTTATTCAGGACTTCCCCGATACTGCGACATTTCTGACACAGGAAGAGCGTAAGAATCTGGAATAATTGGAATATAAACAATCTAAAATCGGGTACTTAGGTGCATTTGTTATCCGTCGTCTCACGGATGACATGAAACTCAGCGCGAGTGGAGAATCATTCCACAAGGAGTACATCTGGCAAAGTTTGACCGACTGGAAAACCTGGGTCGCTAGTGCGCTACGCTCTTTTAAAATTGGCGAATGATTGCGCTAATAAGTGTTCAAGTGGGTATATACATGGGCTTGTAAGCTTATCCTCTCTCCTCAATCACAAATTAATTTACCCTCCGAGTGTCAGCGATGGGCCGTTGTATGCGTTCTCATTATTCACTCCATCAATCATTAGCGAGGTACGTTATAACTATAACACGCCTCCTTCATCACTGCTTGCACTCTGATCGTGACTAAAGTTAGGTAACGATATACTGCTCAATAAATACTTTCTGTCTATACCTGAGGTTTATGTTAGGTTTTCGAGCAACGGAGGCAAACCTTCTTTCGGTGCCCGTGTATGCATGGGGCTGCTTCTTGACATGCATCATTGGGTTCTTAGGAGATAGGATTGGTTCCCGCAGCTATATCAACTTGTACGTACACCACTTTAGGATCATGGAACAAAACCTAACTTTTCCCATCTACAGAACCCTCTTTGGTGTTGGGCTGATCGCATATACTATTTTGATTATCTCTCGATCGCCAGCGCTTTCTTACTTCGCTGTTTATTTGGCTGTCTCGTAGGCCTATTCGTTTCTTCTGACTAGCAAGTCTGAGGTTGCTGATAAAGCCTATATTTCAATAGTGCCATCTACCCCACCATTCGTGAGTAATGCATTTCTACCCAATGAAATGCATGTCACGGGAATACTCATTCACCAAAAAGCCAATTCCGTAGCGTGGGTGGCTAGTAATGTCGAGGGGTCTTACAAACGTAGTGTGACTCTTGGCATGGCCATAGGATTCGGCAACATCAACGGCGCAGTCACAGCAAATATTGTGAGGACACCCAACACTCATAACCATCAATTTCAGCTGACCTTTTTTGCTCAGTATCGCGCAAAAGATCGACCATGGTATCGTCTTGGCCATTCCATCGTTCTATTCTACATTACGACAGGCTTCATGTGTTCTCTTCTATTTGCTGTGCTGCTTAAGCGGGAAAATGCATGTCGTGAACGCGGTCAACGAGATGAAATCATTCGTGGCGCGGTCAACGACCGAGCTCATGAGCGCAATGGGTCTTACGACAGTGTGGAGGAAGCCAAGGTTTCCAAAGGTGACAAATGGAGTGGGTTTAGATATGTTCTTTGATTGCTCGGTGAGTGTAATGAGTGGTCTGATTTGTGGTGCTACTAGTTATTATTATATAAAATACAAGTGGTACCAACGTGCAATTCCTTCATAGTATAAATTTGTCGTCTAGTTTTGCGCAGATTGGAGCGGGTGTTGGCATAGGACCATCAACCTCAGTTGGTGGCAGAGATTCGAGCGGAGGAGGAGCACTCTTCTCTCCTCGATTTTCGTCGAGCCATTTATCCATGTCATCAGAACGGCCTACAAACGGTCGCTTTCCAAGAAGGCTGATCATATCCTCACTATCATGAATGAGTGCAATATTCACACTCCAAATACGGAAGCATACCGTGTGATGACCTCTTTTTCAAGCAGTAGCTTCGCCACCTTCTCAACATCTTCCTTGTGCTCTGTGAGCAGATTGCGAGTGCGATCGTATGCATTAGTGATCATCTTGCGAACCTCAAAGTCGAGCATTTCTGCGGTCTTCTCGCTGAAAGGTTTTGTCCAGCTCTCTTTGGCTGCCCGATCGCCCCCATAGCTAACAGGCCCAATCACGTCGTTCATACCATAGTTTGCGCACGCCTCAAAAGCCATACGAGTGATTTTCTGGAGATCGTCCTGGGCACCAGTTGTTATGTTCTCTGGACCAAAAAAAATCTCCTCCGAGACACGACCACCTAGCGTCATGCAGATTCTATCGGTCATTTGAGGCGTGGATAGAAGATATCGATCAGGGGGTAGATACTAGATAGCAATGATTATTAACTGAGTTGAATGGAGAAAAAGAATACTAACTTGGGCATAACCCAACGCGCCTGCACCTCTTGGGATGATGCTGACCTTCAGCAGTGGGTCGGCGTGCTCCAAGAACCATCCGCATATAGCGTGGCCAGCCTCATGATATGCAACCGTTTTTTTCTCTTCTGGACTCAGAACTCTACTCTTCTTCTCCAATCCGACTATGACTCGTTCAATCGCAGTGTCGAAATCTTTAGACTCGATGTAATCAGAACCCCTACGGGCAGCATGGAGGGCAGCTTCATTGCAGACGTTGGCAATGTCAGCACCCGAGAAGCCAGGTGTAAGGACAGCCAATTTCTGCGCAAAGGAACTGAGGTCGGCCTTCAGAATTTCTTCGAGTCGAAGTGGGCCCAAATGAACAAGATAGATACCTTTTCGACCAGAAACGTCGGGTCGATCGATGGAAATGTGCCGGTCGAAACGTCCTGGACGCAGGAGAGCAGGATCAAGAACATCAGGTCGATTGGTACCGGCCAAAACGACGATGTGTTCATTGGTGCCGAAGCCATCCATTTCGACGAGAAGTTGATTCAAAGTCGACTCGCGCTCATCATTACCTCCAAATGATCCGCCCTTAGCTCTTGATTTACCGATGGCGTCGATCTCGTCGATAAAGATAATACAAGGGGCATTTTTCTTCGCGGAGGCGAAGAGGTCGCGAACGCGGGAGGATCCAACACCAACAAACATCTCCACAAACTCGGACCCAGAGACGGATAAGAAGGGCACAGAAGCCTCGCCTGCTGTTGCCTTCGCGAGGAGAGTTTTTCCTGTTCCAGGAGGACCAGAGAGGATTGCACCTCGAGGAATTTTTGCTCCGAGCCTCTCGTATTTAGTGGGTTCCTTTAGGAACTTGACAAATTCCATGATTTCTTCCTTGGCTTCGTCCATGCCAGCGACATCTTTGAACTTGACTTTCACGTCAGTGTCTTTATTGAAAAGTTTGGCACGACTCTTTCCGATGTTGAAGATACCACCTCCTGAACCTGCGGAACCCCGCCTCGAGAACCAATAGAGAACACCCATGAGAAGGAGCGTAGGGGCAAAGTTAAGGAGAGCGCCGACGGAGGAAATTTCATCCTTGTAGTACACGGGTATCCGCTCATCACTCGGAATTCCGAGCTCTGCCTGTGCCTCATCGAGCTTACGTTCGAAAGCCTCGACGCTACCTATTGAGAAGTAATACTCCCCACCCGAAACATGACCGGGGTGCATTGTGCCTGTTGCATTGGAGTGAAGTTTGACGCGGACCTGGTGCTTATTGACGACGGTGAGACTGTCAACAAGACCTTTGTCAAGGAAGGCTGTTCTGAACTCCTGCCATGTAATCTCCCTCGAGTTTCCAGCACCGGAGTTCGACCAAATAAGATATGCTGTTGCGGATGCGACCACCCAGGCGAGTTGAGTGTTGGTGAAACCGTTATTTGGAGACGGGGGTTCGCTGTTACGACGATTACGGGGACGTTGCTGGTCATTTTCTGATGGCGAGGAATGATCTTGTTGCTGTTGCTTTCGTTGCGATTGTTGATACTGCTGAAAAAAGCCCTCGAGGGCCTTTGGTAACTCAGGCTTCGGAGGTTTGCCCGAATCCTTGGAAACTTGTTTCCGCTCTTTCTTGTCGTTTGGTGCACTTGAGGGCGTTGCAAGTGCACGGACCGCAGCAGCAACAGGGACTCTCCGGGACCTGAGCAGCGCAGCTGCTTTGAGTGAGCGGGAAAGCATGGGAGTCGTGGAGAGCATGACTGTCCATTCCGACGGCTCACAAATATTTCCTTGCTTACCTAACGCGGCATTACTTATTACACTAGATACAATCCATAATCCATGAAAATAACACCGTATTGACTTCATTAGGAGACGACAGCATCAGCCAATGCCCATCCGGAAACTCGCGTATCGTGGCGTTTTGGCAATGATAATTCGTTGTTGCGATGCCAAGTACCGAGGGAGAAATATAATCTTGAATTGCGGATCCAAAGAAAACAGGTTGATCAACAGGATATCGATCCAACGCGATGGCTAATGCTTTCATGTCGGTCAAGGGCATAAAATGGGTGGACTTTGTTCAACGTACGCTTGTCGTCATCGGCGTTGACTCCTGTAACTAAAGCCTGGATAATACGGTATTGCAATCAAATAAGGCTCGGAATTAACGCAAATAATCAATGTAAACCACCTTGTGCCAACATAAGGCGGCCCTAATTCCTTCCCGAGAAATCGTATTGTGCCATATAGCGAGGTCCTGCATCATAATGAGGACAGAATGAAATGTAACACCTTTTCTTTTTACCTCTGAGTCGATGTAAGGGGCCAACTTCGCCATGTTACCCCGCTCAAGCCACGACTTTAACGCACCAATTGGGGCAACCTGCGTGACCCCCATCTTGGGATCGTCGGGGAATATGGCACTGAAAAAAGAATCCAACTCCCCATAAATTAATGAACACCGAGTATATTAGTCGAGGAACTACAAAATGATGCTCACGCGATTCTCTATCAATTTGTCCGCGTCATCTTCGGCGTAAAATAGTAGATGACCACAGAGTTCATAACCGCACATCTTTTTGGTCTGGCGAAACAAGCTTGACAACCAATCCGAATGCTGTGGTTCCAGGACTCACCATTCTGAGAGTATAATCGATCTTTGACATTGGACGAGGTGCAGAGTAAGGCGTAGCCAGAAATGCATATGCAATAAAACGCTCTGGAAAGAAATTGGCCATGCGGGAGACAATCTTGGAGCCTCTACCACCCAGATAAATTTCAAAAATGACGAAAATAGCTAGGCGTATACTCAACAGGTCGTGACCAATGGCAATAACTCGATCCATGCCCTCTGCCTCCAATATTTCGACGATGTCTTTACATATCAAGCTTGACCGGTATGCGCCCGTTTCTGTAGGTTTCGACGTATTTCCAAGACCAAGCAAGTCAGGAGCGCAGACAATGAACCCTCGTTCAAGGAAGAAGCTGATTTGGTGTTTCCATAAACGAGAACTGGTGGGGAAACCATGAAGAAACAGGAGCGCCGGAAGAGGTGAATCGTTTGGATCCAAAGACGAGAGCGCCTCAGCGGTAGGAGCCCGCTGATAGTATGAATAAATCATCCCACGAGAGGTTTTCAGATCCTTATAGAACGTGGTATCCATAGCGTGGTACATAATACAAGGCATTAGACGCCTCCGTGACTGAAACCCTTCCAAATTTCAACTGTACGTAATGAGTTTGTCAAGAGGATGATTCATGACAGACATAAGAAATACGCTTTGGCTCAGACATTGCATGGGCTAATAAGTTATCATCGATCTCGAATGACCTTTGACGGGGAGGGAGAACTCAGCCGCGGCTAGCAAAGGAATCCTTCGTTTTAGTGCAATCATGGTAGTCCAGAAACAGTTCAAGTTGTTATGTACACCAAAAGATCAGGTCAAAATCCAAAAGTAGGAGGGGTCGCGCCGTGAAGGAGTTATATATTATAGATTCTTGACGTTAACTTGCAGAAGTACACTGCCTACTAAGATGTACAGATGAAGGCCAAATCGTCAAGGAATTTCTTCGTCCTCGACTTCGAAAGCACAACAAAAATTGTCCTTGCCAATCAGGATTACACCCTTACCGTCAGGAGCCCAGCGAAGATCTTTGGTTTCAAAATTTCCTGGATTACATGCGTGCAGGCATGAGGTGCAAATATGAAAGTGTAGGAGAGAAAAAAGACGTACTTGCAGGCACGCCGATACATTCAGCCATCTCTTCTTGATCGTCGTTTGACTCAGTGTGCCATTCATCGCTCCAGATATATACACTCTGCGTCCCACAACAAAGCGCCAAACTGCCTTTGCGCACAGGATTCCATCGCACATGTACTACAGGCTGCGAATGGATCAACACAGTCCTCAACTTCGGTACAAATTTCTCGCGCGAAGTTGGAAAGTCAAATAGGTATATCGCCGTCGGAACATTGTCTGTAACAGTGATGAACTCCGTTCCCTTCTCTCGATCGAGGTACTCACCAAAGCGCGCCATCAGGAGGCTTCCCGTTAAGTTCCACTCCATCTGCACAACACCACTTTTTGGATGGGGTTTCGTTGAGTCGAATCGAGTAGTACCGAGTATTTGAGGTCCTTGCAGGCGATCATCTGTGTAAAAAAAAGGCATCACCTTTACTAAGAGCCAGTGGCTATTGATTGAGTGTGACCTGTATTTACAGGAGAGAAATCCACGACCCTCAGTCGTCTCTAGCCACTTCGAAGGTTCCCGCCAGACAGTCTTCAATCGATTATTAGCTATGTGCTGGGATATAGACGCCCGAACTTACTACGCTGGATGATAGACGAGTCGTCAATTCCAATGTGGCCACATCTGACCAACTCAAACTATCTAAAATGTGGACCTTTGGGGTATTAGTACTTAGGGAGATGACATAAACCATTTAGCTACCTTCTCATCCCACCCACCGAGGGCAAGAAATACACCGGTGGGATGCCATGCTACATTGCGAATACCAAAGGCGGGGTTTGGAAACGGGCTAAATGAAGTCAAGAGGTCACCAGATAGAGTTAACACATGCAACTTAAACTGGAAAAAAGGTTATAAAGTACCCTCTAGCTTAAGGGTCAGAATGGAACCCACCTCTAGGGGGCCCTCCCACACGGCAATGTGGTTACCCGTAGGGGAGAGTGAAATTGAGGCAAGTGATGAGGTTGGCAATGGAAAGTGCTGCCGTGACGTCAGTCAAAGTGATATTTAATAAACGAAGAGGGACAGCAGACCCGAATCAGCTTATACTGATCTGTAGCTTCATAAATGCCAAGCGTATCTTTGGATTTGTGACGTTCAGCAAGTATGAAATAACGTCCATCAGAACGAAAAGCGTATCCTTCAACAAAGTCAGCCGTGAATTATCATTGAAAGGACAGGCAAGCCTTTATCGGGATATATTGGATATTGAATGTACGTCGCAATTCCAGTTGAAATTGACCATAGGGTCACTCGGAGCTGTTTTTTTTTTCGTTGGTTGATCTATGGGTTACAAGGTTTTAGAGCTGACGAAACTCACACCCCAGTTAGAAAAACATAACACGGTGCGTCCGTCAGGTGCCCATTCAGCTCTTACAAGACCTGATCCAATCCAAGGCTAAGTCGGCAGTTCGGAGATGGTTAATGAAATGATAACCGGTCACCTTCGGCCCCCGAGTCTATCCTCCCGCTCCACTCGTCGTCACGTAGTTTCAACAAGTGGACAACGCCCTTCTTTGCGCATGCTGCGAGAATGTATTCAGAGTCGCAGGACCAACCGATATGAGTTATCGAGGAATCGGTATTGAGACCCGAGGCACTACCCGAGACCTGAGTTTTCCCTTTGGAGCTATTCCGAGAAAAAAGTGCGGTTTGAGTCGCAGACGGCGAATTATCCACAAGCCAAGTCCGGGTTATTTGAAAAGTATCTGTCCTTCGGACAATGATTCTATCCTGAACGGCAGTAAGAAGAAAGTGTGCGCCTGGACTAAATGCGATCAATGAAGCAGATTGTCGGTAGAGTTCTGTGAAGTCCATGTCGGGATCTGTGATCTCTAACAGAAAGAGATGTTGAAAAGGAATGACCGGCCCGGGCAGTGCCATACAAGGTCATTTTTGCTGTTTTTACAAAAATGCTCCAGGAAATCTCGTTTGTGAGAAATATCAGGCCCAGACCGTCCGCCGGGCTGTCCGGCAGACTTGAGCATATTGCCTGTTCAGTGACAGTTCTGTGACATCCCGCCTCTGTTCCCGCCATCATCCCC
>Ga0307509_10007930_pt1 | contig 13709 bp, 13 predicted proteins | sample 10_EM_MG_FD_202245 | JGI IMG/M metagenome (GOLD analysis project Ga0307509, IMG submission 202245) | Populus trichocarpa ectomycorrhiza microbial communities from riparian zone in the Pacific Northwest, United States - 10_EM | ecosystem: Host-associated > Plants > Roots > Unclassified | place...
ACCGGATCAGGCCAAACCGCTCGCCCGCCCCCATCGACTGCCCCTCACGGACAAAGGAGACGATCCGGCGGGCCACCAGCCCGGCAATCTGGATCACGCCGATCCGTCCGTTCGGCGTGGAGATCACGAGCGAATTGCGCTCGTTGTCCTCGCTCGCCTTGTCCAGTTCGGCGTTGATGAAGGCGCCCGGCCGGTAGGCGATGCGCTCGATCCGGCCGGCCACGGGGCTGCGATTGACGTGGCAGTTGAACACACTCATGAAGATCGAAATGCGCGGCAGCGGCCGGTCGCCGAGCCCGAGTTCGGCAGGCGGCACGGCCGGCGCGATCATCGAGATGCGCCCATCGGCAGGCGCCACCACGATGCCGTCGCGCACCGGCGTCACCCGAATGGGATCGCGGAAAAACAGCGCGCACCAGACAGTCAGGATCGTGCCGATCCAGCCAAGCGGCGTCCAGATCCAGAACAGGATCAGGCTGAGGAACGCGAAGCCTCCGATGAAGGGGTAACCTTCGGGGTGGATCGGCGGGATCTGGGCGCGGATCGAATTGGCGATGGACATCGAGATTCACTGTCGTTCTTGCCCTCTCCCCTTGTGGGAGAAGGTGGCGCGCCGCGGACGCGGCGTGGAGAGGATTAGAACGGATCGACGACCATTCGCAAGGTCACTCAGCCGCGGTTGCCAGCGGATCATCGACCGGCGGCGGCGCCCGGTTAGGGGCCTCGTTATCGTCGGCGATCCGCGCCAGCCGTTCGCGCGCCTCCTCGGCCTCGCGCTGCCGGTTCCACATGCTGGCATAGAGCCCGCTTTGTGCCAGAAGCTCGGCATGCGTTCCACGCTCGGCGATGCGCCCCTGGTCCAGCACGATGATTTCATCAGCGCCGACGATGGTGGAGAGCCGATGCGCGATCACCAGCGAGGTGCGGTTGCGCGAGACACGATCGAGCGATTCCTGGATCTCGTGTTCGGTGTGACTGTCGAGCGCCGAGGTCGCCTCATCGAGCAGGAGGATCGGCGGCGCCTTCAAGACCGTGCGGGCGATCGCGACCCGCTGCTTTTCGCCACCGGACAATTTCAGGCCGCGCTCACCGACCTGGGTTTCATATCCTCTCGGCGCCATGCGGATGAAGCCGTCGATCTGCGCCAGTTGCGCTGCTTCTTCGACCTCGGCGTCGCTGGCGTCCCAGCGGCCGTAGCGGATGTTGTAGCGGATGGTGTCATTGAACAGCACGGTGTCCTGCGGCACCATGCCGATCGCGGCGCGCAGCGAGTCCTGGGTCACGCCGCGGATGTCCTGGCCGTCGATCTGGATGCTGCCGCCGGAGATGTCGTAGAGCCGGAACAGGAGCCGCGAGATGGTCGACTTTCCGGCGCCGGAGGGGCCTACGATCGCGACCGTCTTGCCGGCGGGCACCTCGAAGCTCAGGCCTTTGAGGATCTGACGTTCCGGATCATAGGCAAACCGCACATCGTCGAAGCGCACGTGGCCCGAGGTCACGACCAGCGCCTTCGCGCCCGGCGCATCCTTGATCTCCGGATCGCGCGCCAGCACGCCAAACATCTTCTCGATGTCGATGATCGCCTGCTTGATCTCGCGATAGACCATGCCCATAAAGTTGAGCGGCTGGTAGAGCTGGATCATCATGGCGTTGATCATGACGAAGTCGCCGACCGTGTTGCGTCCGCTGCGCACGCCGAGTGCGCACATCAGCATGGTCGCGGTCAGGCCAATGGTGAAGATGACCGCCTGCCCGGCATTGAGTACGGCCAGCGAGGTATAGGCTTTCACGCTCGCCTGCTCATAGCGCTCGACAGAACGGTCGTAGCGCTCCGCTTCCCGCCGCTCGGCGCCGAAATATTTCACCGTTTCGTAGTTCAGAAGCGAGTCGATCGCCTTCGTGTTCGCCTCGGTGTCGGAATCGTTCATCTTGCGGCGGATCCCGATCCGCCACTCGGTCGCAATGTAGGTGTAGTACATGTAGATCACGACCATCAGCAGGGTCGCCAGCACATAGCGCCAGTCGAATTGCCACAGCAGGACGGCCAGCAGCAGCGACACCTCGACGACGGTCGGGATCAGCTGCAGGATCACCATCCGCACGATCACTTCGATGCCGCCGCGGCCGCGCTCCAGCACCCGCGTCAGCCCGCCGGTCTTGCGCTCCAGATGAAAGCGCAGCGACAATTCGTGCATGTGGACGAAGGTGATGTAGGCGAGCTTGCGCACCGCATGCATCGCAACGCCCGCAAAAATACCGTCGCGCCACTGCGTCAGCACCGCCATCAGCACCCGCATCGCGCCGTAGCTTGCGGTCATGATCAGCGGCGAGGCGACCAGCCATAGCATCCAGTTCGACGGCTCGATCGGCGCGGAACCCTTGCCGCTCAGCGCGTCGATCGCCCATTTGAAGGCGAAAGGGATCGCCATCGTGGCAACCTTCGCCGCGAGCAGCAGCACCACCGACCAGACCACGCGCATCTTCAGGTCGGCGCGGTCGCCCGGCCAGATGTAGGGCCACAGATGCACCAGCGTCCCGATCAGGGTCGCCTGCTCTGCCTGGCTATTCTGGGATGGCGGCTCTGCGCCGGCGTGCGGGGACGTATGAGGATGAGCCATCAATCGGAGCCTGAAGGCGCGCGGTCACGCCGGTCTTTCTCGTTCATTATTCGTCTCGTCATATAGAGGGCTTAGGCGCGAAACACACCCTCGCGAGGGCCAATTCTTTTCCGATTTGTCCCCGACGCCACATAATTTCCCTTTACCGTAACGGATCATGGCCCCGTCCATTAATCTTGACGCGCCCACACGTCGCAGTGCAACATGGCGGAGATGAATATTATTCGCACAGTCTGTGTCTATTGCGGCTCCGGCCCCGGCACAAATCCTCGCTTCATGGAAGCAGCCAAGGCTCTCGGAAAAGTTTTCGCCGAGAGCGATGTCCGACTCGTCTATGGCGGCGGCTCGCTCGGCATGATGGGCGCAGTCGCGAGCTCGGTGCTCGATCACGGCGGCCGCGTCACCGGTATCATTCCCGACTTCCTGACCACCCGCGAGAACGCCCTCACCCGGGTTCAGGAACTCATCGTCACGCCCGACATGCACGAACGCAAGCGGCTGATGTTCGAGCACTCGGACGCCTTCGTGGCGATGCCTGGCGGCGTCGGCACGCTGGAAGAACTGGTCGAGCAATTGACCTGGAAGCAGCTCGGCCGCCACGCCAAGCCGGTCCTGCTTGCCAATATCGACGGGTTCTGGGAACCGCTGCTGGCACTGTTCACGCACATGCGTTCGACGGAGTTCATCCGCCCAAGCCTGTCGTTCGATATCCTCAAGGCCGAACGCGTCGAAGACATCCTGCCGCAGCTGCGCGCGGCCGCGGCGGTCGCGGCCGAAGGCGAAAAAGAAATGGTGCCGGAGATCGCGCGCAAGCTCTAACCGCTCACACGCGGGGAAACGTCACGGCCTCGATCCTATTGCCGTCGGGATCGAGGACGAAGGCCGCATAGTAGCTGACGCGATCATGCGGTCGCAGGCGCGGCGCGCCGTCGGACCGGCCGCCGGCACTCAGCGCGGCCGCGTGGAAGGCGTCGACCTCCTCAATCGTCCTGGCGCGCAGGCAGATATGAACGCCGCTCTCCGGCGCGACCCTCGCCATGCCGGTGCGCAGATTGATCCAGAATTCCGGATAGGTCTTGCCGAAGCCGACCGTCGCAGGCCTGCTCACCAGGCGCGACAGGCCGAGCGCGGCCAGCGCCGCTTCATAGAAACGCGCCCCGCGATCGAGGTCGCTGACGCCGACGGAGATGTGGTCAATCATGGGTGGCTCTTATGAGGGCACGGACTTGGAGGCACGTGGGCTTTTTTGGACACATTGGCTCGCTCGACCCGCAAAGGCGCAAGATGGCAGCCACGGATGCCCTTAACTTACTCCGGTTTCGGGGCAAAGCCGACATTGCCGGATTTGCGGCTGGCTCGACCGGGTCGAGAATGACCTGTCCGAGAGGTTTTGCTTGCGACCCGGAACGCAACCAACGACACTGATTGAGAAGCAACCTGCGCGAAAGATCATGAGTTTCTTCGAACGCCTGAAGACAGCAGCATCCGCCGAGTGGCGGGCCTACACCGAGCACCCCTTCACCAACGCGTTGGCGGACGGTTCCCTCGCCGAGGCGGCGTTTCGGCGCTACCTCGTTCAGGACTACCTATTCCTCATCGAATTTGCGCGCGCCTACGCGCTCGCGGTCTACAAGTCGCCCCGGCTCGCCGACATGCGCGAAGCGGCGGCCGGCCTCTCGGCCATTCTCGACATCGAGATGAACCTGCATGTGAAGCTCTGCGCCGGCTGGGGCCTGTCACCCAGCGATCTCGAACAAACCGCTCCGGCAGCCGAGATGCTCGCCTATACGCGCTATGTGCTCGACGCGGGAATGCGCGGTGATCTGCTGGCGCTCAAGGTGGCGCTTGCCCCGTGCGTGATCGGCTACGCCGAGATCGCGACGCGGCTCGCCGCGCGCCCCGATGCGCACCTCGCAACCAACCCATATCGGGTCTGGATCGCCGAGTATGCCGATGCGCCGTACCAGGAGGTCGCGGCCAAGGCGCGGGCGCAGCTGGACGATCTCGCCGATCTCTACGTCACGCCGGCCCGTGAGGCAGAGTTGATCGCGATCTTCAAGGAAGCCACCCGACTCGAAGCCGACTTCTGGGACATGGGCTGGCGCAGGGATCAGCGTTATCACGACGAAACCCTGCGCTGAGCGGTTTCGCCGTGGCTTAAGGCGCTATTGGGCAGAATGCTCCTGAGACGCATTTTGAGGCGAGTTGCCTTGGCCCGAAGCCGGGCTGCCCTGACGATTCTCCGGTGCGCTGTTTCTCTCCGGCAATGAGCTGCTTTTCTCCGACGGGCTACCTTGTGGGCTACTCTGTTGGCTGGCCTGGAGCCAAGCCGGCATTCGTATCACCCACGAATTGTCGAGGTGGTTGACGACCCACACGCCTCCAAGCGCGATGATGCCGGCCAGCAAGACGTGCGGCAGGGTCCGGACCAGCACGCCAAGCAGATGCGCGAAGGCACTCAAGATCGCCGCGCCGGCCTCAAAGAGTTCGCGGGCCGCCTGGTAGAGCGCCCAGATCACTCCCGCCAGGATCAGGACCAGAAGGGCCTGCTTCCACAGCGGCCATTCCAGCCAAGGCTCCGCAACAAGCTTGCTGATCTGGTCGACAGACCAGGTCCAGATGAGTTCGACGAACCGGAAGATCGCCGAAATCCCGTCGTGCAGGAATTTCAAGAGCTGATCGAAAACCTGTTTCATGGCAACACCCCGACGCTCGATCAACTTTGCGAGCACATCTCGTCTGAACGCAAAGACCGAGCGTTGGGTTCCCAAACTCGGGCGAACGCGCGCGATCATTTGCTGCCATTTTGCATTCGGCTTACGAGTCAATGAGCCGCCCGAACAAATTGGTCACGTATTAGGCAACCGGCCCATCGCAGCAGCATTGATTCGTCGTCGGCTTCAACCGTGTCGATGGCCGATCCTGCATCTCCTCGCTCGCCACCAAAAAATCACCTCGGTCCCGTGGAACTCCGGCGCGGGTGGACGTGTTGTGCCGCGTTGGGAAAGCGTTGCGTGCATTGCGTCCGTGGCTTCGGCCTTTTCGCGCGGGCGCGGGCCACGGTTGTCACCGGTCGCGGTTGCGGCCATCTGCAGGGGGCTGGCGTTGAGTTATCAAGCCGAAATCAGTCGCACGTCGCCGACGGCGATCCTGATGGTGATGGATCAATCGGCGTCGATGAATCATCGCTTGAACAGCGGACAGAGCAAGGCCGCCTTCCTGGCGGATGTGCTCAACAAGACCCTCTATACCATCATCACCAATTGCTCGAAGTCCGACGGCGTTCGCGACTACTTTCATGTCGGCGTGGTCGCCTATGGCGGCGGAAAGGACGCCGGCAACGGCTTTCGAGGCACGTTGGGCGACGAGCCGTTGCATGTCATCTCCCGCCTCGCCGAGGCTCCGCTGCGGGTCGAAACCCGCAGCAAGAAGGTCGCCGGGCCTGACGGTGATCTCATGGAGCAGTCGGTGCGATTTCCCATTTGGTTCGAGCCGCGAAGCCAGGGCAAGACCTCGATGTGCGCCGGTCTCAATTCGGCGATCGAGATTCTCGAGCAATGGTGCGTCGCGCATCCCACGGCATTTCCGCCAACGGTCCTGCACATCACCGACGGCCACCCGTCCGACGGCAATCCCGAGCCGGCGGCTGATCGGCTCAAGGGTCTCGCGACCAATGATGGTGGCTGTCTCCTGTTCAACCTGCACGTCGATGCCGGCCAGGGCGAGCCGCTGATTTTTCCCAATGACGAGCGAGCCATCGAGGATCGCTTCGGCAAGGCGCTGTTTCGCATGTCGAGCCTGCTGCCGCCGCACGCCTTGGAGGCCGCGGCGCGCAAGGGCTATGACGTGCGCCCCGGCGCCCGCGGATTTGTTTTCAATGCCGGAATCGAAGCAATCGCCGATTTTTTTGATATCGGCACGCGTCCGGCCGTAGCGGCCGATCGCTAACCAACCAGACCGAGGGGAAAGGCAATGGCGTACCAAGCTGAGATCAGCAGAGAGAATCCCACCTGCATTCTATTCGTCATCGATCAATCGGGATCCATGGACGAGATCACCGATGCCGGCCGCTCGAAGGCCGCCTTCGTGGCCGACGTGCTGAACAAGACGCTCTACACGCTGATCACAAGTTGCTCGAAATCCGATGGCGTGCGCAACTATTTTGACGTGGGGGTGATCGCCTATGCCGGCACGCAGGTCGTGGGCGGCTTCGGCGGCGCCTTGTCCGGAAACATCGTGCATCCGATCCAGGCGATCAGCGAGAATACGCTGCGCGTCGAGGAGCGCAAAAAGAAGGTGGACGACGGCGCGGGCGGAATCGTCGAGCTGAAGACCAAGTTTCCAGTCTGGTTCGATCCGAAGAGCGAGGGTGGCACCCCGATGCGCGCTGCGCTTGGCAAGACCATCGAGACGGTGAGCGGCTGGTGCGAGCAGCACCCCGGCTCTTATCCACCGACCATTCTCCATGTCACCGATGGTCAATCGACCGACGGCGGGCCTGAGGACATGGCCGATGGGTTGAGGCGGATTTCGACCAGAGATGGCCAGGCCCTGCTGTTCAACCTGCACATCAATACTGGCGCCGGGCTCGAGATCGTGTTCCCGACTGCCGACACCGCGCTCCTCGACGAGTATTCGCGGATGCTGTTCCGCATGTCGAGCCCGCTGCCTGGACATCTGGCAAAGTTCGCCGGCGACAAGGGCTATTCGATCGCGGAGGGATCTCGCGGCTTCATCTTCAACGGCGACCCCCAATGTGTCGTCGACTTTTTCGAGATCGGCACCCGGCCCCGACTCGTCGCCGACCGATGAGCCCCACGGCGCTACAGTCCACCGAGGTACGTGCGAAATCGCGCCTGCCTTTGGCGTTCAGCGTTCCCAAGCGCGAGGATCAGCACAACGAGGACAGCTTTTACCGCTCGTCCAAGGGCGTCTATGCGCTGAGCGACGGCGCGTCGGTGTCCTTCGATTCGGCGTCGTGGGCGCGCATTCTGGTGCGCCGCTATACGCGTAATCCGGAGTTCACCCGCGAATGGTTGGCGGCGGCGATCGCCGAGTTTCGCAAGCTCTATGACCGCGACAGCCTACCGTGGATGCAGCAGGCCTCCTTCGACAAGGGCAGCTTCGCCTCGCTGCTCGGCGTCCGGATTGCCGACGCAGGCAGAGCGATCCAGGTCCTGTCGGTCGGCGACAGCCTGGCGGTGCTCTGCGACGGCGATCGCATCAAGGCGACTTTTCCTCTCTCCAGCGCAGCGGAATTCACCCGGTCGCCGCAGCTGATCTGCACCAATCCGACGCATAATGCGTTCCTGGATAAAATGGACCTCAGTTACGACCTGGTCGCCGACTGGACCTTCCGCGGACTGGAGCAGCCGGCGCTGCTGTGCATGACCGACGCGCTCGGTCATTGGCTGCTGTCGCAGCGCGATCGCGATTTGTGTCCGATCAGTGCTCTGCGCCGGTTGAGAACGCCGGGCGCATTCGCCCGGTTCGTGCAGGAGGAGCGCGCGGCCGGTCGCATGAAGCGCGACGACACCACCCTGATTGCGTTGTGGTAGGTGAGCCATGCCATACCCGCAGATCGTCGAATATCATGAGGCGGTGCAGCATCCCGCGCAGGCATTCACCGACCCCGAACTGAAGCAGGGCGCGGTCGCTGAAAACAACCTGGGTCTGCCGCTGGTGATGTCAGGAGGGTTTGCGCTCACCTATGCCGTCACCACCCCGCGTCGAAAGTGCGCGGTGCGCTGCTTTCACCGGGAGATTCCGGCGATCCAGCAGAAATACGACGCGATTTCCAAGAAGCTGCGCTCGCTCAACAACGGCTGTTTCGTCTATTTCGATTTCCAGCAGTCCGGCATCAATGTCCGCCAGCAGACCTTTCCGATCGTGAGAATGGACTGGGTCGAAGGTGACACGCTGGGTATCTGGCTGGACAAGCACTTCAACGATCCGCACGCGCTGGAAAAGGCGCGGACCGATTTTGCCGCCATTGCCCGATTTCTCGAGCTGAAGGGAATCGCTCACGGCGACATTCAGAACGGCAACGTGATGGTGGCCAACGGCGACATCAAGCTGATCGACTACGATGGCATGTTCGTCCCCGGTATGCGCCCGGGCAACGGCAGCGAGACCGGGCACAAGCACTTCCAGCATCCAGAGCGGCGGGTTTCCGATTTCGGTCCCAGGATGGACCGCTTCAGCTTCATTGCGCTCGATCTCAGCCTGAAGGCCGTCATCGAGGACAAATCGCTGTACGCGAAGTTCCGCGAGGGCGGCGAGACGGTCGTGTTCAAGGCAAACGATTTCGCCGACCCGCAGAACAGCGAGATCTTCCGGCGCCTGCTTGCCTCGCCCAAGCTGAAGGAGCAGGCGCAGCGCTTTGCGGCGATCTGCGAAGCCCCGCTGGCCGCTGTCCCGACGCTCGACGAGTACCTCGCCGGACGCAACATTCCGGCGGCGAAGACGCAGATCAAGACCCAGCCGTCGCCCGCCACGGGGCCTACCGCGGCCCGCTACATCTCCGCCTTCCCGGTCGTCGATGCGCTCAACTTCTCCGCCGCGATGCAACGGGTCGGTGACCGGGTCGAGTTGATCGGGCGGATCGTCGAAGTCACGCCAGGGTCCCGGAAGGCGGGAAAAGGCCCGCCCAAGCGCTACGTCTTCATCAATTTCGGCTCGTCGCGCGGCAACATCGTCAAGATCTCGATCTGGTCCGACGGGCTTGCCAAGCTCAAGGAGGAGCCGTCGAGCGACTGGATCGGGCGTTGGGTGAGCGTCACCGGTCTGATCGATGTGCCGTATGAAAACAAGCGATATGGACACAAGCACCTGAGCATCACCGTGCAGGACGACGGCCAGATTCAGCAGCTCAACGAAACGGAAGCCGGTCTCCGGCTGGCGAGCATCTCGACGGCAGCGCCGACGCGCGGTGTGACGCAGGTCGCGGCACCAGCGAAGCCAGCGGCCGCGGCGCCGGCTGCCGCCGCAGTGAAGCCCACGAGCCCGAAGTCCGCGGCTTCGAAGTCCGCAAGTCCGAAGTCCAAGACTCTGAAGCTCAAGACCCCGAAATCCAAAGGTGCAAAGTCGAAGAGTCCCCCGTCGCGCAGCCCGCGCACAATTGGCAGCCCGACGCCCGCCGGCAGGCCCGCGTCGACTCCCGGCGCGAGCCGCGTTCCGCAAGCGGCACCATCCAGCGGTCTATTGGCCTGGATCTGGCGGTGGATATCGTAGTGCGATAATCGCCTATTGAGAAAGGTCATTCCGGGATGGTGCGCGAGCACCAGACCCGGAATCTCGAGATTCCGGGTTCGATGCTATCGCATCGCCCCGGAATGACGAGCACGTCACGCCGGCGCGCCTGATTTCACCAGCTTGTAGATCACCGAATCCATCAGCGCCTGGAACGAGGCATCGATGATGTTGGGCGATACGCCCACCGTGGTCCAGCTCTCGCCCGCCTCGTCCTCGCTCTCGATCAGCACCCGCGTCACGGCCTCGGTGCCGCCATTGAGGATACGCACGCGGTAATCGATCAGCTTGAGGCCTTCGATATATTTCTGGTACTTGCCGAGGTCCTTGCGCAGCGCGACGTCGAGCGCGTTGACCGGGCCGTTGCCCTCGGCGGCCGAGATCAGCCGTTCGCCGTCGACATCGACCTTGACCACGGCAAGCGCCACTGTGACGCGCTGGCCGTTGGCGTTGTAGCGCTGCTCGACATTGACGTCGAACTGCTCGACCCGGAAATAGTCTGGAACGCGCCCCAGCGTGCGGCGCGCCAGGAGATCAAACGAGGCATTGGCCGATTCATAGGCAAAGCCCGCCGCCTCCCGTTCCTTCAGTTCGTCGACGAGACGCGCCAACTTCGGATCGCTCTTCTCATACGGAATGCCGGCACGGTCGAGTTCGGCGATGACGTTGGAGCGTCCGGCCTGGTCGGAGACCAGCACTTTGCGGTGGTTGCCGACCTTTTCCGGCAGCACGTGTTCGTAGCTTTGGGGATCCTTCTGCATCGCCGAGGCATGAATGCCGGCCTTGGTGACGAAGGCGCTTTCGCCGACATAGGGCGCATGGCGGTTCGGCGCGCGGTTGAGCATGTCGTCGAGGCTGCGCGACACCCGCATCAGGCTCGCAAGCTTCTCGTCGGAGACGCCGACCTCGAATCGGTCGGCGAATTCACGCTTCAGCTTCAATGTCGGGATCAGCGAGCACAGATTGGCATTGCCGCAGCGCTCCCCGAGCCCGTTCAGCGTGCCCTGGATCTGCCGGGCGCCAGCGCGCACCGCGGCGAGCGAATTGGCCACCGCCTGTTCGGTGTCGTTATGGGCGTGAATGCCGACGTGATCGCCCGGGATATGCTTGATCACCTCGCCGACGATGGTCTCGATCTCGTTTGGCATGGTGCCGCCATTGGTGTCGCACAGCACCACCCAGCGCGCGCCGGCCTCATGGGCCGCCTTGGCGCAGGCGAGCGCGAATTCCGGGTTCTCTTTGTAGCCGTCGAAGAAGTGTTCGCAGTCCAGCATGACCTCGCGGCCCAGGGCCTTGGCCGCCGCGACGCTGTCGCGGATCGAGGCGAGATTCTCCTCGTTGGTGGTCTCGAGCGCGACGCGCACCTGATAGGCCGAGGATTTCGCGACGAAGCAGATCGCATCCGCCTTGGCTTCGAGCAGCCCGGCAACGCCGGGATCGTTGGAGACGGAGCGTCCGGCGCGGCGGGTCATACCGAACGCGGTGAAGCGGGCGTGATTGAGCTGCGGCCTCTTGGCGAAGAACTCGGTGTCGGTCGGGTTGGCGCCGGGATAACCGCCCTCGACATAGTCGATGCCGAGATCGTCGAGCATCTCGGCGATGATCCGCTTGTCGTGCAGGGTAAAATCGACGCCGTTGGTCTGCGCGCCGTCGCGCAAGGTGGTGTCGAACAGATAGAGGCGTTCGCGGCTCATGGGGTACCCCTTGGCGGCGCATCAGCGCCGAGCGTCTTCTGCATCGTGGTGTTGGCCAGCCATTCGCCATTGATGGTGACGGTATTGCGCTGCGTCGCGACATAGCCCCGCTTGGCGAAAAACGGCTGCGCGTTGTCGCTAGCATCGACGGTCAGGCGCTTGGCGCCGCGACCGCCGGCGAGTTTTTCCAGCGCATCGCACAGCATCGAGGCCACGCCCTGCCCGGTCGCACTGGGGTGGACATAGAGCATGTCGATGTGGTCCTGGCCCCTGAGCGAGGCAAATCCCACCGGCGAATTCTTGAGAGTGGCAATCAGCGTCAGCTCTCCGGCCAGCCGCGTGCCAAAGGTGTCCTCGTCAGCGGCCGCCGCCGCCCAGGCCTCCTGTTGCGCCGTGCTGTAATCGTCGCCGGTCAATTCCTCGATCGCGGCAACGAAGATCGCCGCCAGAACGGGTGTGTCGGCGGAGAGAAACGGCCGCAATGCGGGTTTGGGCAGGGTCTGACCCATGGCGCTAGAACACTCCGAACAGCTTCAAGGCGAGGACGATGGCGCCAACGATGACGGCCCATTTGATGAAGATGTAGTAGCGCCAGTGCTTCGGGAAAGGCGTGTCGGGGCGGGTCATGGCGCTATCTCCCAGGTCGTGCCTTCCTTGGAATCCTTGATGACGACCCCCATCGCGGCGAGTTCGTCGCGGATGCGATCGGATTCCTTGAAGTCCTTGCGGGCGCGGGCGTCGGTGCGGGAATCGATGAGAGCTCTGACCTTCATCTCATCGACCCCACCCCGCTGCAGCTTTAGGATCTTCTGGTAATCGATCTTTCTCGGATCGATACCGAGAAAAAGGGCTGTCGCCAGCAAATCGCGGTGAGGTTTCGACGATGGATCAGAGCTCGTCCGGCAATCTTCAACTAGTCTTCGGACCTCGGTAAGAGCCAATGAGGTGTTGAGATCATCGCTTAGCGCGGCAAGAACGTTCCTCGAAACTTCTCCCTTCGATGCGTCCGCACGTTCAGTAAAAGTTCTCCAGCCATCCAACTCGAGCGCCGAGGTGCGCAAACCTGCAAGCGTCCAGTCGATCGGCGAGCGATAATGCGTCTTCAACATGTTGAGCCGCAGCACCTCACCCGGCCAATCCGCCAGCAGTTCCCGGATCGTCACGAAGTTGCCGAGGCTTTTCGACATCTTCTCGCCCTCGACCTGCAGGAAGCCGTTGTGCATCCAGACGTTGGCCATGCGCTGGGCATGGAAGGCGCAGCAGGTCTGCGCCAGCTCGTTCTCGTGATGCGGGAACACGAGATCGATGCCGCCGCCGTGAATGTCGAACACCTCGCCGAGATGCTTCCACGCCATCGCGGAGCACTCGACATGCCAGCCGGGGCGCCCCTCGGCCTTGATGCCCGCGGGCGAGGTCCAGGACGGCTCACCCGGCTTGGAGGGTTTCCACAGCACGAAATCGGTCGCATCGCGCTTGTAGGGCGCGACATCGACGCGGGCGCCTGCGATCATTTCATCGAGTGAGCGATTGGCGAGCGCGCCGTAGCGCGGCAGCACCGCATTGGCCGCGTTCATCGCCTGCGGCGAGAACAGCACGTGGTCCTCGGCGACATAGGCAAAGCCGCCGGCGACCAGTTTCTCGATGATGGTCCGCATTTCGGCGATATGCTCGGTCGCACGCGGCTCGACCGTGGGCCGCAGGCTGCCCAGCGCATCGACGTCCTCGTGGAACTGCCTCTCGGTCTGTTCGGTAACCCTGCGGATCGCCTCGTTCAGCAGCAGCCCGGGAAAATCCCGCACCGCACGGTCGTTGATCTTGTCGTCGACGTCGGTGATGTTGCGGACATAGGTGACGTGGTCGGCGCCGTAGAGGTGCCGCAGCAGCCGGAACAGCACGTCGAAGACGATGACCGGCCGTGCATTGCCGATATGGGCGAAGTCGTAGACCGTCGGCCCGCAGACATACATGCGCACATTATTGCGATCGAGCGGCGTGAAGGGCCGCTTGTCCTTGCTCAGCGTATCGTAGAGTCGCAGTTCCATGGAAATCCCATCCGTGCCTGCGCGGGCCGGGCGTCCCATGATCTCTTTGGAGAAAAGACGGCCTCAGCCAGCGAATCGCTAGCTCGTAATCTCGCGGCAAATGC
>Ga0307509_10007931_pt1 | contig 13707 bp, 16 predicted proteins | sample 10_EM_MG_FD_202245 | JGI IMG/M metagenome (GOLD analysis project Ga0307509, IMG submission 202245) | Populus trichocarpa ectomycorrhiza microbial communities from riparian zone in the Pacific Northwest, United States - 10_EM | ecosystem: Host-associated > Plants > Roots > Unclassified | place...
ATGGGATGGATTACAAAAAAGAAATGATTTGTAATCTAAACAACGAGCAAGTATCCCAGGAAGAAATTAAAAAGAACCTTTGAAGAATTTCAGCAACTAAATAAGCCAAACATGCCAATCATTAAACATAACCCTGAGGGAGTATTCCCTCCCTATCGCAATTATAGTCATGCAGTAGAAATAAAAGGAAATTCTAGTTTACTCATCATCAGTGGACTCAATGGATATCTTACAGACGGTCGAAGCATGCCAGAATCATTTACTGAGCAGGGCGAAATCATATGGCAACACGTCGGCACCATCCTCAAGTCAGCAGAAATGAGTTATCAGGATATTGTTTCCGTAAGAACCTATTTAGCTGATCCCGCTGATGATGAAGCCAATGTTCAGCTAAGAGTGAAATATTTGGGAAATAATCGCCCGGCATTAACTGTGGTTTCTTGCCAACTTCTTGAAAAGAAATGGAAATTAGAAGTTGAGATAATGGCAGCAAAGTGATATGACGCTAACCGAAGCGAAGGCATTAATAAATTGCGATCGATTACATGCATCGAATCCTCAAACTTGGTTTGACCTCGGCTGTGGCAATGGCTTGTTCAGTGAAGCGTTAAGTGGATTGTTGCCTAAAGACAGTCAGGTTTATGCCATTGATAAAGAGCCTACGTCATTCCGAAGCAATCAAATTAAATTTCTTCAATTAGATTTCGTAAAAGACTCCCTGCCCAATGTCTCCGTAGATGGTACTCTGATGGCTAACTCACTCCACTATGTAAAAGACAAAATTCAATTTCTTGACAAAGCCAAAAAACATTTGTTACCTGGCGGAGTTTTCCTGCTCGTCGAGTATGATATGGTAACACCGAATCAGTGGGTTCCTTATCCGGTTAGTTTTTTATCAGCCCAAGAGCTCTTTAAACAGGTAGGTTTTGAGGTTGTCTACAAGATAAGCGACCGGCCATCCACGTTGAATAACAGAGAAATTTACTCAGCCTTATTCAGCAATCAGAGTTGATTGCAATATTTTATTTCATTGACCAGGAAACTTGTCTCATTTACAAATAGTTTTCCGTAAGCTTTCATTTCATTATCTTGAGTAATTAAATTTTCGTAATGGCCTACAACGAGAACTTAGCTGAGCGCATCCGCGAACGCCTTGTGGGTGTGAAAAAAATAAGGGAAGTAAAGATGATGGGCGGGCTCACCTTTATGGTGAATGGAAAAATGTGCGTAGGCATTATTAAAGGTGACCTGATGTGCCGCATTGATCCGGCCCTGCATGACATCTCTATCGAAAAAACAGGTTGCCGCACCATGGACTTCACCAAGCGCCCAATGTCGGGTTTTATCATGGTGGATGAGAGTGGAACGAAATCAAAAAAAATGTTTGACTACTGGATCGACCTGGCCCTGGATTTCAATTCAAAAGCAAAGCCAACTAGAAAAAGTAAACCGACTGCCAAAGTCAGGAAGAAATCCAAAAGTTGATTGAGATCCAGTTAATTACAAGCGCTACCGTTTTTCCAGGAGGTAAGAAGTAAAACTCTTGCCGTCAATTCTGGTGTATTTGAAATCCTCACTTCCTTTAAAAGCAATACTCTCAATATTGAGAGGAGAAGTGAACTTCGAATACTTGAAATTGGCAAGGCCATAGAATGTGGCTTGCTGAAAGGATGTTTCAACGGGGAAATGAGTGTACTTGAAGTTGGCGCCTTCTTCGAACTTGGTGCTGGCAAAGGAGGGGCCGCTGGAGAAAACAGCATATTTGAAATTTGCCTCGTCCTTAAAAGTGGAGCCAGCGAAGTTGGTCGTGCCTTCAAATTGAGAATACTTGAATTCGGAGGCACGATTGAAATTACAATTCTTAAACACGACACCCTTTTCAAAATTGGCAACGAATGCTTCTCGGCTATGGTTCAAATTGTAATAGGCGAGAACATCATCAAGAAAAGTACAATTGGTAAAGGTTAGCGATACATTCACTGTGCTTACAAAAGTGTTATCATCACCATCAAAATGGCGAAGCCAACGGTTGGAGTGATGGGCTTCAGTCCGGTTCTGTAAATCAGTTAAATCCAGGTTGCCCTCCACTTCAACATTGGTATAAGCCACATCGTGGCCTTCATTAATTTGTTTAATGATATCGCTCGCTTTGACTTTTGATTGAGCGGTGGAGGTGACAGCCGACACAAGAAGGAGGCTGAGTAATGTAAGTGCGTGTTTCATAGTTTCTACTTTATGTGCTCTTTATGTGCTTACATCAATACCGATACCATTCTCGAAAGTTACAAGAATAGGCAAAAAAAGCAGGCGTGCTGGTCAATTGCCAAGCCCGGGCTGAATGTTATGTGAGAATTCAGATGGGTTATTTTCTATACACGCTAAAGACCATATCCTTTTGCTTGGTATGGCAGCTAGAACAAACCGATCGGCTTTGCGGGGTAAGCAATCTGAGGGTTGGACTATCACCTTGAAACTCTTCGAATCTCCAGCCTCCGGCATCGTTGTATTTTATACTGTCCCTAACCATCACATCAATATGATGTCTCGGACCTTCTCGAATATCCACCGAGTCTTCCTTTGCTTGGATAACATCGGAAACAATGACGGAACCATTAGGGAAGCGGCCTGTTTTATATCCCACCATGGCTATCTCATTCGCATAGACATGATTGAATCCGCCGATAAACTTAAACGCCAGGCTCTTTGGTCCTACGATGTACGTTTTTACGTGGGTCCAGTCCCGGTATCCTTCTGGATAGGGTACGCTTTCCTCTGTTTCATGCTTCGGCTCCTCTTTAAAGGAAATGAAAACAATTCCGAGGATCATTAACAAAATAAAAATTTGAAATTTGTGTCCAATCATAATTGCCTAATTTGTCTTTTGGTTAATTGAAATTTGTGTTGCAAAAATTATCAATTGACTGACCTTTACCGGTTCAAAATGCGTTTAAGTTAAAGTCAAAATCGATTTAAAATGCGAGCAATCAGTGACAAACAGTTGGTCAGACTTTGCCTGGATGAGTTATGCGCCAAAATGGGGTACATCGACCGATCAAAAATTTCGCAAAGTGACCTTGAACATTTATGTTACTTAATTGAAGAGAATACTAAGATTGTTATCAGTCTCTCTACTCTGAAGAGGGTTTTCATCGAGAAATTTGATAGACTTCCGCAGATTGCCACACTGGATGCCCTTACGAAGTTCCTTGGCTATTCTGGTTGGCAGGATTTCAAATCCAGAAAAATAAATTCAGCTACTGAGCAGGGCATCGTACCAACTGAAAATCCTATAGTTGAGAAGAAGGTAATAGGATTGACAATGTACCGGAATCTTGCGGTGACCTCAGGTGTAATCATTCTCATCGCATTTCTTTTTGTAACGATGAAAAAAAATACAAATTCCGAAGCTAAATTCTCTGTGCAAAAAATTGTCTCTCTTGATGTGCCGGCCAATGTAATTTTCAATTACGACATTGACGATATTGAAGGCGACTCTTTCTATATTCAACCTTCCTGGAATAAACGAATGAGGATTAAGATCGAAAAAAAAAATCATACCCAGACGGAGACATACTATGAGCCTGGATATCATACAGCTAAACTAATCTGTGACAACAAAGTACTGAAGCAGGCCCTGGTGCACATCACCACTAAGGGCTGGGTTGGTTATAGCAAAGTAAGTTTCTCCGATCCTTACCCTCAATATTTTCAACGTGAGACTATTGTTCGGGACAGTGTATTAGGCCTTGATCTCAGTGGATTGAAGGCCAACGCCATCGAAATCAGAAATGACAAAATTTATTATTACGCGTGCTTCCCCGATTCTCTTGAAATTAACAGTGACAATTTTACGCTGACTGCCAGAGTGAGAATGGATCCCGTGAAACCTACCTTGTGCCCCTGGATAATTTCAGAAGTTTACAGTCAGAATTCGCTTTTCTTTTTCACAGGAACGATACCCGGTTGCACTGGTGAGGCCAAGGCACTGTTCAGTGACAAGTACTTGGATGGAAAAAAAATCGACCTCTCATCTTTTGGATTTGATGTCAGAAACTGGAAAGAGGTTAGGATTGACGTAAAGCATCGGGTCGTAAAAATTTCAGTTGAAGAAAAAGAGGTGTTCACCACAACCTATGAACGTCCGGGCGGGCTTATTCAGGGAATGGGTTTCGGTTCAAATGGTCTGTGCGAGGTTGACTATGTTCAATTGACGGACTCAGTTGGAAATATTGTCTACCGCAATGATTTTAGAAATTAACCAATCCAAAGACGGCTTGCGAATGATTTTTTTGATTACGTTTTTTAATTTATCAACTCTTCACAATCGAGCTTTACGTATTGCACTCCTTAACAATAATTCTTTTAATTATCCAGAGCTCCATCATTTACCCAGCAGGCAATTACATTGATCTGATCTTGCGTAAGTGTTTTACCTATTGGCATGTTACGACTTGCGGTTTGTGCTTTGATTGCTGAGGCATTGGCCTGAATGTTTTTGAGCGTGCTGACATCAGGCAAGCCCGTGTCTTTATGACATCCACTTACTGCACAATTGGTTGAAATGATTGGGAAAACATCATTCGCGAAACTTGCATTTGATGCAAGTCGAATCATCTTGCTCGTCCTACAACCGGTAGCATCCATGGCTACCAACGTGTAAGCTCCTTGTGGCAGATGGTCAAAAATTACAGAGGATGTAAAACTCTTAGCATCTAAGCTAAATGTGATTGGAGCCTCTCCGCCTGAAGGCATTACACTAATTGAACCATTGGAACTACTGCAGTCGGCATTGCTTGCTGTTACCGTTATGTTGAGTCCGTTTTGATTTACAATTTCCTCGGTCACACTTGCGGAACAAGAATTATCTTCTACTGAGAGAACATATGAGCCAGCTGCTAAATTCTGAAAGACACTATCCTGCTGTGGGGTTCCGTTGTTAATTGAAAAAGTATAATTTCCAGTGCCCCCTGTAGCCACTACACGTATGCTTGCATTAGACTGGCCACAAAGAGCGCCTGTTTTTGAAATTACTCTAATCCCGAGATTAAGTGAACTACAGTCGAGTGCTTTCCCAAGGTTGTTATACTCACAGTTCACCAAGGAGAAAAGCATGGCAATCATCACAAAAGGTATAAACTTCATAGTCTTTTATTTTTCATTTGGGCAATAGAAAAGGTATACCGGGCCTCTCGACCCGGTATTCCCCATCACACACCAAAAAACATTTTTAATTAGAAACAGTACTTGTAAAAACAGTACGCCAAACTGCCGATACACCTGCAGCAGGAGTAGTAGGGAAGCTTACACCCCTCGTTCTTCCGCGCACGGCATCAGCAGCGTCTCCAGGTACAGTAGCAGTACCACCGAAGTAGTATAGAGGCCATCCTTTATAAGTCAATTGTTTTTGGCCCAATACGGTGATCTCAGCAAAGTCTGCTTTGCTTAATGAACTAGGCAGACTCAAATCGGCAAGTGCAGAATAAAAAATCGGCCATATCGCATCATGTGAAGCAGTGCCATTAGAGAAGGTGTTGGTGTTGTGCGTGTCATTATTAAAACGGTATAATGTGCGACCGTTGCCATCAACAAAATATGATGTAGCACCATCACCGAGTATAGATTCAGCTACATAATGGTTTCCATCGCCTCCGATTACCTGTGCGTTTGCAATCATCAATGAGTACGACTTGGCTGAAAACCAGAAACCGCCAATGCCTTCACCACCAGTACTGCCTGCCGTTTCTATAACTCCATCCCCGGCTGGTGCGTAATAATAAAGCGGCCAGCCTTTGTATGTAGTTTGTTTGACACCATTGGTCAGCGTTATTACATCAAAATCTGCAGTTGCAAGTGATGACGAACTCACTGTAACTGCATCTGTATAAAAAATAGGCCACTTTACTGTAGTGCATGCACCTGTAGGACAGTAATGATTGGTCTTGTCAGTATCTTTTGTAAATAGATACAGTGTTCTTCCTTTTGAATCAGTGATCAAATTGCCCAGGGTTGCATTTTGAGTAATGTTAATTGAGGTTGGAGCCGCTGTTGTAGCTGTATTCACCGTATGCCATATCCCTGGGCTTGGAAAACTTACGCCACGAGTTTCGCCGCGATTAAGATCTCCTGCAGTGCTGCTGGTACCTCCAAAATAATACAGAGGCCATCCCTTATAAGTTGATTGTGTTTGACCGAACACCGTGATTTCGCCAAAGTCAGTTGCGTTAACTCCAGTTGGAAGGTCGGCAACAGTAGCATGGAATATGGGCCATACTGCATTGTTGCTCAAATCTGCTGCCGTGAAATTATTATTGTTCTGCGTATCGTTGATGAACGTGTAGAGGGTGCGACCATGGCTGTCAACAAAGAATGAACTTACTTCTTGTCCTTCGGCACCTGCGCTTGTATAATTTTTTCCGTCAGCACCTATCAGTTGCTCGCTGGATATCATTGTCGAGTAATTTGCTTTCGCTACAAACCATACATTACCCAGACCATCACCGCTAGTTTGTCCGGCCGCTTCAAGTTTACCATCGCCAGTAGGAGAGAAGTAATACAGGGGAAAGCCTTTGTAAGTGCTTTGCTTGGTATTATCAGGCCTGGTGATCTCCTCGAAATCAGCACTGGAGAGAGAGCCATCCAAGGTTGGATCTTCTACATAAAATGGTGGCCATGCTTTCTCGCATCCTGTGGTGCAAGCGGACTGTCCATTGGCATCACTGGCAAAAACGTATAGCGTTTGGTTCTTGTTGTCGGTCAATACAGCCCCGGCTAAGTTGATACCTGTTGGCTTTGGTGCAGCTGGCGTTGGGTCACTTTTACATCGGGAGAGAAACACGCTGATTAGCGTGAGACTAAACAGTGTGAGGAATTTAAATTGTTTCATAGTTGATTTGTTTATTTGTGTTAAAGTTTTGACAATACAGTAGCGTTAAACTGATTTTCAGTTCTTAAAAAAATTCCTGTGTGTGATTAAGCTTGCAGTGCCGTGATCAGTGATCAATCGGCGGGGATCAATCGATCCGGCTTTTTCTTTTTTTGAAATTGATATCGAAGAGTAAATGCAGCACCCATGCTGTATAGTTTTACATTGGCCCACGCGCCAATTCCAGACATCGGAATTTTAACGTAAGGAGATACCCCGATCATCATTCGGTCCGAAATACTTCGTTCATAGCCAACAGCTAGATTCGCGATGCTGAATAAGGAGTAGGAAGTCTTTTTTGCGTTCCAACTTTCAGCAGCGCCCGGGTTAGGCGTATCAAAAATATATTGATATGACTCTTTGAGCATGATGTAACTCGAGAACGTTGATGCTAAATACAGTTTGCTTTTTTTTGTGGTGGCAACATAATATTGAAGTCCAAGAGGTATTTCCAGCACACTGCATGAACCCTCTATTTTATCAGGCACTACGCCATGTGTCTTTTTAGCCCAGTAGTCGGCTTGCACCGCTTTGTATTCGTTGCCGTAATCCCAATATATTTTGTTGCTCTTCACCATGCCGGCAGAAATACTAAAGCCACGGCTAATAGTGTAATAGGCAGCAATTCCAAACGCATCTCCGGGTGTTGTAAATTTATCCCAATCGGTAATGCTGAAATCCGGAGAAAGAGAAAGCATAACATTCCAACGCGATGGCTTGGGTTTTACATTCTCAATCAGGGAGTCGTTGAGGCTCTTCTCATTTTTTACAATAAGCTCTTTCTGTTCCTCTACCGAGCAGCTGTCGCCGGAAAGGGATAGGTTGGTAACTTCTTTACTTGAAGGTTGGTCCATGACAGTAACTTTGTTCACGTTATCAGAAGCGACTGGATGCTGAGGTAATGTTTCATTGTGTACATTTTCACTTTGCAATGAGGTCATGGTTTCTTTACTGGCTTTTATAGTATTATTCTCTGTTGATGTTTTGACTTCTTCTGTTCTTCTCGCATTTGGCAAATGAGACGAATGGATTGTATTCTCATCAGCCGTTTTTGTTTTCGCGCTCTTTCGCCCTAGCCTTTCGTCGGAAGGCTTCTCATTTTTTGATGGAACAGGTGTTGCTAAAGTAGGTTTTGTAGTTGCATTGGTAACTTCAGTGTTCTCCTCGATGGTATTAGCCTGACGCGTGGTATAAAGCAAAAGTGAAGTAGAGACAAACAATAGAGCAACCGCGGCTATGAAGGCGGTTTTCCAGCGATTGTGTTTTGGTGCCTCTGCTACCGTAGCTGCATTCAGCCGGGCTTCCATGTTTTCCCAATCGCTCTCGGCAAAGCTGATCTTAGGTTTTCGTACAGCCTTACGAAAGAACTGAGAGATATTATCTTTATTCTGTTCTGACATAGTCTGCTTCAAAAAATTCGCCTACAATCTTTTTTAGATGCTCTTTGGCTTTAAACAAATTTGACTTTGATGTGCCTGTTGAAATATTAAGCAACGCCGCTATCTCCTCATGAGAGTACCCTTCAATCACATGCAGGTTAAATACAGCCCGGTAGGAGGGTGGCAGCTTGTGTAACATTTCTATTACTTCCTGGTAGGAGATGCCCGACAGAATCTTTTCACCATCTGATTCATTGTTGAATTCAGTGATTTCTTCCGTCTCCACCTGTCTTTGTCGTTGGTGATACCGGTTGATCGACAAGTTTACCAGTATCTTTCGCAGCCACGGTTTGAAAGGTCTATCAAAATCGAATTTGTCCAAGCCGCCAAATATTTTCATAAAACCATCATTTAGAATTTCTGCTGCTTCATCTCTACTATCGGCATAGCGTAAGCAGATGCTCATTCCGTAACTGTAAAATTTTTTATAAAGCGATTTCTGGCTGGCACGATCCTGTCGCTGGCATCCGCCCAACAAATGCTTCAAATAAATTTCTTCGGCTTCCAATGATCTCTAAAGTCTGCTTTCAATGACAATACAAATATTTGGCCTGTATGGTTGCCTATGAGAATAAATTATTCAACGTGAATAATGATCGAGTCCTCTTAGGCAAAAAAGATAAGCTAAATGAAACTCAAAATTAGGTAGTCACTATCGGCGGAAGTGGTAATGGCGTATCGCTTGCTGGTAATGTTGTTCGCCTATCCAGTGAATTAAATGCAATCAAACCTGGTTGACAGATTTGTTAAATTAAAACTAACCCATTTAACGTGAGTCTTACAACCACAATGGTTCAGCCCACATAAATCAGATTCATTTTGTGTAAACCAATTTTACAACAAGAGAAGAGTTGATTATTCTCATAATCTGATTGTGACTTTGGATATTTTTAAAATTAAATGACCATGCGTGTCTTTTCTATCAAGGCGATCGGACTATTGGTGCTTGCTGAATTTAGGTGCCGGATGCAGTTAGAATAATTTAGATCATGTAAGGAGCGATGCTCCTGCCATACTATTAAGTGGAGTACAGAGCTACGAAAGAAGAATGGAGACTGTTTGTAAAGGGGATTACAACAAGTTTAGCAATTGCCTACAAGAGTGGTGCAACTTGTTGCCTGTTCCTTTTGGGGACAGCTATGTATCATGATCAACCCATAATTCTCACTACCTGGAATAAATATTCCCAATAAGGAGTGTGACATGTATGGCCGAATACTAAATCAGAATCAGAGTAAGTAGTATCAAGGCAATTGCGGCAAGAGTAAGTTTCGCTTTCATCTTTAATTAATTTAAAGTGGTTAAAAATCGACTATTACAAACTTAGAAAGCCAACTGGGATTGAAATGCTCGATTGATTGCCAATCCTTACATAAATTGAATTTCAGCATTAAATACCATATAACTAAACCTGATTCTTTGAATTGCCCGATAGATTGACTTAAGCTTCTACCAATGGTTACTTCTTAACAGAGTTTGGTTTCCAGATGATTTGTAAAATCAAATTATCGTACGATTTTTTCATTTTTTGCCTTCGTTGGTCCCATTTTTTTTGAGTTGGCGTCTTCTTGCCTAAGGAGGTTACTAAAGCCTTGCCTGGACATGCCAAAGAAATATCCTTAAAAATATGTCCAATTCTAAAAACTCGATCGTCATTCGTTTTTCACAATTAAAATTTAAAACGAATGGGAAGAGTAATGAGCTTAATCAACACCACACCGGATGGCTTTGTGGACGGTAAACACACCGTCATTGATTCGGAATATTACGAGTTTACACACGGTCTGATGGTGGGCATCGAGACAATTGCCTTTGGTCGTAACACTTTCGAACTGTTTCAAGACCGTTGGATGGCCATCCTTGAAGATGAAAAGATGCAGTCATGGCAAGTAAAAATGGCGAGAGCACTGAACGACAAGCATAAGACCGTCTATTCATCAACTTTAAAAACTACAAAATGGAACAACTCCTCCATTGAACACAAGATCGATGCAAGGCAAATTAATGCATGCAAACAGAAAGGCGAAAGAGGATTAATTACGTTTGGCAGCTTGGACCTAGTTGCTGCACTAACTGAGATGAACCTAATAGACGACTATTATTTTTGCATTCAGCCACTCATTGCCGGTCATGGAGACGTACGCCTTTTCGACAAACTGAAAATGGATGCAATCCGCCCCCTGAACTACGTAAACAGCACGCAATTGAAATCGGGCGTTCATATTATCCATTATCAAAGTCAGAATTAGTTTCTTACACAAATATTTCAACAACAATAATTAATAAATCACAATGGAAAAATTTATGCTTTTATTCAGAGGTAGCGATGTCTATCAACCAGGCCAGTCTCCTGAAACTATTCAAGCCCTTAAAGAAAAACTGATATATTGGATAGGTGACCTTTCTAAAAAAGGGATGCACATAGTCAGCGATCCGTTGGAACCCACCGGCAAACAGGTTAGCGGAAGAAAAAAGAATGTAACCAACGCTCCTTATGGAGAAGGGAGAGAAGTCATTGGAGGTTGCACGATTGTGCAGGCCAAAGACATGAATGAGGCCATTGAAATTGCAAAAGGCTGTCCGATTTTAGAATCGAATGCCAACATTGAAATACGCCCTATTCAAAAAGTAGAATTCTAAACTTGTCGGAATCAAAGACAAAGTGAGTACACATCAATACGATTTTTTATGAAAAAGATACTTCATAATATAGTTATTCAAGTTATTCTGATGTCAGTTTTGTTTTTTAATTGCCAGTCGCAGCAAACAATGAATGACAACCTGGAAGAAGCAAAAAAGGCAATAGCAGTGAGTAACGATATCTATTTCCAGGCTTTCGTGAAAGGGGACTCATCTCTATTTATAGACCGTTATGCAAAGGATTGCTGGATCATGCCGCCAAATGCCCCGGCACTTTGTGGTGTTGATGCGCCACTTGAATTTTTCAAAACGGCTTATAACAAGTATGGTCTTCGAAACGGTAAATTTATTACTATTGACATATTTGGAGACGGTGTCGAATATGTTATCGAAGAAGGTTTCTGGCAATCATTTGATGCTGAGAATAAACTCATTGATAATGGTAAATTCCTAGTACTATGGAAGAAGACTCCTGAAGGATGGAAAATGTTTAGGGATTCGTTTAGCAGTGACCGGGAGAGAATAAATTGAAAAGATGTTTTTTGAAATTTGTCCAATTCAAAAAATTCAATCGTCATTAATTTTTAAACAATTAAAAATTTAACACCATGAAAGATTTCTTATTAGTATTTAGAAACGATTACAGTACAATGCCAAAGGCGTCACCCGAAGAAATGCAAGCTTCTACGAAACGCTGGATGGACTGGATAGGGGGTATTGCAGCTCAAAACAAATTGACTGACCGGGGGAACCGATTAGTCCCTGCAGGCAAAGTACTAAGAGCAGGAAATGTAATCACTGATGGACCGTATAGTGAAATAAAAGAATCGCTGGTCGGTTATAGCTTGGTAAAAGCGAACTCTCTTGACGAAGCCACCGAATTAGCAAAAGGCTGTCCTATCTTGAAAATTGGCGGCAATGTTGAAGTCAGGGAGATAAGCATACTTTAAGTGTAAAGCAAAAATCCTAAATGCCTTTGTACTTTTACAAAGGCATTTTCTTTTTATGAAGCAGGTAGAACTTGTGCCCCATTTATTCAGAACCGAATACAGAAAGATAGTTTCTGTGCTCTGTAAATTATTTGGCATTGAGCATATTGAAATTGCAGAAGACATTGTAAGCGATACTTTTCTATTGGCCTCTCAGGTATGGGGTTTAAAAGGGTTGCCGGAAAATCCAACTGCTTGGCTCTATACGGTTGCAAAAAATAAAAGCAAGGATTATTTAAAACACAATTCGGTTTTTGCCAAAACCATTGCCAAAGAAATAAAACTTCATGCAGTCGCTTCTGAGGAAATAGAAATCGATTTGTCTATCAAAAATATTAACGACAGCCAATTGGCAATGATATTTGTCGTCTGTCATCCTTGCAATTCGACAGAAGCACAAATTGGATTAGCGTTGAATCTGCTTTGTGGGTTTGGTGCTGATGAAATTGCCAACGCTTTTTTAACGAGTAGAGAAATAATCTACAAGCGGTTGCAACGATCAAAAGAAAAACTGAGGGCAGAGAAAATTAAAATCGAGCAACCTACTTCATTGGAGATTACCGACCGCTTGCCTGCCGTATTAATGACTTTGTATTTGCTTTTTAATGAAGGTTATTATTCTTCAAATCAGGACATCACGTTACGTAAAGACCTTTGCTTGGAGGCAATGAGATTAATTTACTTACTCGTCGGAAATGAGCAAACGAACCAGCCGTCTGCGAACGCTTTGCTTTCGTTAATATGTTTTCATTCATCAAGATTTGATGCAAGGCTTAATCAAAATGGAGAGATTGTTTTATATCAAGACCAAGACGCAAGCCTGTGGAATCAGGAATTGATCGAGAAGGGAGAGTATTTTTTAAATCGGGCTTCGCAAGGCAGTACCATTTCAAAATATCATTTAGAAGCGGGTATCGCTTACTGGCACACGATCAAAGCAGATACAAAAGAAAAATGGGAAAATATTTTGCAGCTATACAATCAACTGTTACTTATCGAATATTCTCCAATTGCTGCGCTAAACAGAACGTTTGCACTGGCCAAAGTTTACGGAAAAAACGAGGCCATCATTGAAGCAGAAAAGATAAAACTCACCGACAATCATTTATACCATTCCCTTTTGGGTGAACTTTATGCCGGCATTGATAACACAAAAGCAATTTCACATTTGCACAATGCGTTGACACTTGCAAAATCAACAACTGACCAACTATTTATTTCCAACAAAATACTTGAGTGCGAAAAAGCAATACTCGCTAATATGAGGTCTTTTATTTGATCAAGAAGGGCAGAAGACTAATGGCTTACTCGAGCATCTTCGATTTCCGTTTCTGGTATTCTTCTTCAGTCAATACGCCTTTTTGCCTAAGCTCGAAAAGCTTTTCCAGTTCGACCGTAAATCCAGCTTTATCATTTTGAGCGCCATGCTTGCCCCGGTTAGCATATTCATCCTGTGCGGTGGTGATTGCATCACGGAGTTTATGAGGGCTCTGTACAAAACGATAAACTGTGGCTCCAGCTTCGGCACCCGTTTGAATTTCAATATCTCCATACCCGAAAATGGAACCCATAAATGATTGACGAAATGAGACGTTGTTTATCTTATCCAGCGGACTCTCCTTGGAATATTTGGAGAATATTCCTTCTTCATCAACGATACGGAGATTGGTAACCGCCCATAGATTGCATCGTCTTTGATAAACTTTAAGCAAAAAGT
>Ga0307509_10007932_pt1 | contig 13705 bp, 19 predicted proteins | sample 10_EM_MG_FD_202245 | JGI IMG/M metagenome (GOLD analysis project Ga0307509, IMG submission 202245) | Populus trichocarpa ectomycorrhiza microbial communities from riparian zone in the Pacific Northwest, United States - 10_EM | ecosystem: Host-associated > Plants > Roots > Unclassified | place...
GCTCAGGAAGTCCTCCAGGCGACCACAGAAGTCGTCTCGGAGGTCCGTGTAACATTCCCATAATTCTCTTGACCTTATGCGAATGTTCTCCCGAAAGGTTACCCTGCCTAGTAGAGTACCTCAAGGTTACTCAACAGTTGCCTAGGCCTTATCCTAGGTTTACCAGCTATTTGTATTAAGTATACGAGACCATAGCACCTCTGGTTACCTCTTGGTATACCATTTGGGCTAAGGTGATAGTGATTGTAGCTACCTATCGTAGGGTCGTTACACGTTCGCAGGATATATAAGGGGAGTATGGGTTACCGCCAAAATAGAGTTCTCTCATATAAGGTCTCTCGGGCATCTAGGAGTCTATTCTGGCCTACAGGTTGTAGGGTAGTCTTCCTAGTGGTACTCACGTAGTCGCAGAAGGCCAGGGTGCTTTCGAGACAAATACCTCAGTAACCAGCCCGGACCTTCTCCCCTTGATTTGTAGCATTCCTATGGGTTGTTATTGGACTCTAGCAGTATGAGTCTTATTACTGTAGAGTATTTCCCGAGAGGCTGGCTATGGGTAGCGCCCACTTAGCCAACTATAGGCTACATCCCACCGGGGAAGCTTCCATGTCAATTTATCACCTTGGATAGTCGCGTAGATTAAATGATAGACTCTATAGCTTGTATAGACGAAGCTACCACTGGGCCAGTGAGTCCACCACCTAGGTATTGACTCCGGTTGTTGTCATAACAGCTAGCCACTGGTATGACTTCGATAGGAAGAGTTTTTCCACCTGCGGTTGTATTGGAGATCCATTGCAGCAACTCATATCCTAGTGACGGATTTAAGTGTACCCGAGTTGGTCCGACACTTCCGACAGGATAAATCCTGATGGAGGGTAGACCTCGGACAAGCGCTGAGCAGGCAAGGGGGCTCACACAAGGTCGGAGTAGTGGTGAATGTCAAAAGCTTCAATCTGATATCTACTTAAGTTTAAGCGTTTGGCATTCTACTTCGATAACCAACTTTCCTGGAGAGAACTTATTGAGTGAAGCTTTCAGCTTAACGATATTAAGTTTAACCGTTTTGACTCTTTGTCAATTATTTACTCTATCTTTATCTTGTCCTTTTAGTTTTGGTGCGGTCGCAACCTTAGTCTTCACCTCTCTATAGGGTGCCCCCGTTACAGGCAGCTTTTTGTATAGCGACCAAAGATCAACCGCAGGAGGGGAGCCGCAAGGTGCCACCTGGGGGGGTGGGAAGAGGGGGGATGAGAGTACCTGTAACCGAGCAACGGGACAAAGACCAAGAGCGTGGTGAAAAGAGGGTGGAAGGAGCAAAGACTTCAGAACACGTGAGACGACTGACTAGAGTAACCGCGGCCGATGCTTTTCCGAATGCGAAACGAAGACGAGGTGCTGAAGTTACTAACCGAAGTGTTCCCCGACAGAACCACATAAACGAGACGGAAAGGTACTTCTCAAAATGCTTGGAAAGCTCAGCGCCCACGGTGAGCGAAGAGCACAGAATGCCGACCATGCAAAACCTAAGCGAGGTGCACAGAAAGTGCGGGGTAAGGGGGAGAACCGAACTTCATGAGTGGGAGTCAACGCTGAACAGGAACAAGAACCCCGTAAAGGAGGGGGTAGACCCCTACGGGAGAGGAGGGGAGATAGCGTCAATCCCCTAGGTAGAAGCCATCAAGGGGGAGGAGAGGGGGGTGGTGGTGGATCCTCCAATGGTTTCCCTGGTGTTGAGATTTCAATCGCCGGAGGTGTAGGGGAGATGGTTCGTGCTAACTACCGTGACCGTTTCTTTTTTCTTTTTTTCTTTTCTTATTTCTTTTCTTTTTTTTTTGAATCTCGTTTATTAATTGTTTCTATCGGAGCCAACGCACACCTGTGCTCATCCCATGATCCTAGGTACAACGAACATTCGGCCGGGATGAAGACCCTGTCGTCCAAAACCTCCAACTACAGTCCATCCCGCGATCCCCAAGCTAAAACCCGCTGACCCTGCCCGACCAAGATAACTCCGCCCGGTACTATGGGTAGAAACTACAAGGAGATGAGAACACGGGCCTGACAACATCGAACCAATAACCCCTGCGAAAGCCTAGCCTAAAAGAAAAACATTCCCAACCGACAGTAGACACAACCAACAAAGAAAAAAAAACCCAATCCCCCTAGTCAAACCACCTATAAGCTAAACCGTAGTAAAACCCCACCGGGCCCAGCTCCCGAAGGAATAGGGAGTCCTGAATATAGGTCTCGGGGATAGAACGAGGGGAGAAAAGCACCCGGAGGCATATAGCCCCGCCAGCCCAGGCTCAGGAAGAACAACCGAGTTCGAGAGAATGTCGCCAAACGAAGGAAGGCTCGTGGCAGCCAAGGAAAGATCCAGTTGGCTATTTCGGAAAACAGGACCCGGAAAGAAGGTTTAAACATGCGCCCCCAGTCCGAGGACATCAGAAGGGAACAGATGTCTGGCGGTGGGCGTAGTGCTGCTAGCAGGAGGGTGCTAGCTGATCCAAACGTCGGGAGGGGGGGGGGCGGAGGGCTAACTCACACAAGAGGTGCGCGGAAGGCAGACAGAAGCGGTGTCACGATGTTTCGAAAAGTGCGACCGTACCAGCAGAGCACAAAGGAGACAGTGCAATACGAGAGAGCAGTGCCACCGGGGACAGCTACTTTACCGATCGACCGAGACTAAAAACCGACCGTTGACAGGTGAGGAGTTGCCCACCGTGGAGGGCTGTCTAAGCGCGCTTTGAGAAGAGGGGGTGAAGGCGAACTCAACCAACCCCTAGGAACAAGCTTGCCAGGCCTGACCATCAGAAGGGAAAGGAAGAGGGAGGGGAGATGGCTTCACCCAGACAGAGGCAATGTGGCCTGTCTGAGGAGAGAGGGGTGGGTGGAAGTGACGATGATTTCCCGTAGTGTTGAGATTTCAATCGCCGGAGGTGTAGAGGAGATGGAGGATGGCTAACTACCGTGACCATTTTTTTTTTTTATTTTTTTTTATTTTTTAAATCATATGTTCATTGTTTCTACGGTACAAGAAATGACATGCATCTTTAATGATATGGCCAAAACAAAACCGAAAATCAAACTAACAATCAACAAAAGAAATAACCATAACAAGTTCCCTCAACGCGACCAATAAGCGTCGCAAAGCAGCCGTAGCTAAGATAAAGGAAAGTATAAACCCCCCAACTAGTCTCGAGGGCCAGGGGCGGATAGGGCGGTAGATGAAAAAAGGGGGTTTGAAGGGGTGTGGAGGGAGGGAGCAAGCGGAGGCATCCCAGGGGGGAAACCAGTGGCGGTGGTGCGAATGAACTCAGCCAGAGGAATGAGCAGCTGTTGGTCGGACCAGAGTGGGGCTTCCGGAGCCAAATCCGAGACCCCTTGGATGAGGCGGGATCTCTGATGGGCTGAGGAGGGGCAGGACAGGATGGCATGGTTGAAGGTCTGTGGGGCTTCAGAGCATATTGGGCAGGCTGTGTCGGCATCAGGGTTTCCCCATGAGGGGTGACCCGCGAGATATCTTCTCTCAGAACGAATCTGGTGTATCCTGCCTGCAACGAACTTGCCCAAACCCATGAAGGGATGGGGGCGTGTTGAGGGCGGGTAGGGGTAGTACGGTGGGGCTGGGGTAGAAGACCAGTCAGAGAGGAGGAGTCGTTTAGCCCTTAGTTTGAGGCGTGGGTATGATGGGACAACCCCGGGTACCGGGGGTAGGTAGTCTCTCAGGTGGAGCGAGATGGGTGGCTGGGTGACCACATCGTGTACGAGGGGGGTTGCCGCGTTAGCCAAGGCTGTGATGGCGTTGTGTCCATACCTGGGGTTCTTGATCTTGTCCGGAGCAGAACGCCAGTCGAGGTTAAAGAAGAGGTAAGGTTGGGAGGTAACTTTCCCACGCGCTATCAAGGCGGCGGGGTGTGGCGAAAAGGTGGGGACGGACCTAGGGAGGCGTGCTGTGGCAGGGTTTATCTCCGGAGGGGAGCAGACAAGCCTTAGGCCAGCAAGGCGGCATTGGGGGCGTACCAGAACAGGCAGCAGGGGAAGACAAGCCTCCCTGTGCAAACATATTATGTTGGTGGAGGAGAAACAGTTGGTGATCTACCTACAGACACGATGCCAGAAAACTGACATTGGTCCCATGATAGACGGGGGAGGGTGACAAACAGCGGACCCGTAGTGAAGAATTGGAGCAAGGAGCGAACCCGCCAAGGAGAGACAAAGGTAGGGTGGAAGGCCCATCCCGGGGAGGGAGAGGCGGCGAATCGTGGCTAAGGCGGCGTTTGCAAGCGTATACCTCCTGGAAAAGTGGGATCTTGAGTCGAAGGCGGGGGTGAAGATGAAGCCCAGCCACTTCAGGTGGCACTGTGGATAGAAGAGCTGATCCTCTAGCTGTACCGGGAGGGAGCACAGCGGCTCGTTGCTCCTGGTGGTTTTCCAGTGGATCAGTTCGGTCTTGGGCACGGAGAAGGAGATGTTGATCGGGGAGGCCTTTCTCTTGAGCGTCGAGAAAGCCTTCTGAAGGAGGCGAACGTTTGCTCTGTATGAGGTTGAGGCCACTGTAACGGCAAAATCGTCGACGTAGGAGATAATAAGGAATCTGGGAATTTCCAGGTGGAGGGGGGAGACATATATGACAAACAGAAGTGGGGAGATGGGGGATCCCTGAGGGACCCCGACCGAGACGTGGGCGAAGAGGCGAGGGGACCCTTGGAACGTCAGGTGGCAGGTACGATCCCTGAGGAAAGAGCTGACCCACTGGACCAGGTATGGGCTGACCCCCTTCTTCCGGAGAAGAGAAAGGAGGGAGGGAGATTCCACGTTATCAAAGCCCCCTTCACATCAAGAAACAGAGTGGAGGTCTTGTATCGCAGGCGGTGAAAGGTTTTGACATTGTGTTGCAGGACGAGGGCGGCATCAGCGGTGGACCTTCCAGGGAGGGACCCGCACTGAAGGGGGTGGATGAGGGAGCATATCGGTGGTTGGGCTGAAATGCGGGAAGCTACCACTCTCTCAAGGATCTTAGAGAGCGTTCGGAGGAGGACGATAACCCTAAAGGAGGAGGGCGAGTCGTATGAGGGTTTACCCGGCTTGTCAATGACAATACCAAGCGCTTTCTTGAGGGAGGGAGGGTGAAAACCGTGGGCTAGTAGGGGGTCCAGGAGGGAGGGAAGAAGGGTGGGCTTGATGCGGTGTACAGATTTCCACACAGAGTACGGGATGTGGTCGGGGCCAGGGGCAGAGGTGTTTGAGGACTTAGAGAGGGCCCTGGATATCTCTTCGGAGGTGATGGGGGTATAGTCCTCATACCGCGTGAGGCGGAGGAGGGGAGGAGGTGGGGGTTTGGCGGGGAAGAAGTGGTCGAGGAGCGTTTCCGCTACCTCGGCCGGGTCGGAGGCCCCCGGTAGGTCTGGGAACCTTTGTGGTCGGCGGCCAAACGCGAATCTCTTGGCTGTCCAGAGGGACCGCGGGGTGGCCGACGATAGGAAGTCCGACCAGTGTGCTTTCTTGGCTGAGCTGATGGCTTTAAAGTATGTTCTTCTCGAGCTTTTCACATTACTTCAGTTGACAGGGGACGGGTCGAGGCGGGTCATACTGGCAAACTTGTGATACTCCCTTCTCAGAGACGATAGGCAAGGAGACCCCCATGGCTTTGAGCGGGGGCACGGGCGCTTGCTCGGGGCATGGAAGGTTAGGAGGGAGGTAAGTCGGGTGGAGGAGATGTCGAACCATCTACTCAGGGAGTTGGACGTGGGCCTCGCTGGGCAGGGTAGTGTAGTGAAGGTATCAAGTGCCTTCCCTACCGCATCTAGGTCAAGGAGAGCCCAGTGCGGAGTAGGAGGAGGTAGCATAATCGCAGGAGCTTTCAGTGTAATCACACATGGAACGTGGTCTGAACCAGTGGAGGGGAGGGGGGTGTCCCATGAGGAGACGAGAGGGGAGAGGGCGGTATTCGCGAAGGCTAAGTGCAAAACAGAGGGTCGCGAAATGGTGTCAAATGGGAATCGAGTATACACCCCAGGGGTGTTGAGAAGGTGGTACGGGACGTCGAAAGCAGCATCAAAGTAGCGCGTACAGATGATAAATTCCCTTTCAGATAGAGAGCGGCCGGGATCTGCCAACGGATGGTGAAGGTTAAAATCACCTAACACCAGGTGAGGAAAGACAAGAAAGAATCCGCTCAGGCAGTATGGAGCGGTAAGGAGGACGGTTTGTGCGAAGAAGGTACACCGAGGTGACCCTGAGGGAGCGGTGGGGGGAGCCAAAAAGACCTTCGGGAGAAAAAACATCAACTGAAAGCATCTCCGAGGAGTCATAATAAACAGTCGAGCAGGACAAGTGCTGGTTCAAGGTACGAGAAACATAAATGGCTACCCGTGGGCGGCCAGGAGGGGGGGGGGTAAAGGACATAAATCCCAGGAATGTCGGAAGAACCGAGCGTCTGGAGGGGGGGTCTTGAATAGCAACAAGCAATGGAGGGTGAGGCAGCATGGTGAGGCTGTGAAAAAGTGAAAGAAAAACATCCCAGCTCCCAAGGTAGTTATGTTGAATAATTGGAAAGGACGGGAAGACAGCACTGCTGTCAGTGTAACGAGTGAAAAAATTCTCCATTATTGGGCAGAGCCCACGGAGGAATCGGAATCTAGAGATGCATCACCACTCTCTCTTGGGGCAAGATCGGTGACGGTGATGGTGCGTTGGGCCCTCTGCCTAGGTGGAGGAGCATGGCGGGGGAGTACAGAGGCACTCAGGGTTCGGGGAGCGGCGTCACGTTCTGAGGGAACAACCGTCGAAGGGCCAGCCTGGTCCTCAGCAAGATCCATGCTGTCCTGCGCCTGGTCCTCAGCGAGATCCATGGTGTCGTGCGCCTGTCGAGATGGCACCTCCGGAGCATCTGGAGTGGTCTTTGGGCGGGAGGGGCAATCCCTGCTGCGCGCAGAGTGCTCTTCTTGGCAGTTAGGGCCGCATGGCACCGAGGATGGACAGCAGGCGAGGACAGGTCGGAGATTGCCACTCTTAGGGCAGGAAGGGTTAGGGCAGCGATCCTCCGCTCTGGTGTGGGGGAGCGAACAGAAGTGACAAACTGGCAGTGTGGTGGGACAGTGGGTAGTGATGTGGCCGAATTTCCAGCATTTCTTGCATTGGGAGTTCTTAGAGGAGGAGAACATCTGCTCCACTCTCCGGTTTCGGGAGAAGAGGTTGATGGAGGGGAGGACTCCGAAAGTGTCAGGTGGGGCCAGGGTGACAACCACTGAGGTTGCGGACTTCTGATCCCGAGATTCTGGGTCCGGGTTAAGGTAACGCGCTGAGAGAATGGAGACTCCCCTGGCATTGCGGATGGACTCATGACGAGAGGGGAAGAGTTGGGCATCGTCTGAGGGGAGGAAAGCAAGAGGGATCGAGTGAATCAAAAGTTGTGTTTTGTTCGGAGCGGGTTTGAAAAGATCCCAGGGGGAGTTGCCTACCGGAAAAGCCTTGTTCAACCTCGAGGTAAGGGGAGCGAAATAAGGGGTATAAGCGGAGGTGGGAGTGTGAAGGTCGGTACCGAGCAGTGACACCGAGCCTTTGTCGTTGACCGTGCACGTCAACGAATGGGGAAGGGAGCAGTTGGCTTCTCTGAGAACAGAAGCAGCGATGTCTGGGAAGTGGGCTGCTATGTTGAGCGCTTCTGGATGAGGTTCGAAGGTGGTTCTGGAGGCGAAGAATCTGCGGACAGCTTGGGGGAGAGGAGAGGGAGATTTCGTAAAAACCTCACCCGACGCAACCTCAACGGAGGAAGCCGAGACAGCGGCCTTCCCCTGTCCACCCTTCTTTCCCTTAGCAGGGGGTGCCACAGCTTGAGCGTTAGTAGGGGTGGCTTTTGTGGCCATGGTGTTGGGGGAATGCCAGTTTGGTTCCAGATGACCCGGGGTCCAGGCAGGGCCAGGGGGGTATTTCCCTTTGGCGAATTCTTCCGCTTCCCAGGTGTGGGGGTATTTCTTGGCAAACGCCTCAGGGTTGCCATATAGTGTGGGAGGGGAAGTCGACATGTCATATCTCGGGAGATCCGGGTCAGCTGCTGGGGAGGGCCAGACCGTGTTGGGTGGTGGTGGGGGTGGAGCCGGAGGAGCTCTTTCTTTCCCTTTCTCTTGGCGAGCGGGGTTGGTGTTACCGGTAGTGGTGGGGCGAGGCCCACTAGAGGAGGGTGTGGCCTTTTGTGGGATAGCAGGGCGCTGGGGAGGGAAAGGGGCCTGAGTGGCTGACGGAAGACGGGAGGCAATGTCACGGAGAGATGTCTGGAGTAGGGCGAGGTTGGGGGGTTGTGGGGAGAAGTCCAGATTGGCAACCTGAGAGGACAAGTTGTGGATTAGTCGAGAGATTCTCGAGAGCTGTTGTTATGTGGACGATTGACTGAAGCTAGGTGCAAAGTAGAGGGAGGAGCATCTGTTCTCCGATAGAGAGTGTGGAGATGTTTGCCGGCGTAATGGGGGGGAAACCTGCAGCGGGGAGACCTAGGTCGGCGGCAGTCTGGTGGAAAATCGAGACTAGATGGTCGAGATTTCCAGTGGTTGGGAGGGGAGAGAGAGAGGCTGCGGTAGGGTTTCTCGAGGGGCCACCCTGGTGGGAGGCCATGTCTGTACGTGAGGGTGGGGACGCGAGGCCCAACAGTGAGGACGAAAAGTGTGGGAGAGGAGATCGTGTGCAGAACGACGTGGTGTTGAGAAATGTAAAGGGGGGGAAAGAGGGGAGCGGAAGCCTGCTAACTACCGTGACCGTTTTTTCTTTTTTTTCTTTTTTTTTTAAATCATATGTTCATTGTTTCTACGGTACAAGAAATGACATGCATCTTTAACGATATGGCCAAAACAAAACCGAAAATCAAAATAACAATCAACAAAGGAAATAACCAAAACCATTTCCCCCAATGCGACCAATAATCGTCGCAGCCCAGCCGTAGCTAAAATAAATGAAAGTATAGAACCGCTTAACTAGTCTCGAGGTCCAGGGGCGGGTAGGGAGGTAGAGGGAAAGAGCGGATTTGCGGGAGTGTGGAGGGAGAGAGCAAGCGGGGGCTTCCCAGGAGGGAAACCAGTGGCAGTGGTGCGGATGAACTCAGCCTGAGCAATGAGCAGCTGCTGGTCGGACCAGACTGGGGCCTCAGGAGCCAAGTCTGAGACCCCTGGGAGGAGGCGGGATCTCTGACAGGCGGAGGAGGGGCAGGACAGGATGGCATGCTTGAAGGTCTGAGGTGCCTCAGAGCATAAAGGGCAGGAGGTGTCGGCATCATGGTCGCCCCATGAGGGGTGAGCCGAGAGATAGCTTTTCGCAGAGCGCATCTGGTGTAATCTCCCCGCAACAAACTTGCCCAGGCCCATGAAGGGATGGGGGCGCGTTGAGGGCGGATAGGGGTAGTATGGCGGGGCTGGGGTGGAAGACCAGTCCGAAAGGAGGAGTTGTTTAGCCCTCAATTTAAGGCGCGTGTATGACGGGACAACCCCGGGTAACGGGGGTAGATAGTCAGTCAGGTGAAGGGAGATGGGTGGTAGGGTGGCTACGTCGTGGACGAGGAGGGTGGCTGCGTTGGCCAAGGCTGTGATGGCATTGTGTCGATACCTCGGATTCCTTAGCTTGACCGGGGCAGAACGCCAGTCGAGGTTAAAAAAAAGATAAGGTTGGGAGGTAATCTTCCCTCGTGCTATTGAGGCGGCGCGGTGCGGCGAAAAGGTGGGGACAGACTTAGGGAGGCGTGCCGTGGCCAGGTTTATCTCCGGGGGGGAGCAGATGAGCCTTAGGCCAGCAAGGCGGCGTTGGTGGCGTACAAGTATAAGTAGCGGGGGAAGACAGGCTTCCCTGTGGAAACATGTCAGGTTGGTGGAGGAGAAGCAGTTGGTGATCCACCTACAGACCCGATGCCAAAAAACAGACATTGGGCCCATGATAGACGGGGGAGGGCTCCATACAGCGGACCCATACAGAAGGATAGGAGCAAGGAGCGAACGCGCGAAGGAGAGACAAAGGTAGGGGGGAAGGCCCATCCCAGGGGGGGAGTGGCGGCGGATCGTGGCCAGGGCGGCATTTGCAAGCGTGTACCTCCTGGAGAAGTGGGACCTTGGGTCAAAGGCGGGGGTGAAGATGAAGCCGAGCCATTTCAGGCGGGACTGTGGATAGAAGAGCTGATCTTCGAGCTGTACCGGGAGGGAGCACGGCGGTTTGTTGCTCCTGGCAATCCTCCAGTGGATCAGTTCAGTTTTTGGAACAGAGAAGGAGATGTTGATCGGCGAAGCCTTCCTTTTGAGTGCTGAGAAGGACTTCGGAAGGAGGCGAACGTTGGTTCTATAGGAGGGCGAGGCTACCGTGACAGCAAAGTCGTCGACATAGGAGATGATAAGTGACCTGGGGACTTCCAGGTGAAGAGAGGAAACGTATATGACGAACAGAAGAGGGGAGATGGGGGATCCTTGAGGGACCCCAACCGAGACGGGGGCGAAGGAGCGAGGGGACCCTTGGAACATCAGGCGACAAGTGCGGTCCCTGAGGAAAGAGCCGGTCCATTGCACCAGGTAGGGGCTGACCCCTTTCTTGCGGAGGAGAGAAAGGAGAGAGGGGGACTCCACGTTAGAGAAGCCTTCCTTAACATCTAGGAAGAGAGTGGAGACTTTGTATCGGAGGCGGTGGGAGGACTCAACGTTATGTTGCAGGACGAGGGCGGCATCGGCGGTGGGAGGGAGCCGCATTGAAGGGGATGGATGAGGGAGCATATGGTCGCCTGAGCCGAGAGGCGGGTGGCAACCACTCTCTCAAGGATCTTAGAGAGCGTCCGGAGCAGGACGATGACCCTAAAAGAGGAGGGTGAGTTGTATGAGGGTTTGCCCGGCTTGTCAAGGACTATGCCGAGTGCCTTCTTGAGGGAGGGAGGGTGAAAACCGTGGGCTAGTAGGAGATCCAAGAGGGAAGGAAGAAGGGATGGCTTGATGTGGTGCACGGACTTCCACACGGAGTACGGGATGTGGTCGGGGCCAGGGGCGGAGGTGTTCGAGGATTTGGATAGGGCCCTGGATACCTCCTCTGAGGTGAGGGGTGTGTAGTCTTCATAGCGGGTGAGGTGAAGGAGAGGGGGAGGAGGGGCTTTGGATGGAAAAAAGTGGTCAAGAAGCGTTTCGGCTACCTCGGCCGGGTTGGAGGCCCCTGGAAGGTCTGGGAACCTTTGTAGTGGTTTGCCGAATGTGAATCTCTTGGCCGTCCAGACTGAGCGTGGAGTGGCCGAGGACAGGAAGTCCGACCAGTGTGCTTTTTTGGCCGAGGCGATGGCCTTGAAGTAAGTTCTTCTCGAGCTCTTGACATTGCTCCAGTTGAGGGGGGAGGGATCAAGGCGGGACAACCTTGCGAATCTGTGATATTCCCTTCTAAGGGACGACAGGCGGGGGGACCACCATGGTTTCGAGCGGGGGCACGGGCGCTTGCATGGGGCATGGGAGGTGAGGAGGGAGGTAAGGTGGGTCGAGGAGATGTCAAACCATCTACTCAGGGAGTTGGGTGTGGGCCTTGCTGGGCAGGGAAGTGTGGTCAAGGTATCCAGTGCCTTTCCTACCGCATATAGGTCAAGGAGGGCCCAGTGTGGAGTGGGGGGGGGTAGCATAACCGCGGGTGGCCTTAGCGTTACCACACATGGAACGTGGTCTGAGCCAGTGGAGAGGAGGGGGGTGTCCCATGATGAGACAAGAGAGGAGAGGGCGGTATTCGCGAAGGCCAGATCCAAGACAGAGGGCCGCGAGATGGTGTCAAATGGGAAATGGGTGTAAACCCCGGGGGTGTTGAGAAGATGGTACGGTATGTCAAAAGCGGCATCGAAGTAGCGTGTGGAGATGATAAACTCCCTTTCAGATAGGGAGCGGCCGGGGTCTGCAAGGGGATGATGGAGATTGAAGTCGTCTAAAACCAGGTGAGGGTAGGAGAGAAAAGAAAAAACACGCTCAGGCGAAACAGAACGGTAAGGAGAGCTGTTAGTGCGGAGGAGTTACACCGAAGTGACCCTGAGGGAGTGGTGGGGGGATCCAAAAAGGCCCTCCGAAGAAAAAACATCAACCGAAATCATGTCCGACGATGCGTGAAGAACCATTGAGCAGGACAGGTGTTGATTCAGAGTGCGAGAAACATAGATGGCCACCCGTGGGCAGCCAGGTGGGGGTGGGTCGAAGGACATAAATCCTGGGAATATTGGAAGGACTGATCGTCTGGAGGGGGGGTCTTGAATGGCCACAAGCAAAGGAGGGTGAGGCAGCACAGTAAAGCTGTGAAAGAGTGAGAGAAAAACATCCCAGCTCCCAAGGCAGTTATGTTGAACGATTGGAAAGGACGGGAAGACAGCACTGCTGTCGGTGTAACGAGTGAAAAAATTCTCCATTATTGGGCAGAGCCCTCAGAGGAGTCGGAGTCTAAAGATTCATCACTGCTCTCTCTTGGGGCGAGATCGGTGATGGTGATGGTCCATTGGGCTCTCTGCCTAGGTGGAGGAGCATCGCGGGGGAGTACAGGGGCACTCGGGGTTCAGGGAGCGGCACCTGGTGTTGGGGGAAGGATCGTCGAAGGGCCAGCCTGGTCTTCAGCGAGATCCATGCTGTCCTGCGTCTGTCGAGACGGCATCTTTGGTGTGTCGGGAGTGGGCTTCGGGCGGGAGGGGCAATCCCTGCTGCGCGCAGAGTGCTCTTCTTGGCAGTTAGGGCAGCATGCCACCGAGCATGGACAGCAGGCGAGGACAGGTCGGAGATTGCCACCCTTAGGGCAGGAAGGGTTAGGGCAGGGATGCTCCGCCTTGGTATGGGCGAGCGAGCAGAAGGGGCAGACTGGAAGCGAGCTGGGACAGCGGGTAGGGATATGGCCGAACTTCCAGCATTTCTTGCACTGGGAGTTTTTATAGGAGGAGAACATTTGTTCGAGCCTGCGGTTCCGGGAGAAGAGGGTGATGGAGGGGAGGATAGCGTAAGCGTCGGGCGGGGCCACTGTAACAACCACGGAGGTGGCCTTTTTCTGCTCACGAGATTCCGTGTTTGGGTTGAGGTAGCGCGCCGACAGAATGGAGACTCCCCTGGCATTGCGGATGGACTCATGAAGAGAGGGGAAGAGTTGGTCATCGTCCGAGGGGAGGAAGGCAAGAGGAACTGAGTGAATCAGCAGCTCTCTTTCGTTTGGGGCGGGTTTGAAAATATCCCAAGGAGAGTTGCCTATCGGAAAGGCTTTGTTCAGTCTTGAGGTGAGGGGAGCGAAGTAGGGGGTATAAGCGGAGGCGGGGGTGTGAAGGTCAGTACCGAGCAGCGACACTAAGCCCTTGTCGTTGACCGTGCAAGTGAAGGAAAGAGGAAGGGAGCAATTAGCCTCTCTGAGGACAGAGGCAGCGATGTCCGGGAAATGGGCTGCTATCTTAAGCGCTTCTGGGTGAGATTCGAAGGTGGTTCTGGAGGCGAAGAATCTGCGGACACCTTGGGGAAGGGGAGGGGGAGACTTTATAAAAACCTCACCCGACGCAACCGCAACAGAGGAAGCCGAGGCAGGACCTTTCGCCTGACGACCCTTCTTTCCCTTAGCAGGGGGTGTGGCAGCCTGAGCGTAGATGGGGGTGGCTTTGGGGGCCATGGTGGTGGGGGGACGCCAGCCGGGGTCCAGATGGCCAGGGGTCCAAGAAGGGCCGGGGGGGTACTTGCCCTTGGCGAACTCTTCCGCCTCCCAGGTG
>Ga0307509_10007934_pt1 | contig 13701 bp, 10 predicted proteins | sample 10_EM_MG_FD_202245 | JGI IMG/M metagenome (GOLD analysis project Ga0307509, IMG submission 202245) | Populus trichocarpa ectomycorrhiza microbial communities from riparian zone in the Pacific Northwest, United States - 10_EM | ecosystem: Host-associated > Plants > Roots > Unclassified | place...
CCCCCCATAGTTGGCAAGGAGGATCAACACGTCCCCGGCCCCGAAACCACCCCACCGAACTAGGTGATTCGACGAGGGCCGGCCCTCCTGTACATTAATTCCCTCCTCTCCCCGGCCATCCGTCACATCACATTCTACGGCCGTAGGCAGCACATGGAGGGCGATTCAAAAAGTCATCTTTCATCCTTGTGCGTATATCGTTATTCCTAGTGGACGGGTATCCTCACCAGACAGCGTCCTCCTAGTATAAAGCCGACCGAAGAAGTGCGCATGATGGACCCGCCTTCGCCGACGGACTCGAACGTCAGTACCAAACTTGACCACCTCCGCCCACCAACACTCGGACTCCTGTTGCGTCCCCCCACCAGTTCCCTACGGTCTGCGGCTGCACCGTCACACTCACCAAGTGATCGTTTCAGCCTCTTTTTTTCGTTCGGTTTCAATGCTGGGTTAGTACCCGCACCTCGATCACTGATATTCCCTCCAAGATCATCCCACGAATTGAGGGTTGGTTTCGTTCGGTTGGTGGGAAAGCGGGCACTTGATGCCATTTTGGAAGACTCAGAATTGACACACTCCGTACGCCTACCTGTGTTGGATGCACTTCCGACCCCATATTCTCTAGTAAAGAGACTTGTATTCTAGTTCTACACACGTTGCCACAATGGCAGCCATATATTAGTTGGGTCCAAATATAACAAAGCCTGCGACGAGCTCGAATCCCTAAGCCATCGCTACCAGTCGTTGAATGCGTTTTTAGCCAATAAATTAAATACGACAAGTAATGACCCAGAAGTAGTCCGAGAGCGTACGAGGCCTGGCATGGGGTTTGATGACCACAAGGGATTAAGGACCTATAGGACGTATGGTACCGAACATGGCAGAAGTGCTGCTTCCTCAATTAATTGCCCGCACCGGGATCCGACGACGGGCCAAAGTATTCGCTCGAAGTGCGAACTGTGCTTGTTTCGGCAGCGTCACGGCCATGAAGGGACAGCCGTATCTCTCCTTCCTCGTCTGGCATACTATCGTGGGGAGGTAATGGTCGAAGGGTAGCGACATATTGCGTTGTCCGCTGATCCCTTCCGTGCAATCTCATGATCACGAGCGGATCTGGATACACTGTCGTCATCAGCGATGTTGTGAAAGAAGTCTGGACTTACCTCCTGTCGTTCTCGATTGCATTGTTACCAACTCTGCCCGTTCCAGGTTGTTAAAAGCTGCATCATCCAATACTGATAGGCTCGGTGTGGCCGGGCTGTGCGGGTTGCTGGTAGGCCGCGTAGGCGGTTCTACAACAATAGGTATTGTGGCAGGAGACCCTGCAAGTATGGATGAGCCCTGGTTCGAAAACCGAAAACGAGCTAACCTTGCGGGACTGTTGCTGCCCGAATTCGACCTTTGATCTGGTTATTGATGAGTCGGTTAGATGCTTTCTGGTGCCAGGTCAGTCGGACGTCCCTCGATAGCAGTAAGGATCTACCTTTACTATCAAATATGTCTTCCTAGAGACCCGTTTGTATTTCATAATTAGAAGAAATCTTTGAAATGGGGAGCGGGTGTCCTCCAAGTCCTTCTCCAGTTGGTCCAGTCTGTGCTATCACGCTTTAGCAATGCATATATACAGGGTATACGAGGATTTCGAACTGACTCATCGAGTTTGCTTTCAATCACTTGTTGCTCGTGAATTGGCACCAGGTCTATGCACTGCTGAAGGAGGTGGCGTGTTCGATCATTGTAATCTTCGGCACTTCGTATCTTAACGCTGATAAGACTTTTGCGGAGATTGTCGACGACGACGCCCCTGGCTGAATCATCTGACACTTCGTGAACCGTATCCGTGTCCTGAGTGGGTCTTTCCGTCATCAACTTGAAGATGGTTAATTTGTTCTGAAGTTCTGAGAAGGCGGAGGGTTAAAGGCGACGGGACTTGAAAGAGGGATATTTGGTTTCAGTATTCTGCCGAGGCTGCATCGAAATATATATAAATACATTGACCGAGAGCGCCAGCATATTGCGGGACCCTCGTTTCCATATACCGGATTTTGAACGGCCTTGACGACAGTATCAACAAGTCTTGTTTAACTCCATACAAATCTGCAAGTCTCCAACAATGTGTCAGCGGTGCGAGCTTATTCGTTGAAAACTGGAGTGTGACTGAGCCGTAATCATGACAATGACAACAACAAGGAGGATGAAACAGCTGCCATTCAGTTCAGGCTGGTGCGCACTTTGCCGGGCAATGTTCCGAGAGGATGGCCACTGCCGAACAGACGCCCGATCCAGTTCCGTTCCCACTAATAAACAATAGCCTTTCGTCCTGCGTCTCGCACTCCACTCCATCCCACCCCAGGTTAACACCCTTGATGACAACGGGTGGTCAGCTGCGTAGAGAGTTCTTTGGGGATAACCCCAGGATAGAACCAGGGGGTATCCGTCCCTACGAGTCCTGGTGGATCGAGCGGCAAAAAGCGTTGGAGCAGGCAGGGTATATGCTCCGTCCCCGATACCACCCTGACTGGAAACCATCGTGGGCCGGCACGCACAAATATCCCCATCGGTTCGAAGACGGGCAAGTCTTGCAGGTGAGATCTGATATCCGCGTGTTCCAGTTTTTTGTGCTCATAAATGCTTCAGTTACGTCTGTGCATCGACGCGACTCGGATCTCTGATGGGAGACCTGTAATGCTGAAGAAGCTTCCCTTCGAAGAAGGTCCTCATGAACTCGAGATAAACAGGCTTTTCTCGACGGAACCCCTTGCTTCGAACCCCCGAAACCATTGTGCACCCCTCCTCGACGTCATTCAATTACCAAACGACCCCCCGATCATGGTACACTCCTTGTTGCGCCCATTTTATGACCCTCGACTCCAAACATTTGGAGAGTTTATTAGTTTCTTTTCACAAGTGTGTGAGGTGAGTCTTGCGTTACCTCTCACTGGCGTGTATTGGGTCCCTGACCTGGCTAGGGTGTACAATTCATGCACGAGAACCATGTTGCACATCGGTGTGTTCATCTTTAATTTTCACTTCTCTCCGTCTCTTTCTGCGGTGCTTATTTCCTATTTATCTTACCTCAGGGACTGTACGTCGGAAAACATCATGCTCGACCCTTCAAATATGTATCCCAACTCGTTCCACCCCGCTGACATGGGCCGAAGTAAAGATTTTCGTCGAAAAGCAAGGGGATATTCACGAACTAGGCGTCCTGCACGATATCTTCTCATTGACTTTGGCCTTTCTCGCCGGTACGACCCAGCAAACGGGCCTCCGCTGGATGAACCGATACATGGAGGAGATAAGTCCGCACCCGAACTTCAGGACGGCAAACCACCATACAATCCATTCCCTACCGATGTTTACTACGTTGGAAACCTAGTTCGGGAGGATTATATGGAGGTCCGCAACTCTCTTTTTTAAGACGGCGCTTTGGCTGACAATTAACTAGAAATACTATGGGTTCGAGTTTATGAACGGACTCATCGCGGACATGGTCCAAGAAGATCCCACGAAGCGTCCCACCATGGACGAAGTTGTTACCCGTTTATCCGTTGTCCAGAAGAAGATAAGCTCATGGAAGGCACGCTCTCGGATGGTCCGCAAGAAGGAATTTTGGCTCCTTAAAATGTGGAGAATAGTCGGACATTGGTACCAAACCATCGGCTACGTCCTTGGCCGTAAGTCAGCGATTCCCGACCCAAAATGATGATGGCTATCTAAATTCCACTTGCTGCGTCGTTGCTTTTTCCTGTTGTCGCGCCCACATTCGTTTTCTATGCAAGTTCTTGATATACCTGTTATCTAGTGCTATCTATTTTGGTTATCTCTAGTTGGAAACACGTGTTGTGTTATTTGAGTCCCGCAATCGGAATACCCCTCACCAGTATGATGCAAACCGGCGCCGATCAATCCAATCCTTTTGGTAACGTGGCTTGATTAATTGACCTACTCTTGGGAAATGGCACAAACTATTCCCTTTTTTTTTTGAATTTGAATTTGAATTTGAAGTTTATTCTCCACTGTTTACACAACAAGAGATTGCAGTGCTATGAGAACACTACATAGGAGACCCAGGGAGTATATAACAGACTGTCGAGAGAAACAGATATAAGTAAAACAAAAAGCACAGAGTGCTTCAGGCCTCAAGCCAACCGAAAAAATAATTACAGGGGGTCCGGGCAAGGGGGTAGGGGACAGAGGAGAGAATTACTACGTACGAGAAAGGTGGCAAGCGCTTCAGCGCCTTTCACAGTCCAAAATAAGTAATGAAAAGAATAGTCCTTAAGAATGCAAGTGCAAAAAATCGAAACCAAGGGACTGTACGATGGATGAATGGTCCACGTGCGAGTTCGGGGAATGGGAAGGCGAGATAGCGGATAGAACCAAAGCACGTCAATCCGAGATCGTGCGATGGAGCGAAAGGTAAAGCGGGCCGCGATTGTTAGTCGCTCTACCGCTGCAGAAAGGGAAAGGAAATGAAGGGAAAGAGAGAGAGAGAGAGAGAGAGTGTGTGTGTGTGTGCTGGCTCCGCGTGAGCCGCTTCAACAATAGCAAAACGCGAACAGAGGGGGGGAAAGCGCAATGCAAAACTAGGGCACAGCTGAGGCACTACTCGCCTCCTGCTCACGGTGCTGCGCGTGGGTTTTTATATATATCGGAACTATCTACTTACAGTCTAGCTAACTGTCCATGACTACGGAAAGGAGGGTGACAAGGAAAACGGAATGACAGCAGTGCGTGCTGTCCTGTGGCATTGGTCGAGTCAGGCGATGGTTGGGGGTGTCCAGATTCGGGCATTTGCAAGCCCAGCACATATCCCGTCGTTACAGGACAGTCAGACAGAATGTGAGGAGCAGAGTGGAGAACAGGAGCATTGGGAACCTGAGGGTGAGCCATGCATTGGAGGACACGTCATTGGCTGCCATAGCAGGCTGCTGGAAGGTGTGCACTACCTCAGGTAGGAGAAGGGGATTGGGAGGGGGTGAGACGTGGGTTGGCATGTTGCTCTGCCATGAGGGCCTCGAAACTGGCACCCTGGTTAGCGAAGGAAATGAGTGAACAAGGCGTGGCATATGGCCGCACGACGGACATTCGCCCCCTGGGTCGGTCTCGGGTCACCTTGGCTTTCGGCCAAGGGTTACCATTGCGATCCAGTTTGGTCATCAGGATGGGGATTTGCAAGTATGTACATGGGCAGGTTATGGTGTCGCCAGATGTGGGGCGCATGTGTTGTGAGTAGGCGCTGCAAAAGCAGTGTTGAAAGAAAACTTGGAGGGCAGCGCTCATGGTGCGACGTTGTCCAAGGGAAAGGGACCTGATGACAAGTTCAGAGGGGAGAGAGGACTCAGGGACCGGGATTATGCCGCCTGTCCATTTGCAATGGGGCAGATCCGCACGGTTATCCTGGTCAGTCTTCCACAGTCTAAAGGGGAGGGTTTTCAGGAGGGGTTTAGGGAGGGCATCGGGGATGTGGTGTAACTGAGCCTTGGCTTGTAGTTCAGCAAGATTGAAATCTTTACTGCAGGGGCCTGGCCAGTTACATGGGAAGATGTGTGGGTCAGCACATGTGGGCTTTCTATTAAGCTTGACGGCCAGGGGGTGGACGGAGATGTTAATGTCCAGGTGAAGGAAGCACTGCATACCAAGCGCGCCTGTAAACAGGGTAGCCTGGGGGAGATACTTGTGCTTCGACAGGGACATGAGGGGGCGGTGTAGGTTCCGGTTCGGAACAAAGATGATTATGTGACATCCGGGGTGAGGACCGAGGGAGAGGATGCCAGCTATGGCGGCCTCTGTGGTGGCAAGAGTGCGGTCATGGCTGGCGCGGAAGCCTTGCTCGATGCAGGTGCTGTTGGCAAAGGAGAGGAAGGCGACAATGAAGTGGTCAGGGTGCGGGATTGGGTAGATGTGGATGGTGTTGTGGCCAGGGGGGGGCTGGTTCACGAGATCAATGATAGTTGTGGACCAAGCCAGCGTCGCCGGAAGGTTGAGGGTATTGAAAACTTGGGGATGGGACCAGGTAAGGCCTGTTGGGATGCAGAAGGCTGGGAAGGAAGCAGGGAGTAGGGAGGTAAGGGGGGTGGGGATCGGGTTAGGAGGGGTGAAGATGGCAGAGGGATCATTGGAGGGGAGCATGTGTAAGAGAGCAAATGGGGGGAGTTTGGAGAGACAGGTGGTGAAGGCCTCGCAGTACTTCGTGATGGTGTATTTGATGGGCGGGATGGCAAGCATGTTATGGAGGGGTTCAACCGGGGTGGTGCAGAAGGTGCCGCTGATTTTACGAATGGCGACATTCTGGGCAACTTGGAGTATACGGATGAGGGATTTTGGAGCTCGATGTGACCATATCGGGAGGCCATAGAGTAGAACCGGGAGTGTGATGGCATGGAAGACGAGGCGCCAGTTGTGGAAGTCAATTCCACAAACCGAGTTGCCAAGGAGCAGTCCCCGAAAGGAGGACTGGGCACGTGCTGCCATGATTTTAGCGTGAGGTTCCCAGTTGAACTTGTCGTCGATGAAGATGCCAAGGTAGCGCACTAGCAACGATCGACAAACCTGAAGAATCCCGCTGCCAGGAATCCGCAGGTCAATCGACGGCCGGAGAGCTCCGACATGTTCCGGGTTTGCTCGACGAGGTTGGAATGCAATGAACTCCGTTTTGTCCGGATCGAGGCGGAGACCATTTCGTAGAAGCCAGTCCGCGACAATGAAGAAGCCGTCGGTGCATTTCTGGATGACTGAGTGGTGTGTGGTGCTGGTGGCGACGATCGCGCCGTCATCGATGTAGGACGACAGGGATCTGAAGCGCCATGCTTCCATGAGATGGAGGAGGGGAAGGATGTATATTGCCGACAGGATGGGAGACAGTGGGGAGCCTTGGGGGGTGCCGTGGTTGAGGACGACCTCCAGGAGGGGTTTGCCGTTAAAGGACAACGTGATCCGACGATCTGTGAGGAAAGATCGGACCCAATCGCACAGAGACAGGGCGAAGCCCAGGATGCAGAAGATGTGCACTAGGCGGCTGACGTGGAGGTTGTCAAAGAAACCCTGGATGTCGAAGAGGAGGAGGGCAGCGACGTGACCACTCTTGACACAGGTTTGGACCGTATGCACCATGCTCAGCACGGTATCAGACGCCATGTGATAGTCACAGGAACCAAACTGTTGGGGGGGAAAAAGTTGGAAGCGTGCAGTGTCAAGAAGGACGTGTTTCGAGACAATCTGCTCCAAGAGTTTACCACAGCACTCAAGGAGGGAGATGGGGCGGTAGGCTTTCGCAACCCAGTAATCTATTTTACCAGGTTTTGGGATGGGGACCACCATTGCCGAGCACCACGGGTGATGCCCGAGGCTTATAGCGGCATTAAAGATGGAGGTAAGACGGGAGGGGGAAGCCGAGTGGCACCACTTAAGAAGTTTGTAGGTGATGCCGGTGGGTCCAGGGGCAGATTTGTTGGACGTGCAGGAGAGATTGCGGGAGACCTCTTCCTTGGAGATGGGCGCGAAATCTCGAGGGGGAAGCGGAGAGGGGTCAGAGGGGTCGGAGTCAGGGACGGGCTTCGGGACGATGGGGAAGAACCAATCTGACAGGACTTGGCAGAGGTCTGTGTGGGAGGTGGCGAGGGTGCCATCGAGTTTAAGGAGGGGGGGAATTTTGTTGTTGCGTCTGCCATGGCGCCACGCCATAGCTTTCCAGAGGGTGTCGCGAGTGACAGTGGTGAAGTTGTCGTTGGACCACCCTTGTTTAGCTTCGGCGATGGTTTGCTGTGAGGCTTTGATGGCGTCTTTGCATGACTTGCCTTGGATGGAAGTGACAGCTGTGAGGGTGGCCTTGCAGTGTACGTTCCACCATCGAAGGCCCCAGAAGTCAGGCGTGTGTCACCGTTTAAACAACTTCCCCAACACGGCATAAATGTCAGTGTCAAGGGCATCTGCAGTGCGGGTGAGGGAAACAAGATTGGAGATAGCGGGTGTAGGTAACGAAGCAAAGTCTTTGGTCCAAGAGGCGACCAAGGAGTCATCGATGACGAAACCGGGAAGGATAGTGGGTACATATGGAAGGGGATCAAACAGAGGAGTCCAGGTAATAAGTGAGCCAAGTCGATGATGGAGTCACGCTGTCCGGCCTTGCCTTGACACGTTGCAGACCCTGTGGGGTTGACAAGCAAGAGGTCGGAGTCCTCGAACCAGTCCTCGAGAGAACCGGCCCAACTCGACACCGTAGCCCCCGGGAAGGACCAGGTGGAGGAGTGCGTGTTGAAATCCCCAATGACATAAGTAGGGAGAATAGTATCAAGGGGGGAACGAATAATATGGCCAAGAGCTGGCCGATGGTTCGCGACATGGTGGTAAATATTGACAAGGATAAATGACGTACCAGAGATGGAAACCTCCAAAGCTTGAGAGGTAGGAGAGGCAAGGTGGTGGTCATCCAGTGACACCACCTGCACATTACGGGACATGATCAGGGTTTGTCGGACGCATGTCACGACTTTACAAATGTCGCCCTTCTGGTATTTGGGGGTGAAGAACTCCCAACCAGGATGAGCAGCAAACCCCTGAACTTCATCTCCATCAGGGTTTGTATTAGAACGGGAAGGGATGAGACGGCCGAACCAGGGTTCCTGGACCATCACAATGTCTGCGGAAGTTGCCTGAAGAAAGGCGATGAACAACGGATTCCGGCGCCGCATGTTTACCGATATGATCGATATGGGTGTATCAATCATAGTGACGATGCAGGGGCGACAATCGGGGGTGCAGGAGACTCTCCATCAGAGAGCATCACGATATCTGGGGATGGGGCGCGCTGCAAGGTGGCAGTTGCATTAACGCCCTTCTTCTCCTTGTCGGAGGAGTCACCTGTCCGCACAATGGGGGACCAGAATTTAGAACGGAGGGGGCAGGATAGAGACAGGGCGGAGTGACCCTTAGCGGGTTTTCGAGCCCGTCAACAGTTGATGCAGACGATAGGGCATGTACAGTACACTTCGGTGTGTTTAGACACCGCTTGGCACTTTTTATGGTGCTCGTCCTTAGCATGAGCGCCAGCACAGATGGGGCATACCAACGTGTCCTTTGGATGCGGGCAGTGGGAAACGTCGTGGCTGAGAGCCCAGCAGCACATGCATTGGGAAATCAGCAGTCTGGCCTCGTATTTACGGGGCTGTGTGGTATAGTTCCCGAAGAGGAATGGCGGGTTTCGCATGATGTCCTTAAGACGCGAACCGTCAGGGTCAAGAAAAGCAACGGAAATCAAACCATGATGAGAGTTAGGCTGTCTGGCCGTCAGCCAGTATGGGTCACCCAATAAAATGAGGTCCTTTAGACCAATGTTACGGGCAAGTTCAGTGTGGAGAGCCGTGGCAGAAGGAAGGGGGGCACCAAGCAACTCGCGCATGGTAGGTACGGAATTTAAAACAATGCAGGTGTAACCGCAGGACAGAACAATGGAGTAGTGCGGTCCTAGGATATGCGCGAACATGGAGTGGAGACACAGAACATCATCCAATGAAGGGTTGCCGTTGAACATCAACACGAAGTTGCGGGACGTCTGGCTGGTCCACCGCCCGCCAATCAGTTCGGCTTGTTTGGTGCCGGCATCCTTGACGTGTTTTTGGATGGCACGGACGTATGAGGCGGCGTCGCCGCGATGACCAGACGGGGTGGACAAGTCACCGGCACATGTGTCGTAGATGAGAGTGTACTCCATCTTGGTGATGGGGCGAGGGGTTGGTGCGGGACCGGGGGCAGGGCGGGATGCGCGGTCAAGGAACGCGGCGACAGCGCGATCCTTGGGGACATGTAGGCCGAGCTTCAGGGAGAAATGCGCGTTAAAGGCATTGATCACTTGTTCTTGTGTCAGGGAGTCGAGTTGGGGCTTTGTCAAAAAGCCGGAGGTCGCAGCTAACAGAGACGGGGGCAGGGGAGGTTGGGCAGGAGGGGCGGTAGGGCAAGCGGCAGCAGCAGCGATGGAGGCGAACGAGCGGCCTTGCTTGCCACCCATGACAGACCATCCTACACCGTCACCAGGGGGCGGGGTATCGAGGTCAAGGGCTGACCTGACAGGACGGGTGCGGGGAGCAGGGGTGGGGGAAGACTCTGTGAATCCGGAGATCTTGGTGCCGGCTGAAGAGATCGAGATCGGTTCAGAGAGGCGAGTGGGGGCGGAGTCAGAGGGGTTGTCGGGGCGGAGGTGTGGGCCTGTGAGCGACAGGCCAATGGGAGGCATGGGTGAGCCCCGCTCAGTGCAGAGGGCGCATTTAAGGTCCTCCTCAATCTGGGCTTTAACCAGCCATATCCTGGTGCGTTGGACGAATGCCTCGTTGACTGCGGCGGGAGGGGGAATACGGAGGCGGTCGGCACTGACGACGGAGGTGAAGTCCTCCCAGTCCTCGCCAGCGATATCGGCGAGGGTGGAGAGATGAGCAGGGTTGATCTCATTGCAGGTCTGGTTACGGGCAGTCATGATGACGCGCTTGAAATATGGGTGGGGGTCCTCATTATCGTCATGGCTCTCAAACCGACATCTAGTATCGGCCATCTCAGCGTCCTCAGCAGCAGCGCGGGAGGGAGCGGACTCTACGTGGTAATCCACGTGTTCCTCACCACCCGGAGGGAGCTCAGAGGGAATGCCGTAGCCATAGCCCTTGTCGTAGCCGCCGATGCCAAGGGAGACATTGTCGTCGTCCCCCCAGGTGCCACCGCCATCCTCAAGGGTATGGAGACGGGCGCCAATATTGGCAACAGAGGATTGAATGGGGGCGAGTGACGCCGTGATCTGGAGGCCGAGGAGGCGCACCAGGCGCTCCTCCATTGTCTCGGGGGCAGTTGGGGACGGTGACGGTGTCGCCGACTGGTAGCGTTCTACCAGGGGGACATCCAGGGAGGAGCCAGGAGCCGCGGTCGTAACCTCGGGACCGGGTACCGGTCGCACCGAGCTGGGGCGGGCGTCTCCCGAGGGAGCGGCCGGTGCCATCACAACATCCACATGAACGTTCAGGGATACAGTCTCAAGAGGGGCTGCGGCAGGGAGTGTCTCAGGGAGACAGCACGTAAGGGTCTCGGGTAAGCCAGAATCGGCATCTCCGAGGGTCCCCACCGATGCTTTCGCAATGTCAGGCCCAGCCAACGGCGCAATGGGACGTGTATGGGGAACGGGGGTGGAACCCTCTTGGGCGACGCTAGGTCCAGCCCGGCCCCGAGCGTGGTCGCTTACGGGGGCACAAAGAGGAGCGGGGGGGTTCTGACTACTCACCTGGAAGTCCGCCTTTGTCGGCGTCTTGTCCAGTTTCTGACTGGGGGAGGGAGACGGGGAGGGTGCATGGGAGACGCTGCGGGACGAACGAGTGGGGTCCGCGCGGCAGTCCTTATGGCGGGAGCGGCTCTCGGTCTTAGAGAGGACAAGGGATTTCACCGCAATTAAGTGGGCGTTCTCCTTGTGCTCCTCCAACTCAATGGCAATGCCATGTTTGAAGGCATCAAGCTCCCAGAGTTTCTCCGCTTTCGCAGAGGCCTCTCTGGCCTGGAATTCGGGGAGGAGTGTGTCAGATTTCCACGTCTTGAAGTCTCGGGTAGCCTCCTGCAAGGCACCGGACTGGAGACAGGTCAGTTCTGCGTGGTAGAGACGCCGGGCCTCCTTGCGGGCATTGCGGCGAGCGTCGTCGACCTTGGCCTGACGCTCAGCATCAAGGCGATTGGAGAGGGACATGGGGAGGGTCTTTGACGCCTCAGTAACGAGGGTCTCCATGAAATGGTGTTTCATCGCCTCGAGGAGGCGATGAGACCATTCGATCAGACGGGGGTCAGAAATGACTTCGGAAATGTCCGGGGAATGATCAGACGCGAGGCATTGAATCGTGGCGTCTTGGGCAGAAATGTGTTCGCCATCAACCCACGCCTGGACGTGGAGACGGGTCGTGGCAACCGCCTTGTCGATAATGCGTGTGCGTGCAGCAGTAATGTCGCCGCTGCAGTCGGAGAGGATGGCGTCCCAGTCCTCCTTGCCAACAGGGAGCTGAAAAGTCGTAGCGCACCCCATGCAGGTGATCCAGTCATTAGGGTCATCCTGGGTGTCAGCGAAGAAGGTATCAAGGGACTCAATGGACCGCTTGAGAAAGGTGATGTGGGTTGTCTCGGAAGGGCTGAGGTTCGAGAACTGGCTCAGAGAGGATCCCTGGATGGAGGAGAGGAGGCCATTGTGGGCATCCATGATAAGCGACATCAGGAGGTGGATCCAGGCAGCCTGGGATTCAGTGAAGTCCATATCGAGGAGGGTGCGGACCCGGTCGATGGCAACGGAGTTGTCGATGTCCATGACAACGGACAGGTCGGATTCGGGTTGGGAGAGGGGGAGCATGTTGTGGACGACAGAGGGGGCTCAAAAAGAGGAGTGGTCAGTCCCGGCAGGGCGGAACGAGTCGGGGTCGAGGGGGGTGAAAGACATGGTGGCCGAAGCCAAAGGCGATGAGGAGGGGAGGGCTGACAAGGTGGGCAGCAAGAACGGTATATTGTTGTATACAATGTATAGCTAGTACGACCAACAGCTTTGGGAGCAAGGCTCAACCTAAGAGATGATGGTGGTACGAAGGAAAGGAGTTTTTGAGTATCTATGCCTTGGCAGCGTAGTAGGTACTGCATCAGGAAAAACCTCCTGCGCTAGCGAGAGGTAGCAAGAGGTAATGGCTGAGTAAATTACCGGTAGCCAACATAATTCAAATAATGTCAAACTAAGTGTCAATAACATTGAAGCATGTCAGAGCACTTTGCGCGGGCATAATCTATCGCTAATCTATTAATAACTATCAAGAAAATACTAAGTAATTATCCATACTGCTGAACGGGTTCACATAGAAAGAACAACATTTCTCAAGCACCGTAAAACTATTCACACCCTGTGGACCATTCTGTCCAAACCGGGGGAGCAAGTGAATACTTGAAATGATCAAGCTGAGCGGAATGATACTGGCCTGCCGGTGGCCATTCTCCATCAAACGCGAGACTTTGTACAAGCCATGGCCACTGTCTTGTGTAGCTGAGGGTGGTGAGAACCACTCGACATAGGCGAGATGTTGCAGAGGTGTAGTTACCGAAGGCAGAAACACCTCAGAAATAAGTTTGCTCGGAATTTGGAAGATGATGCGTGCCTGTGCTATCTGGTGACCTGTGCAGAATTTTGAGTCATATTTAGACCATAACAAGACTGAAACTCACGATTGGTTCTATCCACACCACCTTGAGATTGGGCAAGGACATGGGCCGTGTCGAATCGTGGAGGTATGACCCGCCCATGCTTGTCCTTCTGTTCCGGCCGAACATGCATAGCGTCAACTATTTCAGCCGACTCAGCATCACCTGATACGAATTTGACCTTGTGAAACACGGGAACCGAATGGAAGGGGATTAGTGTGTTGATAGCGCATGCTGTTAATGCATTTCCTGATATGCCGGGATAGTTGACACGAGCAATGAATGCTCCAAGCGCGTCCTGAAATTGAATGGCTCCATACAGCCTATGAAGGTCATCGAAGGACACCGCCTTGATAGACGGATGCTGTGCCATCTTCAGAGACTGAGTAGTTGGTCGTGGAGGTCCAGTTGGCTGCACAGAGGCGCCACATTGTTGGCCAAGTTCCCGACGTGACATGACCAGTTCCGCGTGTTGTTGTACCTTCTTGAGCTGACCCAACCAAGTTGTCATTT